>Ga0310832_101201_pt1 | contig 12136 bp, 8 predicted proteins | sample WT_ome_7_FD_201303 | JGI IMG/M metagenome (GOLD analysis project Ga0310832, IMG submission 201303) | Sorghum-adapted microbial communities enriched on wild type (WT) sorghum from Joint BioEnergy Institute, Emeryville, California, United... ...
TACAGCCCCTGCATGGTCGCCAGCCCCAACGTCAGCGTCATTTTCGAGGTCGTGTTGATGAAGATCAGCGGATTGTAGAAATCGTTCCACACGCCATTGCAAATAAAGATGCCCAGCGTCGCCATCGCGGGCTTGGACAGCGGCACGAAGATGCGCCAATAGATGCCGAACGGATTGCAGCCGTCGATTTTCGCCGCTTCCTCAAGCGCCGCGGGAATCGTCTGGAAGAACTGCCGCAGCAGGAAGGTTCCGAACGCCGATACGAGCCCCGGCAAAATGAGCGACCAATGGGTGTCGATCAGGCCGTACGTTTTCATCAGGAAAAAGTTCGGGATGACCGTCACCTGAACCGGAATGATGATGGTGGCCAGGTACAGCATGAAAATGGCGTCGCGGCCCCTGAACTTGAGCCGGGCGAACACGTAACCGGCCATCGAGCTGGTGAGCAGTTGCCCGATGACCACCAGCGCCGTGATTTTGACCGTATTGAGGAAAAAGTCGAGGAACGGATATCGCTCCCACACTTTCACGTAATTTTCCCACACCCATTCCTTGCCCGACAGCCTGGGAGGATACGTGAACACTTCGCTGATATCTTTCAATGAAGTGGAGACGGTCCACAGAAAAGGGAACAGCATGACCGCCGACCCGGCGATCAGCACCGCATGGGCGGCGATTCGGTATCCGATGTGCGGTCTCACTTGAGCGGCCCTCCCTAGTAGATGGTCACTTTGCGCTGGCGAGCGAACTGGATCAGCGTAACGATCAGGACCAGAACGAACAGCACGTAGGCCATGGCGCTCGCGTAGCCCATTTCGAGAAACTGGAACGCGGTCTGATAAATGTAATGGACGAGCACGGAAGTCGCCCTTGCCGGTCCGCCCTGCGTCATCAGATAGACGGCATCGAACACCTGGAACGACCCGATGATGGACGTTACCGTGACGAAGAAGGTCGTCGGCGAAAGCAGCGGAATCGTAATGCGCCGGAACTTGGTGTGCCACCTGGCCCCGTCGATATCCGCCGCTTCGTAGTAGCTTTCCGGAATGCCCTGCAGGCCGGCCAGGAAAATCAGCATGTTGTACCCGAGATTCTTCCAGACGGTCGTGATAATGATCGCCGGCATCGCCCATACCGAACTGGTCAGCCAGGACACGCCTTTGATGCCGAACCAGCTCAGGAAGTAGTTGAGCAGACCGTAGTCGGGGTTGTAGATCCACTGCCAGATGACGGCGACGGCCACGAACGAGGAAATGACGGGCATAAAGAACGCCGCCCGATAAAACCGGATGCCTCTCAGTTTCTGGTTCAGAAACACGGCCAGAAACAGGGAAACGGCCATCCCGATCGGCACGCTGACCGCGCTGTAGTACAGCGTGTTCCAGAAAACCTTGCGGAACGTTTCGTCCTCCGCGAGCGTTCTGTAGTTGCCTAAGCCGACCCAGTTCATCTCCCCGGCCATGTTCCATTCCGTAAACCCGATGAACAAGGTGCCGAGCACCGGGAACAGGGTGAAAATGAGAAACCCGAGCAGATTGGGAAGCAGCAGCAGAACCGCCCAGGTCGCATCCTTGTAAAATAATCGCTTCATGTCTTCACCTCCGTGACCGGGCCCCCGGATCGCCCAGGGGCCCGCTTGCCAGACGTTACGTTCGCTCTTTCGCCAGCACGTCCTGAATCATCTTCTCCATGTTTTGCACGGTGGTGTGAACGTCCTGGCCGACAAGGAAGTACTTGTCGAGTTCCTCCGTCATGTTCTCGCTGATCTTCTGCGCGCCCGCGCCCAGCGTGGCGTAGGAGTAAACCTTGGCGTTGACGAAGTAGGGAATCAGCTCCTTGAACCCTTCGGGATGCACGCCCTCGGTCAGCCACTTCGAGACGCCTTCCTCGGTGTAGAGCGACGCCCGATTCGGCATCCACAGCCCTTCTTTGACGTTCTGCAGTTGGTATTCCTCGGAAGAGAGGAATTTGATCAGTTTCCACGCTTCTTCAGGATATTTCGTGTTGCGGGAGGCGACGTGGAGGTGCGCCTGGCCGTGTGTGACGGCTTCCTTGAATTTGGGCAGGACGGCCACGCCGACGGGAAAGTCCATGTGGGACAGCTCCTGAAGCGCCCAGGAACCGTTGATCAGCATGGCGATCTTGCCCGTTTGCAGCATCTGCGAAGAGCTCATGCCCATGTTGGTCAGCAGCTTCGCCTCGGGGCTGGCGCCGTATTCCACGCGCAACCGCTTGATCGCTTCCAGCACTTCGATCACTTCGGGGGTGTTGACCGCCGGACCCGTACCGTCATCGGTGAACCAGTTTCCGCCGTTGGACATGACCAGGGCCAACGTCATGTAGTAGTCTTCGGCGCCATACACTCCGTATTGCGTGACTCTGTCGCCTTCCCTGATCGTCAGCTTCCTGGCCACCTCGGCGAATTCATCCCATGTCCAAGCTTCATTCGGATTGCCGGGCGGATAGGGAAGGTTGGCCTTGTCGAAAATGTCCTTGTTGTAGTAAAGCACGGGGGACACCGTGCAGGACTCAATGCCATAGAATTTGCCGTCCACTTCACTGATCGCCAGGGCGGACGGGATCATATCGTCCAGGCTGAAATCCGATTGCACATAGGATGTCAGGTCGAGCAGTTGGTCACGCTTCACGAAATCGTGATAGTAGTCGCTTTGCAGGAAGAAGACGTCCGGCGCTTCATTGCCCGCCAGCAGCGTCTGGATTTTCGTAATGTAGTTCGTGCCTCCCGGCAACGTGGTGTATTCGACCTTGATGTTCGGATACTGCTGCATGAACAGTTCGAGGCCTTTCCTGACGCTCTCGGTCTCCAGCGAGCTGACTTCCCATCCCGCGAACTTCAGGGTAATCTGCTTCGGGGAACCGCTTTCATTTTTGCCGCCCTCGCCGGAAGACGGAGACGCGCCGCCGCTTTCGCTCTTGCCTCCGGAACATGCGGACGCGAATAGCGTCAGGACAAGCAATATGGAGAACATGCCGAGCCAACGCTTTCTTCTCATCCGGGACCCTCCCATTGAAAAATTGGTGTTGGTTCAATTTCACCCCCAATATACCGGCAATCGCGCGCCGAAAAATTGGAACCATTTTCGATTTTTGCAGATTTCGAAAAAAACACCCGCCGATCGGCGGATGTCCTCGCAATGGCCCGTATTAAGGAATGTGCCCCCATATCGGCTTCAGCCGCTCCTCCAGCTCGGCCAGCGCCTCGTCTGACGTTTTCACGCCAAGCCACACCGGCATCAAGCCTTCCGTCACCGACGGAAAGACCGCCGCCTGATTTTTCACATAGTATCCGACGCCGGGCACGCCGTTCTCGATCAACTGCCGCATCATCGCGTCCCTGAATCCCGGCGGATGCGCCTCGGGATTGGCGTCGACCCATTTGGCGATCAGGCCGGGCTCGGTGTACCAATCCTTGAGCACCGGCATCCACAGTCCGTCGGCATACAGCTCGAGCGCCTCATGGGGGTCCGCCAGCCACTTGAACAGCAGCCACGCTTCCTCCGGATGCTCGGAAGACTTGAAGATGACCGTCGCCCCCGACAGGGCGACCGTGACGCTTCGCTTCAACTTCGGCAAGACGCCGATATCGAAGTCAACGCCGGCCTTCGCCAGATCCAGATTGATCCATTGCCCGTCGATGATCATGGCCGCCAGTCCGGACTGCAGGGCGACGCTGGGCGAGGGCATCGACCGCGATTCGTACGGAGAAGGCGCCACGTGGTGCACGTTCATCAGATCGGCCACAAGTTGGATGGCTTCCGCCGTCTCCGGGCTGTTCAGATTGAACTTTCCGTCCGCGTCCACCCAATCGCCGCCATTGCTGAAAATGAAATTGTTGATCGGTTCCGACCACGTTTCGAACATTACGCCGTACCGGACGATCGCATCGGGGTCGAACAGCGGATGATGGGCGTTCCGCCCGTTTGCGTCCAGAGTCAGCGTTTTGGCCGCATGCACAAACCGCTCCCAGTCCCACGCTTCCTCGCTCCTGGCCGGCGGCGCCTCCAGCCCCGCCTGTTCCAGCAAGTCCCGCCGGTAATACAGACCGAACGCTTCCCCCGCCGTGCTCATGCCCCAGGCATAGTTCGGGTTCCGCTCATACCAGAGATAATCCAGGAAATCTTCCTTCCGGATGTCCGGATCTTTCTCCAGAAACGCGTACAGATTGTGGAAGCGGTCCTGCCGGTCGAACTGCTCCCCCTGATAGGAGGTCATGTATGCGATATCCGGTTCCTCGTTGAGCGCCACCATCGCCTTCAGCTTGGTGTTGTAGTCCAGATTGGGCAGTTGGATGCCTTCCACCTTGATCCGCGGGTACGTCTGCATGAACTTGCCCAGCGCGCTTTCGATCGCCCTTTTTTCTTCCGGGGAGCCCCAGTAGGTGAAGCGCAGCGTGATCTGTTCCCGCTGGTTGTACGCCGCCCCGCCTGCCGCGTCCGGTTCGCGCTGATGCAAGAGCCACCAGCCCCACGCGCCGATGATGAGCGCCCCGGCCGCCACCCACAGAAAAGCGGTTCTCACCCCGCTTCCTCCTCCTTCGCCGCATCCATCGGCAAACGGACGGTCACCGTCGTGCCCCGATCGGGCACGGACTCGACGGAAACGCCGTAATGTTCGCCGTAGATGGTCTGGATTCGCCGGTACACGTTGCTGAGGCCCACACTGCCGCTTCCCGCGCCCATCAGGTGGTCCACCTGGTCGGCGGTCATCCCTTTGCCGTTGTCCCTGACCACGAAGACGCGGACATTCCCGCGGACATGGGCGGCCACCGAAATATGGCCCATCCGGTCCAATTGGTCAAAACCGTGGATCAGCGCGTTCTCGATAATGGGCTGCAGGAAAAACTTCGGCACCATCGTCGGCAGCAGGGCCGGATCCGTATCGAACGCGATCGTGAATCTCCCTTCGAACCGCTTGGTCATGATGACGATGTAGCTTTTCAGATAGGTCAGATCCTCTTCGAACGTGACGAGGTTGTCCTTCTTCACGATGTATTTCATCATGTAGGACAGTCCGGTGATCAGTTCGCTGATTTCTTCCTCTCCCTTCTCCAACGCGATGAGATTGATCAGATTCAGCGTGTTGTGCATGAAATGGGGGTCGAGCTGCAAATTCAGCGATTTGATCTCGGCTTCCTTCTCGCGCAGCTTGATGATGTAATTTTCCTCGATCAGGCGCTGGATCTTGTCGTTCATGTCGTTGAACCGGTGCATCAGCACCCGGAATTCGTAGCTGCCCTGCTCCTTGAATTTGACCTGAAACTTCCCTTCCCCGGTCATCGAGATCGCGTGGATCATCGCCCGGATCGGCTTTGTGATGATGCCGGACAGGTAAGAGGAAAGACCGATGAAGAACAGCGTCAGAATGCTCGCCGTGATCAGCATGTTGCGGATGTAGTTGCCGATGATGGGGTCAAGCAATTCATTCGGCGGGATGACCGCGATCGTGTACCATCCGGTAATCTCCGACCGGTCGAATCCGACAATCCGCTCCTTGCCGTCGATCTCCATCATGGCGACCCCGGATTTCGCCGCCGCCAGCTTGTCCAGATCCGGCCAGTTCATCCGACGCGTGAGCAGACTTTGGTCCGGATGCGAGATCACCTTTCCGGTTTCGTCCAGGACGACATAATAGCTGCCGCTCGTCGGCAGACTTCCGGCCAGCACGTCGGTGAACAGCATTTCCTTGAAATTGACGATCAGCACGGGATGTTCCGTCCGCGCGCCGAAGTCCGTTCCCGCGCCCTGGACCGGTATTTCCGGAATTTCGATCATGCGGACGGCGGACAGCAGGTATTTGTAATCGACCACGACATCCTTCAAATCATCGATTCCGAACATTTCGGTTACATCGTAAGTGGGAATCCACACGATTCGCCCTTCCCCGCCGTAAGCGGCGTCATGCAGGGCGCTGCCTTCGAAGGCGCCTCTGGGGATGAAGTTCTTGCCGTGCTCGCCGTTGGAGGTCGTATTCTGGCCGAATGTGAAGTAAGTCGTGGCGAGCTGGACGGAATAGATGTCCCTCGACTGGGAGAAGTATTTGTTCAGAATCTCGGTAATCCGCAAATCCGAGACCATGATGTCGAGCCGGTCCCCGGGGTCGATGCCCGCGAAGAAGGCCTGAAAATCCGGGTCTTCCATGAAGGCGACGATCATTTCCCGCACCCTGGACAGCTTCGAATCGATGATCTCGTTGTTCTTGCGCACCATCATGTAGACATCCGTCTTCGCCATGTCCATGATCGTTTCCTTGCTCAAACTGTAGTAGCTCGCGCCGAACAGCGCGGTCAGCACCGTGATCATGATAATGTAACTGACGATCAGCCTGGTCCGAAGCCGGCTGTTGCGGATCTTGGCGGCAAGGTATCCGATCGGTCTCATACGGTGTTCACGCTTCCAGCCAATTGCCGGAACGTATTGGGCGTAAGGCCGGTCTCCCGCTTGAACACTTTGTTGAAGTACGCGGCGTCGCGGAATCCGGTTCTGCGGGCGATATCGCAAATCTTGTCGTCGGTCTGAAGCAGCATCTCCCGGGCTTTCGCGATTCTGAGCCGCATGAGGTAATCGGAGAAGCTGGTGCCGGTGACCTGCTTGAACATGTTGCTGCAATAGGACGGGCTGAGGCGAAGCTGCCTGGCCATCGAGTCGAGCGAGATGTCTTCCATGTAGCGGGATTCCAGAAATTCCAGACATTGTCTCACCAGGGCGGCGCTTTTGTTCCGGCTCCAATCGCCGGCTTCGTCCAGCCACCTCATGAGCGTCTCCTTGACCGCGTAGCGCAGCGCCTGAACATCCCCGCTGGAAGCGATTTTTCGCTTGATCTCCTGTTCGCCGCGGGAAATCGCCGCATCCGGGAGCATGCCTTTGAGCCGCATTCCGATGCTCATGACGAAGTGGATCATGTCCGTCTTCAGCAGTTCCGGGTCGGGGAAAGGGGGTTGCGAGATGTTCCGGAAGATGTCGTGCACCGTCTCGGAGACGGTCTTCCAGTCGGACGCGCGAATGGCCCGCAGCAGCGGCTCATCTTTGCCGTACCATGCGGCCGAGGCGGTATGGACGAACGAGGAAGTCTTCCCGAACGGAATCACCGGCTCGCCGGCATAATAAAACCGGTGCCGGAGGGCGACGCGGGCCTCTTCATGCGCCTGTTGGATGTGCGGGACGGACAGTTCCTTCCGGTCGCTGATGCCCGCCGCCAGGCGCAAGCCGAACCGGTCTTCGCACCGTTCCAGCGACAGCCGCACGTTCTGGTGGATCCGGGCGAGCTGCCCGGCAGACGGCGAAGGCTGCATCAGGATCAGCCCCGCCCACTCGCGGGAGGAAGACCGGAGCAGGAACGGCACGCTCGCATGCAGTCCTTGCAGCCGGTCGTTGAACTGCCGCTCCAGTTCTTCCCGAATCTGCGCGGAGCAATCGTCCGGTTGAAGGGCGCGGACGACCAGCGCCATCGCCTCGCCCCCCGCGGGCAGAAGCCGCTCCACATCGCTCTCCATCTGCGGCGTAAGCTGTCCCGAAAGGAGCTGTTGGAACCAGTAATCCCGGTAGACAGACGATTTGAACGCAAGGTCTGCCTCTTTCGCGAGCGCCCGTTCGATCAGCTCCAGCATGTGCCGGATCTCCTGAAGGCCGACCGGCTTCACCAGGTAATCCAGGACGCCGTGGCGCAAGGCGTCCCGCGCGTAGTGGAATTCGCCGTAACCGGTCAAGAGCATCATCTTGATGTGCGGCATCCGTTCGGAAATCTGCTTGACCAGCTCGATGCCGTCCATGCCCGGCATGCGGATGTCCGTGATCACCGCGTCGACATGCTCCGTCTCGAGCATGCGCCAGCCGGTCATGCCGTCGAACGCTTCGCGGATCGTGAAATCCGGACGGAGTCTCCGGATCACGTTGGCAAGGGATCGCACCTGTCTGGGCTCGTCGTCAATGATCAGCAAGGTCGTCATCACTTTACACCCTCCCGGACAATCGGCATTGGCAGCAACCGGAATAGAGCGCTTTCACGCTTCATGATGGAGAGAAATGCAGACACCTTCCTGCAACGTGAAGATGTCTGCATTTCGCCGTTCAGGCTTCCTCCACCCACACCTTCATCTCTCCGGCGCCGCGGTTGGCCCACGCGAAATATGGAATGAACGTCGCCTCGACTTTTTCCAGAGCATGATTCGCGTCCCGTCAGTACAACGCGTCTCCCCAATCATCCGCTTTGCGCCGCAGCGCCGCTGCCTTGACGGCCACCATGCCCGCGATCCGGCCGCCGGTTTCCGCGAGCCGGAAATCGGCGTCCTTCGGCAGCAGCAGATGGTGCAGATCCGGTCCGTTGTCCGCTTCCTCCAGGCAGTACACAAGCGGTCCGCGCTGCAAGGCCACTTTCCCGGCCGTCGGGCGGACGGACGGATGGCCGTACACCCGGCTCACCGGCATGGACAGCGTCAATTCCACGCGGTCGCCCGTCTTCCACAGGCGATGGAGCCGGACATAGCCGTCCGTTCCGCGAGTTCCGGCGTCCTCGGGAACGCCGTTGAACGCGATCGTTGCTTCGTCGCACCATTCCGGTATGCGCAATGCCAGGACGGCTTCCGTCTCCGCTTCGGACTCGACAGTGATCACAATTTTTCCGTCCCAGGGATAGCCGGTTTCCTGCCGCAGCACGAGACGGCCGCCGTCCAGCTCGATCTCCGCCGTGCCGCCGATGTAGAGATGCGTATAAACCGTATTCCCTTGCACGGTATAGATGTATTGGCCGAGCGAAGCGAGCAGGCGCGCCACGTTCGGCGGGCAGCATGCGCAGCCGAACCAGGGCTGCCGCTCCGGCTTCACGTGGTGATAGATGCGGTTGGCTGCGCAGACGCGCGGATTGACTTCCAACGGATTGACATAGAAGAACCTTCTGCCGTCGCGCGACATCCCGCCGACCACGACGTTATAAAGCGCCCGCTCCATCGCGTCCGCGTACTTGCGTTCAGGTTCCGCCAGCAGCATGCGATGGGCGAAGAAAATCAGCCCGATGGACGCGCACGTCTCGGCATAGGCCGTATCGTTCGGCAGATCGTAATCGGTCGTGAACGCTTCTCCGTAGCTCTGGGACCCGATCGCGCCGGTGATGTACATGTTCCGCGACACGACGCTGGCGAACAGACGCCTGCACGCCTCCAGCATGCCGGCATCCCCGGTTCGGGCGGCGACATGCGCCATCCCCGCGGCCATATAGACGAACCGGACGGCATGACCGACCGCCTGATCCTGTTCCTTCACCGGTTTGTGCGCCTGGCTGTATTCCTTCCAGTCCACCATGAACGAATTGTCCCAATGGAACTGATGCCCCCGGCGTTCCGCCTCGAGTTCGTAGAAGTGCGGGCGCTTGCCCCGTTCTTCGAGGAAGAACCGGGCGAGATTCAGATACCGATCGTTGCCCGTCGCTTCATGGAGCTTCATCAGCGCAAGTTCGATTTCCTGGTGACCGTCGTAGCCCTTCAGCTTGCCTTCTTCGGGTCCGAAAACGCTGTCAATATGATCCGCGAGTCTGCATGCGACATCCAGCAGCTTCCGTTTCCCCGTCGCGTAAAAATAAGCCACCGCCGCCTCGATCATGTGACCGGCGCAGTACAGCTCGTGGCATTCGCACAGGTTCGTCCAGCGCCGGCCGGGCTCCTTCACGGTAAAATACGTGTTCAGATACCCGTCTTCCTGCTGCGCGCGGGCGATAAGGTCGATCGTCTCGTCCGCGATCTTCTCCAGCTTGGGATTCGGACGGACGGCGAGCATGAAGGCGACCGCTTCAAGCCACTTCGCGACGTCGCTGTCCTGGAAGACCATGCCGTAGAATTCGCCGTTCTCTTCTCCCGCGGCAATGCGGAAATTCCGGATGGCCCGGCTCGGCGGAGCGTCCTCGACGCGGTCGTTCAAGGCGTCCCACTGATAGGGAATGACCACTTTTTCCACCAGATCGACATACGAAGACCAGAACACATCCTGAATCTTTACGCGATTCCACGGAACCTGCCGGGACGCAGCCTTTTGACCATTGGCAAGCATGCTCCATCTCCCCCGTGCTTTTTTGGCTATGCAGTGTTCTTTCATTGTAACAAGGCGGAGCGGGGCCCGGCATAAGAAAAATCCATCAAAATTGTACTTTCATTGCGTGCATGACGTCGGGAGCTTTGGCTTGGCCTGTCGGATCACGGAAAGGGCGGCACAGGCGGAAGATGCGCCGCTGCCCGGTCCTTGTTACGGAACGGAGTTTTCAACCACGAACCGGTAACCGTGCCGCACAGCCGTATCATGCAACTGCGAGATTTCAAAATAAACGGCCCTGGGGAACTTGTACCATTGATCTTCGTGCGCCGCATAGAGCAGATGAAATTCGAGTTCGGGCTCATCCATTTCCCGGGGCTCGCTCTAAAGTTCGTAACGCCTGATGCTGCTTTCGTCCTGATCCAGAAATTCGTAGATCGCGGCCGGATACCAGTCGCCGGAACCGGCCAGCATCGCTTTCGGAGCGATGCTCGCAGGCGGTTCGACCTTCTCGCCTTTGCCCGCTTCAATCGCATGATGGAGCGCTTCGATGTGGCCGTTCCCGACGACATGCTCCACGATGCTGCCCAGTGTCGCGTAGGTCTCGATCCGGAAGGCTGCCACGTTGACGCCGTCGATGGCATACGGCTTTGTCGTGACCGTCACGGTCTGATTTTCGAAACGGACTTCGCAATCGAACACCTCGGCCACGAACCGGAGCGGCACCATCACGCGGCCGCTTGTCACATAAGGCTCCGCATCCAGCCGCACCTCCGCCCCGTTCACCACCGCCGTGCCGCTGTCCGGCCGCAGGGTGATGGTCTTGTCCCCTTTGGCGAGCACGGCTTCCTTGCCCTTCCACAGGACCCTCGCGCCCAAATGTTCGCTGATCACCCTGAGCGGCACCATCATGCGGTTGTCCTTCAGCTCCGGCGCCGCGTCGGTTGTGATCTCGAGCGGCACGCCGTCGGTCCGATTGTGCATTTGAAGCTTGATGGATGTGTCGGCGTAGGCGGAGGAGGCGCCGAACATCGCGGCGAATGCCGCCAATATGAAGATAAGCTTCTTCAAAGTTTTCACTCCTTGTCACACAATATGAACGAACTTTGAAACGTCACACGCTTTCGCTCCTGATCCCGCGTTCATCGATTCATGCCTTCCAGAAGTTTCTCCGTACCGGTCACAAGTTCCTTCAGTGAAGCCCTGACCGCTCACCGCATGGTCGCCACCCCCCCCCCCCCGCGGCAGCATCATCTTCGTGGCCGTGCCGGCAACAAAAGCTCGCTCTATCTGCGAAACCACTCGTCCAACAACGCTTTCGATTCTTGTGTGTTGGCGAAGCATCCTTGACCCCCAGTTCATGATTGCCGAAACGCTCAATCCATGTTTTCCTTCCTCTATTAAATTACCATTCTCTCACTCCGCTGTCATGGCCTTCATATGCGCTGCATGGCATGCACGTCATGGCCGGCAGCATTCCGGGCGCGGGTATGTTCGCGCCGCAGGCGCCCGGCATGGTTCACTTGCAGCGCGCTTCACAGGGCAGCCCTTTGTCGATCGCTTCTTCCGGTGTGTCGTTCGTGCGGCCGCCCTTGACAGAAGGAATGATTTGTCTTATATTTTATTTATCAGTCAATAAATAAACGGGAGAAGTTTGACATGTCGCCCCGGGAAGATCAGCAGAGCCGAAAACAGCATATTCTGGAGGCCGCCGCCGCCCTGTTCGCCGAACGCGGCTACTACAAGACGACCACGGCGGATGTGGCGCGGGCGGTTGGCGTGACGCAGCCGTATGTGTTCCACTTTTTCAAATCCAAGGAAGAACTGTATTTGGCCGTGCTGGACCAAGCAGCGAAGGAGATCTACCATGCGTTTGAAACGGTTGAAGCGCCGCCGGAAACACTGAAAGAAGCGTTGGGGATGGCTTTTGTGAAGCTGCTCGAAGAAAACCGCAACGCGATTTTGCTGGTGATGATGTCGTATACCATACCGGAACCGGCGGTCCGGGAATGCACCCGGCAATTTTTTGATGTTATCTATGACCGTCTGAAAGCGCGTTTCGAGCAAGCCGGTTTTTCGAATCCCGGAAACGAGGCGAGCGAGTT
>Ga0310832_101209_pt1 | contig 12058 bp, 13 predicted proteins | sample WT_ome_7_FD_201303 | JGI IMG/M metagenome (GOLD analysis project Ga0310832, IMG submission 201303) | Sorghum-adapted microbial communities enriched on wild type (WT) sorghum from Joint BioEnergy Institute, Emeryville, California, United... ...
CGTCGTTCCTTTGATCCGTTCGACGAGCAGCCGGACGCCCATTTCGCCGAACTGGTAGGCGGGCTGGGAGACGACGGTGAAAAACGGGTCGAGGACGGAGACGTCCAGCTCGTCGAAGCAGACGACGGACATATCTTCCGGCACCCGGATGCCGCGTTCCCTCAGCTTGCGGATGAGGCCGAGGGCGATGAAATTGTTGCCCGCGAACACCGCCGTCGGAGGGGAGTCGAGTCGCAGCAGCTTGTCGAGCGCCTCCCCGTCGCCGAAATATTTGTAGTTCATCTCCAGCACCAGGTTTTCGTCCAGCGGGATATCGTTCAGCTTGAGCGCGTCTTTGTAGCCGGCGAGACGTTCCCGGGCGGTCGATACGGCAAGCGAGCCGTTGACGAGGGCGATGCGGCGATGGCCGAGGGCGATCAGATGCTCGACGAGCTTTCTCGCTCCCTCCTTGTTGTCCCCCGACACCGTGTCGCTTTCGACGCCGGGCACTTCGCGGTCGAGCAGCACGAACGGGATTCCGTGCCGGCGCAGCGTCTGCAAATGCGGTCCGGACTCGTCCGAGGCGGCGGAAAACAGCACACCGTCCACGCGCGTGGACAGCACCATGTCGACATATTCTTTCTCCTTGGCCAAGCTTTCGTCGCTGTTGCCGAACAGCAGCTTGTAGCCGAGCCGCATGGCCGCGTCTTCCGCGCCGCGGGCGACCGTCGTGAAGAACGGGTTCGTAATATCGGGGATGAGCAGCGACAATATTTTCGTCTCTTGCGTCACGAGGCCGCGCGCCATCGAGTTCGGCACGTAGTTCATTTCCTCCATGATTTGCTTCACTTTGGCTCTCGTCTTGTCGCTAATTTTTCCCGTATTGTTGATCACCTTCGAGACGGTCATGGCGGACACGTTCGCTTTTTTCGCAATGTCGTAAATCGTTACCAATGGCGATCTTCCTTTGTCGGCAAATGGAACGGCTTCGCGATTTTACAGCTAATTGTACAGGAACAAAACGATTGACAGCAAGTGAAAAGCTTGCTAATGTGGGGTTATCGGTAAACCCAAAGCGCAAAGGTGGTTGAATCTTGTGGCAGGACCTATTGAAGCCGGCGCGGACGCGCTCGTGATGGACGCCGCGGACCATGTGGCGACCGCGATTCGCGACATCGCAACAGGGCAGACGGTTCAATACGTGGTGCAGGGCGTGCGGCTTTCGCTCGTAGCGGAGGAAGCCGTTCCGTTCGGGCACAAAATCGCCATTACCGACATTCCCGAAGGCGAAAAGGTGCGCAAGTACGGCGAAGTAATCGGCCGGGCGACGACGGCGATTCCGAAAGGACGCCACGTTCATGTCCATAATATCGAGGGCATCCGCGGCCGCGGAGACAAAGCGAAAGGAGCGAACGCCTCATGAGCGCGTTGACGTTTCCCGGATACCGCAGGCCGAACGGCGATGTCGGCATCCGCAATCATCTGTTGATTATCCCGACCGTCATTTGCGCCAATCAGGTGTGCACCCGCATCGCGCAAATCGTTCCGGAAACGGTGGCCATTCCGCACCAGCATGGCTGCAGCCAGATCGGCGCGGACAAGCAGCGGACGTTCGACGTGCTGGCGGGGACGGGCAAAAACCCGAACGTCGGCGGCGTCCTCATCGTCAGCCTCGGCTGTGAAGTGATCGACCCGCAAGCGCTTGCAGAAGCGATTAAGGTTACCGGTAAACCTGTGGAAGTGATCGATATCCAGGAGGTCGGCGGATCGGTCAAAGCGATCCAGCTCGGCACGGAGCTGGCCCGCCGCATGCGGGAGGAGCTGGACCGGATCGAGAAGACGGACATTCCGTTTGCCGAGCTGAAAATCGGCGTCAAGTGCGGCGGCTCCGACGCGACGTCGGGGCTGGCGTCCAACCCGGCGCTGGGCGCCGCCGCGGACAGCCTGATCCGCGAAGGCGGTACGGTCGTCATCGGCGAGACGACGGAAATTATCGGCGCCGAGCACGTGCTGGCCGGGCGCTGCCGCACGCCGGACATTTCGCAGCGGCTGTACGAGATCGTCGACCGGTTCGAGAAAGAAGTGGAGCGGATGGGCGCCGACATGCGCGGCGGCAACCCGAGCCCGGGCAATATCGCCGGCGGCCTGTCGACGATCGAGGAGAAGTCGCTCGGCTGCATTTCGAAGTGCGGCACGGCGCCCATCGAAGGCGTCATCGAATACGCCGAGGCGATCCCTTCCGGCGGCCTCTATTTCATGGATTCGCCGGGCAACGACATCGAGTGCGTCTCCGGCATGGCGGCGGGCGGCGTTCATCTCGTCTGCTTCACGACCGGGCGCGGCACGCCGACCGGCTCCGCGGTCGTGCCGGTCATCAAAATTACCGGCAACAAGCAAATGTACGAGCGCATGACGGACAACATGGATGTCGATGTCAGCGATATGCTCAGCGGCACGATGACGCTCGAGGAAGCGGGCGAGCGGATTTGGCGGGAAATCCGCGAGGTGAGCCACGGCAAGCTGACGAAGGCGGAAATTCTCGGCCACCAGGAGTTCAGCATCAACCGGATCGGGCCCAGCCTATAATCACGTTCGGGAGGAAGCGAAATGAAACGATTGGAGAACCGCATCGCGCTTGTGACGGGAGGCAGCCGCGGCATCGGCGAGGCGATCGTCGAGCGGCTGGCGGAGGAAGGGGCGCACGTGGCGATCAACTACACGTCGGAGCGTTCCCAGAAGCTCGCGGAGCAGGTGAAAAGCAAGGCGGAGGCGCTTGGCGTGAAGGCGATCGTCGTCCGCGCCGACGTCGGCAACAAGGAACAAGTTAACGCCATGTTCGACGTGGTCGAGCGCGAGCTCGGGCCGGTGGACATTTTGGTGAACAACGCGGGCATCGCTCCTTTCGAGCCGTTTCTGAAGGTGACGGAAGAGACGTGGGACCGCACCTATAACACGAACGTGAAGTCGATCTTCCTCTGCTCGCAGCGGGCGGCGGCGGGCATGGTGGAACGCCGCTACGGCAAAATCATCAACATCTTGTCGACGGCGAGCCTCATGGTTACGAGCCCGGTCATCCCGCATTACCAGTCGTCGAAGGCGGCCGCCCATATGCTGACGAAAGGAATGGCGATCGAGCTCGGCAAGTTCAACATCAACGTCAACGCCGTCGGCCCGAGCACGGTCGACACCGACATGTGCACCGAATACTTGGCCGATCCGGCGATCCGGCAAAAGGAAATCGAGGCGAACCCGATGAAGCGTCTCGGCACGGCGCGGCAAATCGGCGACGCCGTCGTCTTCCTCGCCTCCGAGGAAGCGATGCAGGTCAACGGCCATCTGCTCATGGTCGACGGCGGTTTGACCGTCAAGGCGGCGCAGCCCGACGACCATATGGAACGTTGACGCCTGCGGGGAACGATGTCTTTGAATACGGAGGGATGACCGTGTCAGCCGGAACGCAATGGGAATATACGACGGCCGATCGGACGGAGCAGCTGAACGCCCTCGGCGCGGCAGGCTGGGAGCTGGTGTCGGTGACGGTCGTCGGAGGCGCCGAGCGGTTCTACCTGAAACGAGCGCTTCCATCGCTGCGCGAGCAAATCACGCTCGAGCAGCGCAAGCAGGCGCTGTCGACGGCGGAAGGAGGAGCGGGCGAATGAGGAAAGGCGGCATTTTGCATCCGACGCTAAATCGCATTTTGAGCGAAACCGGACATACCGACATGCTGACAATTTGCGACCGCGGCTTTCCGGTGCCGATCGGTCCCGAACGGCTCGACCTTGCTCTCGTCGACGATTTGCCCACCGTGCCGGATGTGCTGAAGGCGATCGAGCGCGAATTCGTCATCGACCGGATCATCGTGGCCGAGGAGATGAAGGAAGCGAGCCCGAGGCGCTATGAGGAGCTGACCGCCGCCTTCCCGAACGTGACGTTTATGGCGGTGCCGCATGTCCGGTTCAAGCAAATTTGCCCCGAATCCCGCGCCGTCATCCGTACGGGGGATTCGACGCCTTACGCGAACATCATCATCGTATCGGGATGAGCAAGCGAACAGGAGGAATACGCAAAATGAGACTGCGTGACAAAGTATGCGTCATTACCGGCGCCGGCTCCGGCATCGGCCAGAGCACCGCGCTGCTGTTCGGCCGCGAAGGCGCGACCGTCGTCGTCAACGACATCGACCGCGGCAAAGGGGAAGAGACGGTTCGCCGGATCGAGGCGGACGGCGGGAAAGCGGTGTACGTGTACGCGGACGTGACGAATCCGGATTCGGTCAAGGCGATGGTCGACGAGACGATTCGGCAGTTCGGCCGCATCGACGTGCTGTTCAACAACGCCGGCATCAGCGGCGTCGGCGCGCTGCACGAGGTCGAGCCGGACGTCTGGGACAAAATCATGAGCGTCAACATCAAGGGCGTTTATTTGCCGTCCAAATACGCGCTGCCGCATATGATGGAGCGCAAAAGCGGCTCGATCATCAACATGTCCTCGTGCGTGGCCGAAATCGGGCTGGCCCGGCGCGCTTCGTACGCGGCCACGAAAGGTGCGGTGCTCGCCTTGACCAAGTCGATGCAGGTCGATTACGCGCCGTACAACATCCGCGTCAACGCGCTGTTGCCGGGGACGATCATGACGCCGTTCGTGGAGCAATATTTGAAGACGTCGTACGACGATCCGGAAGCGGCGATCGAAGGCATCAAGAAGCGCCAACTGAGCGGCGAGCTGGGACGTCCCGAGGACGTCGCCCAGGCGGCGCTGTTCCTTGCATCGGACGAGTCCCGATTCATGATGGGGTCGCCGCTGTACATCGACGGCGGCGTCGTATTCGGCAAAAACGCTTAGCATGTTTACGATTCAAACCATAGCGGAGGATGAAAACGATGGAACTCGGCATCAAGCAAGGCGACGTCGTCCTGTTCCAGGGCGACAGCATTACCGACGCGGGACGCAACCGCGAAGCACCAGTCGACCTGGGGAAAGGCTACGCGTTCATGACGGCCGCGCTGTTCGGCGCCGCGTACCCGCACTTGCAGGTGACCTTTTTGAACCGCGGTATCAGCGGAAACCGGACGATCGATCTGCTGAACCGCTGGCAGTCGGATTGCATCGACCTGAAACCGGACTGGGTGTCAATCTACATCGGCATCAACGATACGTGGAGACGGTATGACAGCAACAATCCGACGTCGACGGAGCAGTTCGAAGCCAACTATCGCCAGTTGCTCGAGCGCACGAAGGAATCGCTGAAAGAAGTCAAACTCGTCCTGGTCGAGCCGTTCGTGTTGCCGGTCCCCGAAGACCGGAAGACGTGGCGCGAAGATCTCGATCCGAAAATTCAGGTCGTTCGCGAGCTCGCCCGCGAATTCGGCGCGCTGCTCGTGCCGCTGGACGGCCTGTTCGCGCAGGCGTCGATGACCGCCCCGCCGGCCTACTGGGCGTATGACGGCGTTCATCCTTCCCCGGCCGGCCACGCGCTGATCGCCAAGGCATGGCTGCGGACGGTAGGCGCGAACGTATTGGATTGATCCGAAGCGATGGGGCAGGCGGATCCTGCTCCGTCGCTTGCAAGTTGCGACGTGAACAAACGAGCCGCCATCGCCTTAAAGGAAGGCAATGACGGCTCTGTTTTTTTGGGCGGCGTTCGCTCGCTCACGCCTCGTCGACGAAACGGTTCGTAAGCGCGCCGAGCTTTTCGATCTCCACGGTGACGACATCGCCGTGCTTCAGCCACACTTGCCGGTCTTCCGGGTAACCGAGCACGACGCCTTCCGGCGTTCCGGTCAAAATGATGTCTCCGGGATACAGCGACATATGCTGGGAGATGTAGCTGACGATTTCGTCCACGTAGAAGATCATGTCCGACGTGTTCGAGTGCTGGCGCACTTCGCCGTTGACGGTCAGCTTAATCTCCAGAGAGTTCGGATTTCCGACTTCGTCCGCCGTCACCAGGTAAGGGCCGAGCGGGCTGAAGCCGTCGCAGCTTTTGCCGAGCAGCCATTGCGGCGTGCGCATTTGCAAATCGCGGGCGGAGACGTCGTTCACCGCGCAGTAGCCGAACACGTAGTCCAGCGCGTTCGCCTTGTCGACGTATTTGGCTGTTTTGCCGATGACGATGACGAGCTCGGCTTCGTAGTCCACCTGTTTGGACACTTTGGGCAGGGGGACGTCGTGCCCGTGGCCGTTCAACGTGTTGTTGAACTTGTTGAAAAGAATCGGATATTGTGGGATCGGCGCGTTGGTCTCTTCGGCATGCTTGCGGTAATTGAGGCCGACGCAAATGATTTTCCCCGGATTCGGCACGCACGGGCCGAAGTCGATGTCGGATTCGGAGCGCAGCGCTTTCGCTTTCACGCCCGTATCGGATGCGGCCCGGGCGGCGTAGGCGGACAAGGCGCGAAGCGCGGCCTCGCCGCCTTCGATCGCCGCATGGGTCGTCGCCGGGACGGATTGATCCGGCAGGACGGACAGCGCCTCGTGAATGTCCAGCACGCCTTCTTCGAGCTTGACCCCGAGATGCGGGCCGGACGGAGTTTGGATGGTCAGCAGTTTCATACGATATTCACCTTCTTGTTTAGGTTGTTTCATTCCTAACCGCCCTACGGCTCCAGGATGATGGCATACACGCTGCCCGGGCCGTGAACGCCGATCGTCAGGTCGTTCTCGATGTCGGCGCTGCGGCTTGGGCCGGTGACCAAGTTGATCGAGGACGGCATCGCGGCGGCGTCGGGATAGTCGCGGCGGATCGCCTCGAACGCTTCGCCCATGCGCGCGACGAGCTTGTCGGCCGGGACGACCGCCAGCAGCGTGTCGGGCAGCAAGCTGGGCGAGCGGCCGCGGCCGCCCCGCGCGAGCAGCACGAGCGTGCCGGTGTTGGCGACGGCGTAGTCGGCCCAGACGATGCCGAGCCGCGACCGCTCGGCCGCGCGCAGGAGCGGGCTGCGCCGGCTCCAGCTGGAGCCGGCGTCGCCGGGCGGCGCGTCCTGCGGCGCCACGCCGCCGTCGCGCCACGGCACGACGGCGACGCCGGCTGCGGCCAGCGCCGCATCAAGCGGCAGCGCGTTCAGCTCCGGGTGATCCCAGCGGGTCACCCGGTCGATGCCGCGCTCCGCGCAGATGCGGCTCGCCAGCGCCGGCACCGCCTCGGCGGCGTCGGTGGCCGCCACCGTCCAGACGGTGCCGGTGAGCGCCGACCAGTTCGCCTCGAACTGGTCGATCCGCTCGCGCAGCGTCGGACGGATGGCGGCGTAGCGCTCCGGCACGCCGACGAAGGGGCGGGCCGGCGGCTCCGCCAGCGGCGCCTGCCGGCCGAGCCGGCCGGCGATGCGGCGCAGGAACGCGTCGCGGCCGGTGATGGAGCCGGCCGGACGTGCGGCGGCGCCGGCTGCGGCCGTGCGGTCGGCCGCGCCGCTTCCGTTCGAAGCGTTGCCGCGCTCCGGATTCGACGAAGACGAAGATGGGGTCGTCATGAGCGTTCCTCCTTCTTGCCGCCGGCAGGCTGTGACGGCTTTTGCGCCAGCTCGCGCTGCAAATCGGCCCACCGCTCCCGGAACGACCGCTTGGGCACCATCGGCAAAAAGCGCGACTGCGTCCAGCCGGCGAGCGGTCCGGGAGCACGCCGGATCGCGCCTTTGCGCAGAAGAGGCTGCTGCAGCCAATAGGCCGCCTTGCTCGCCATCTTGTACACTTTCACGTTGCCGAAGGCGGTGGCGTACGTCTTGAACGCCGCCCGCTCCGCCGCCGGCGTCAGCTTCAGCTTCACCTTGCGGTGGCGCAGCTGGACGAGCATGTCGTGCAGCGGAATTTTCACCGGGCAAGCCTCGTAGCAGGCGCCGCACAGGCTGGAGGCGTAGGCGAGCGTGCCGGCTTCCTTGTAGTCCTGCAGGAGCAGCGGCGTCAGCACGGCGCCGATCGGGCCGCTGTACACCGAACCGTACGTATGGCCGCCGACGTGCTTGTACACGGGGCATACGTTCAGGCAGGCGGCGCAGCGGATGCAATGAAGCACGGGCTGAAATTGCGGATCGCCGAGCTGCGCCGACCGGCCGTTGTCCAAAACGAGCACATGCAGCTCCTCGGGGCCGTCCAGATCGCCTTCGCGGCGCGGACCGGTGATGAACGACGTGTACGTCGTCAGCTTTTGTCCCGTGGCGCTGCGAGCCAGCAAGTTCAGCATCACCTCCACGTCGGCGAACGTGGGGACGAGGCGCTCCATGCCCATGACGACGACGTGAATTTTCGGAATCGTCGTCACCATCCGCGCGTTGCCTTCGTTGGAGACAAGCGTGATCGTGCCCGACTCGGCGATGCCGAAGTTGCAGCCGGTCAGGCCGATGTCGGCTTCGAGGAACACATTGCGCAGCCTGCGCCGCGCGTAGTCGGCAAGCGGCTTCGTCTCCGCCGGGAACGTCTCACCGGCCTCTTCCGAGAACAGGTCGGCGATCTGCTGCTTGTTTTTGTGAATGGCCGGGATGATCAGATGCGATGGCGTTTCCCGCGCGAGCTGCAAAATATATTCCCCGAGGTCGGTCTCGACCGCCTCGACGCCGATCTCTTTCAACCGTTCGTTCAGGTGAATTTCCTCGGACACCATCGACTTGCCTTTGGCGACCAGCTTCGCCTCGGCTTTGCGGGCGATGTCCAGAAACGTCCGGACCGCGTCTTCGCCGGTTTGGCAAAAATGGACATGGCCTCCGGCCTTGGCGACGTTGTCGGCAAACTGCCCCAGGTAGTAGTCCAAATGCGAGACGACGTGCTCGCGGATCGCCCGTCCGCGCTCGCGCCACGTTTCCCAATCGCCGAAATCGTCCATCGCTTTCAGCCGGCCGGTTTTCAGCTTGTTCGTCGTGAAGGCGACCGCCTTGCGCAAAAATTCATCCCCGAGCGCAAGCTCGGTCCGCTTTTTCAGGCCGCTGCCGATTTTGGCCAATTCGTCCGTGGCCGCACCGTGATGTGCCGTATGGCTCATCGGTTCGCGCCCCCTTCCTCCAGCAGCTGGGCGAGGTGCATAACCCGCACCGGCTTTCCTTCCTTGTTCAGCCGCCCCTGAATGTTCATCAGGCAGCCCATGTCGGTGCCGACGAGCACTTCGGCGCCCGTTTCCGCCACGTTTTTCGCCTTCTCGCACACCATCGCCTCGGACATGTCGGCCATCTTCACCGCGAAGGTGCCGCCGAAGCCGCAGCATTCGTCGCGGTTGGGCAGATCGATCAGCTTAAGCCCCTTGACCTTCTCCATCAGCTGAAGCGGCTCGTTGCGGACGCCGAGCAGGCGCATCGCGTGGCACGACGGATGGTACGTCACCTTATGCGGGAACTCGGCGCCGACGTCGGTTACGCCGAGCACTTGCACGAGAAATTGCGAAAACTCGTACGTTTTCTTGATGAGCGCTTCGGCCTTCGCCTTCCATTCCGGCTCGTTGCGAAACAGCTCCGGGTAGTAATGATGCACCATGCCGGTGCACGAGCCGGAAGGGGAGACGACGTAGTCGCTGTGCTCGAAGGCGCGAATCCATTGGCGCGCCACCTCGCGCGCCTCGTCCTGGTAGCCGCTGTTGAACGCCGGCTGGCCGCAGCACGTCTGCAGCTCGGGAAAATCGACCTCGCAGCCGTACCGGTGCAGCAGGCGCACGACGCTTTCGCCCACCTCCGGATACATCAGGTCGGCCAGACAAGTAATAAAGAGGGATACTTTCATCGGAATCGTCGCACCCGCTTTCGCATCAAGTCGTCTTGCCGTTATGCGATCCTGTTATCAGGTTATCAGACAACTGGCCCGTTGAAAAGAGGTTTCGGTAAAAAAAAGTGGGCTTGAAATGGCGCGCCTGAACTGCTCCCCTCAAGAGTAGTCCTGATTCTTGTTATTTCAGGTGTCTACTTTGAGGGGAACTTATCACACCCCGCTCAACCGCCGCCCTTTTTCCGCTTCAAATAGTTGGTAATCTCCGTCTCGACGTGCTTCAGGTGGCGGCGCATCTCCTCCTGGGCGCGCTCCGGGTCGCGGTCGGCGATGGCGTCGGCGATCGCTTTGTGCTCGCGCCAAAGCTGTCTGGAGATTTCTTTGTTGGCGTACAGCTGCACCCTTCGGGTTTCGCGGATCGTCAGCTCCACCTGTGAGGCGATCGTCTCGAGCAGCTTCACCATAATCGAATTGTGGGTCGCCCGCGCCAACGTCAAATGGAACCGCATATCTTGCTTTTCCCCGACCGTCTCGGTGCCGACCTCGTGGTCCATGTCGGCCAACACGGCGTTCAGCTCGGCCACGTCTTCGTCCGTCCGCTTCGACGCGGCCAGGCCGGCGTTCGCCACCTCGAGCGCCACGCGCGCCTCGAGCAGCTCGAGAACCGCTTCCAGACTCGTGAACAGATGCTCGAAATTGGGCACTTCCAGTTCCGCGGCGTCAACGGCCCGTACGAAGCAGCCCTCGCCCTGGCGGATCTCGATCAGCCCCATCGCCTTCAGCATGCTGAGCGCCTCGCGCATCGTCGACCGGCCGACCTGGTAGCGCTCGGTGAGCTCCCGGGTCGACGGCAGCTTGTGGCCGGGCGGCAGCTTGCCGGCGACGATTTGCTGCTTGATCTGCTCCGCGATTTCCTCGTAAATTTTCCGTGCGGCTATGCGGGTCACTTCCATGCTCGTTCCTCCATGCGTCTGGTAAGCCTTATTGTAGCACAGAGGAGTCGGGGAAGGGAAAGGTGAGGCAAAAAGAAAGACGCCCGCAGGCGGCGGGGCGCCGAACCTAGCGGACGTCGGATTTGCGAACGCCGAATTGGAAATCGGGCTGCATATGAAAGGCATCAATGTTTCGCGCAGCTCCGTGTCAAAGCACGCGGCGAGCCGTCACGTAGTGGGTCGACCAATATCCGGTTTCCAGCGAAGATTCGCCGACGCCGTCGAAGGACGGGCTGTTATGTATGAATTGGCCGTTTCCAATGTAGATGCCGACATGGTTGATTTCCCCGCTCTTGCTTGTCCAGAAAAAGACGAGATCGCCTTTTCGCAGCTCCGATTTCGGCACGTAGCTGCCGGCGTCCTTCTGGTAGCGGGTGCCCCACTTGAGCGACACGCCTTCGAGGCCGAACACGTACTTCGTGAACGAGGAGCAATCAAGCACCGTAGGCGGGTTGTTGACGCCGTACGAGTAATGCGTAATCCCTTTGAGTGCCCTGGCGTGGTCGATAATCCGGTCGGCTTTGGAGCTCGCAGGCTCTTCGGGCTTCTGCGGGTTCGGCTGCGCGGGTGGCGTGGAGCCGGATTCGATCCGGACATAGCTGGTCGATACGTAACCGGCTTGTCCGTCGACGGATATGTGCAGCCAATACGAATTGACTTGCTCCAGCACCTGGAACGTCGTTCCGGGCTTCAGCAGCCGATACACCGTGCTGCTCGTGGATGGCGCCGAGCGGAAGTTGACCGACCGTTCGACAACTCCTGTACCTGCGGATGGTTGCGCTGGCGATGTTGTTTTGCTTATGTAATCGGTTGAGGCGTAGCCCGTCTTGCCGTCTACGGATATTTGGTACCAGTACTTGTTCACCTGGCTGATAATATCGACGGCCGTACCGGGCTTCAACGTTTTATAGACGGTGCTGTCGGTGGACGGAGCGGATCGGAAATTGACCGTGCGGTCGACGACGCCAGGCGAGGCGAAGGCGCTGGCCGATATCGTGAGCGACAACAGTCCGGCCGATACCGCGCCTACGATTCGTTTGCTTCTTCTATTCATAGCATCTCCTCCTGCTAGTATTGTAGCGGATGGTAGAGAAGCGGTTCATGCCAATATTTATGGAAACGGAGTCAATCGTACCCATCCAGTATTTGGGTGACGACACGAAAAAAGCGGCCCATCCGCCTGCCCGTGCAGGAAAACGGATGAACCGCGCCGTTTGGAATCAAAGCCGCGACCCCGGACTCGGCGAACCGATGGAGGTATAACGGGATCAGGGAGCCGCGACGGATTTCATTTTTTTGTACATGCCGCTGAACGTTTGGCGAGACAGGCTGATGGTCGAAGAGGATTCCCAAAGCACCCATTTGTCCGATTTCGCATCGTACTTGTAATAGTCGCCTTCCGAATCGGCGAC
>Ga0310832_101210_pt1 | contig 12056 bp, 11 predicted proteins | sample WT_ome_7_FD_201303 | JGI IMG/M metagenome (GOLD analysis project Ga0310832, IMG submission 201303) | Sorghum-adapted microbial communities enriched on wild type (WT) sorghum from Joint BioEnergy Institute, Emeryville, California, United... ...
CTCCACCGCGTCGGCGGTGATGGCCGAGGCGACCACGTCGCCGTGCGAGCTGTGCAGCCGCAGCTCACCGCCCGCGCCGGTCACCCGGATGTCGCCCAGGGATGCGGTCAGGTCCAGGCCGCCGCGTACGTCGTCGACCGTGATGTCGCCCGCGGACACCCGGGCCCGCACCGTCGCCTCGGCCAGCACCTCGATGGTGTAGGTCACGCCGCAGGGCAGGACGGTCCAGGGCCGAACCCGGCAGCCGCCGGTGACCTGCAGCGTCCGGCCGTCCCATCGCTCGTCGAGGTCGGGCCGCTGGAACGACCAGGAGGTTTGGCGGGTGACCGCGACGACCCCGGCCCGGCCCGGTCGGATGATCACGTCGCCCACGCCGAGATCGATCGAGATATCCGTGCCTTCCGCCTGATAGGTCTGGTGCTCGGTCTCGGTCCGGTAGCCGAGCCACCCCGCTACGGTCAGGATGCCGGCGAACAGCACGAGCGCGGTGAGGATCGCGCCGAGGATCAGCCAGACGTTCGGCCGGCGGGGTCGCGGGTCGGCCGCGGGTACCGAGATCGTAGATTCCACATGCGTTGATGTCGACCAATTCTTTTCCTCCTGTCAGGTGATGGTCGGGGTCAGCCGGATCGGCGGAGGAACTGCAGGACAGCCAGGACGCGTCGGTGGTCGGTGTCCGCGTCGGGCAGGTCGAGCTTGCTCAGGATGCTGTTGATGTGCTTCTCGACCGCGCTGCTGCTGATCACGAGCGCGGCGGCGATGCCGGCGTTCGACCGTCCCTCGGCCATGAGCCGCAGCACGTCCCACTCGCGCGGGGTGAGCCGGTCGAGCGGGTCGGGCCGGCGGCGGACGAGCAGCTGGGAGACGACCTCGGGGTCCAGGGCGGTACCGCCGGCGGCGACCCGCCGCAGGGCCTCGAGGAAGTCGGCGACGTCGGCGACCCGGTCCTTGAGCAGGTAGCCGACTCCCCGGGTGTCGCTGGAGAGCAGCTCGGTGGCGTAGCGCTCCTCGACGTACTGGGACAGCACGAGGATCGCGACGTTCGGCCACTGCCGCCGCAGCACGAGCGCGGCCCGCAGGCCCTCGTCGGTGTGCGTCGGCGGCATCCGGACGTCGACGATGCAGACGTCGGGCTGGTGCTCGTCGACCGCGCGCAGCAGCGCGTCCGCGTCCCCGACCGCGGCCACCACGTCGATGCCCGCGTCGGCGAGCAGGCGGGTCAGCCCGGCCCGCAGCAGCACCGAGTCCTCGGCGATCACCGCTCGCATGGCAGCTCCGCGACGATGACGGTCGGTCCACCGGCTGGGCTGTCGATGCGCAGCGTGCCGTCCACGGCGGCGACCCGCTGGGCGAGCCCGCGCAGGCCGGTGCCGCGCTCGGGGTCCGCCCCGCCGCGCCCGTCGTCGGTGACGGCGATGCGCAACCGCCCGTCGACGTGCTCCGCGGCGACCTCGGCGCGGGTGGCGCCCGCGTGCCGGGCCGCGTTGGTGAGCGCCTCCGACACGACGAAGTAGGCGACTGCCTCGATCGTGGCCGAGCACCGGTGGGGCAGGTTGGACCGGACGGTAACCGGCAGGGGCGCCCGGGCCGCGATGCCGGACAGCGCCGCGTCCAGGCCGCGGTCGTCCAGCACCGCCGGGTGCAGGCCCCGGATGAACGCCCGCAGCTCGGCCAGCGCCTCCTTGGCCTCCTCGTGGGCCTCCTCGATGGCGCGGCGCGCGGGCTCGGGCGCGTCGGCCAGCTTCGCCCGGGCCAGGCCGAGGTTCATCGCCAGGGAGACCAGACGCTGCTGCGTGCCGTCGTGGAGGTCCCGTTCGATGCGCCGCCGTTCGGCATCCGCGGCGTCGACGACGGCCTCCCGGCTGGCGGTGAGCGAGTCGACGCGGCGGGTCAGCTCCTCCACGCGGCTCGGGCCGAGCAGGCGGCGCGCCAGCGCGACGTCGACGGTGGCCAGGGCGCGGGCCACCCACGGTGCCGCCGCGAGGCAGCCGAGGCCGAGAAGCGTGAGGCCGGCCAGCGTGACCGGGTGGCGCACGGACCAGCCGAACAGCCCACGCTCGGGCAGGGCCCACGAGTAGGCGATGACCGCCGTGCCCGCCACGCCGATCGACCAGGCCGCGACCACGATGACGGCGTGGACGCTGGTGATCAGCGGGGCGACCAGGTGGTAGCCCACCTGACGCCAGGTGGCGCCCGCCCGGACCTCGGCCCACAGCCGGCGCATCCCGGTGCCGGACGGGTCCGGCCGGGCCGCGGGGATCTCCACCCCGAGCAGGTCGCGGAAGTGGGACTGCTGCAGGCGCGTGAAGGCCCGAGTCGCTGGGACCAGCAGCGCGAGCGCCGGCACCGCCAGCACCACCGTGGCGGCCAGCGACAGGAGCGTCGCGGTGACCAGCAGGGTCACGGCGGCGACAGGGAGGCTGACGACGTGGTGGACGGTCGCCCGCCAGGCCCACGTCGACATCGGTGCCCGCAGGATCGCCGGCATTTCGCCCGGTCCCCGTTCGGCTGCGTACGTCACGGTGGTCACGCTAGACGCGGCCGTCGGGCGCGACCATGAGGCCGATCTCCGAGTTCCGGGTGAGGCTGTCCACACCCCTCGTGATGCCCTGGTCCCAATGGGTCAGGCGGGGAGTCCGGGTGGGCATCGCCGGTCGGCCGGGAGTCCATCCGGGCCGGGACCACCTCCCCGAGGGCGTAAGCTCGATGCAAACGCATAGAACGTGACGGAGGGTTGGTCGTGCAGTTCGGAGTCTTCTCGGTCAGCGACATCACCCGGGACCCGGTCTCGGGCTACACGCCGAGCGAGGCGGAGCGGATCGACGCGATCGTGAAGATCGCGATCAAGGCCGAGGAGGTCGGGCTGGACGTGTTCGCGATCGGCGAGCACCACAACCCGCCGTTCTTCTCCTCGTCCCCCACCACGTTGCTGGCCTACATCGCGGCCCAGACCAAGCGGATCATCCTCTCCACCGCCACCACGCTGATCACCACGAACGACCCGGTGCGCATCGCCGAGGAGTACGCGCTGCTGCAGCACCTGACCAAGGGCCGCATGGACCTCATGCTCGGCCGGGGCAACACGGCGCCGGTGTACCCGTGGTTCGGCAAGGACATCCGCACCGGCCTGCCGCTGGCCCTGGAGAACTACAACCTGCTGTACCGGCTCTGGCGCGAGGACGTGGTGGACTGGGAGGGCCGGTTCCGGACCCCGCTGCAGGGGTTCACCTCCACCCCTCGGCCGCTGGACGGCGTGCCGCCGTTCGTCTGGCACGGCTCGATCCGTACGCCCGAGATCGCCGAGCAGGCCGCCTACTACGGCGACGGATTCTTCGCAAATCACATATTCTGGCCCACCCACCATTTCCAGCGCCTGGTGCGGTTCTATCGCCAGCGTTTCGAACATTACGGACACGGCACGCAGAAGCAGGCGATCGTCGGGCTGGGCGGTCACGCGTACATCGCCCGCCGGTCGCAGGACGCGATCCGCGAGTTCCGGCCGTACTTCAACGAGGCGCCGGTGTACGGGCACGGGCCGTCGCTGGAGGAGTTCATGGAGATGACCCCGCTGTCGGTGGGCAGCCCGCAGCAGGTCATCGACAAGACCCTGACCTTCCGCGAGCACTTCGGCGACTACCAGCGGCAGCTCTTCCTCATCGACCACGCCGGCCTGCCGCTGTCCACCGTGCTCAACCAGCTCGAGCTGCTCGGCGGCGAGGTGATTCCGGTGCTGCGCAAGGAGTTCGCCGCGCGGCGCGAGCCCGGCGTCGCCGACCCGCCGACCCACGAGGCGCGGGTGAAGGCCATGTACGGCGACGCGCCGCCGCGCCAGTTCCGGCCCAACCCCAACCAGGGCGACAACACGGCCGGCCCTACGCCGTACCAGGACACGGTGCGCCCGGCCCCGGCCCAGCCCAGCGCGTGATGGCCGACCGGGTCCTGGCGAACGAGGCGTGGGAGGCCCTGCTGTCGGCGCACGCCGCGGTGGTGAAGGAGCTGGCGGCGCAGGGCATATGGCGCGATATTTCCATGCGCGAGTACGACGTGCTCTACACGTTGGCCAAGCGAGGCGCGCCGCTGCGGCTGGGCGAGCTGCACCGACGGGTGCTGCTCAGCCAGCCCGCGCTGTCGCGCCTGGTCGACCGGCTCGTCGAGCGGGGGTTGGTGGCGCGGTGCGCCGACCCCGCCGACCGCCGCGGCGTGCGGCTGTTCCTCACCGCCGAGGGCCAGGCGCGGCAACGCGAGCTCGGCCGGCGCCACGCCCGTGACGTGGCCCGGATCATGCGCGCCCGGGTCACCACCGACGATCTGGCCGCGCTGCGGGCCATCTGTGGCAAGCTGGCCGGCGGCGGGGATGAGGGGGCCGGCGGCCCAACCGACCCGGCCCGCGCCGCCGACGACCGACGCCCGCGCCCGCCGAGGTCGCGGGCATCCGAGGGGACACGCAGGAAGGCTGACACTCCAGCATGACGACCGATACATACCGGTTGGTAGTGGTCAGTGGCGGGGCGAGCGCTCCCTCATCCACGCGGATGCTCGCCGACCGCATCGCCAGCCGCGTCAGCGGGCTCGTCCGCGAGCGGGGCGCCGAGGTGACGACCAGGGTCATCGAACTTCGTGAGTTGGCCAACGAGATCACCGCGGCGCTGGTGTCCCAGTTCTCCGGGCCGCGGCTGCAGCAGGCGGTCGCCGCGCTCGGCGAGGCCGACGGCATCATCGCCTGCGCACCGGTCTACAAGGCGGGTCCCAGTGGCCTGTTCACCTCGTTCTTCCACGTGCTCGACAACGACCTGATCATTGCCAAGCCCGTGATCCTCGCCGCGACCGCGGGCACGGCTCGGCACGCGCTGGTCGTGGACGAGCAGATGCGCTCGCTCTTCGCCTTCCTGCGCGCGCTGACCATGCCCACCTCGCTGTTCGCGTCCACTGAGGACTGGGGCGATCCGACCCTCAACCAACGCATCGACCGGGCCGCGTTCGAGCTGGTCCTGCTCATGGAGTGCGGCTTCGCGCGTAAGGTCCGGGCGGAGTCGTGGCGGAGCTACCAGCACGAGTTCGGCAGCGCCGGTGGCACCGAGACCGAGATCGATCTCGATACCGACCTCATGCGGTTGGCCGCGGGCGGTGGCGCGCCCCGTCCGCCCTCTCCGTGGGCGCCGTCCGGGCCGCCGCGGACGCCCGACGGCGCGGACCGATCCGGCGCCGACGGCGTCAGCGGACCGTCAGGGACCGAGTGATCCGGCGCAGCCGCTCCTGCATGGCCGGATCGTCGCTGGCCAGGGGCAGGGCGGTGCCGGGGGAGTCGAACTGGGCGGCGAGCTGCACGGCCGCCACCCGGTACGCCTTGCCCCGCGGCCACGACCTCTCCCCGTCGGCCTCGGCCACGAGCAGCAGGTGTCCGAGGTCGATCGCGTCGTTGGCGTACGGCCGCTCCGCGACCGCGAACGACTTCATCGCGATCGCGCTCATGACGTCGGGAATGCGGACGGTCATCTCCATGCGCACGCCGTCCGTACGGTCGCCGATGAGGTGCAGCACCACGGGGTCGCGGCCCAGCGCCTCGTCCACGGCCGGCATGCCGTCCACCACGATCTCATCGGCGTCCATGTTCGGCATGTGCTTGGTGGAGTACGAGGCGACGACCAGGTCGATCGACGCGGTCATGCCGTCGACGGGGCGGTCGAACCGGTTGGGGTAGACCCGGTTGCGATAGCCCATCGCACGCAGCTTCTCCAGCAGCGTGCCCCGCCGGATCATCCGGATCTCGACCGCGACGTCGCAGTCATGGGTCAGGCGCAGCGGCAGCGGCAGCCCGGAGCGCAGGATGTGCAGGTTCACCATGTGACCGCCGACGACGATCCACTTGCGGAGGCGGGCGGCCGTGCAGACGTCGGCGGCGTCCGACAGGGACACCAGGGCCGCGTCGTACTCGCGGGAGTCGCTGGCGAGGTGCACCGTCCGCATCCCCGGACCTCCCCTCAACTCAGGTGCGCCGTCGGACGGGCACCGCCTCGTTCACTGTAGTGTGCGGGGCATGGTCGTGCTGATCCACACGTCCAAGACCATGCGGACCCAGCCGCCGGGCCGTCGCCCGACAAGCACGCCGGCGCTGCTCGACCGCGCCGTGGAGCTGCACGCGCACCTGCGCACGCTGAGTCCACGCCGGATCGCGACGCTCATGGAGCTGTCGCCGGTCCTGGCCGCCCGCGTGCATGAGCAGCTGGCGACGTGGCACGCCGACCCGGCCGACCAGTGGCCGGCGGTCGAGAGCTTTCTCGGCGATATCTACAGTGGACTGCAGGTCAGCTCGTTCAGCGCCGCCGACCGTACGTACGCCAGCCGCCACCTGCGCATCCTCTCCGGGCTGTACGGCATCCTGCGGCCCTACGACGGCATCCGCCCCTACCGGCTGGAGATGGGACAGCGGCTGCCTGGTTCTAAATACTCGAACCTGTACAAGTTCTGGGGTTCGGCGATCGCCGAGCAGTTGCCGAAGACCGGGCCCATCGTGAACCTCGCCTCGGCCGAGTACAGCAAGGTCGTGCTCGACCACGTGGACCCGGCGCGGGTGATCAGCCCGAGGTTCCTGACCGTGAACCCCAAGACGGGCGAGCCGGCCTTCGTGGCGGTGCACGCGAAGATCGCGCGGGGAGCGTTCGCCCGCTGGCTCATCGTCGGCCGGGTCAAGCCCACCCCCGCGGCCCTGTCCGACTTCGCCGAGCTCGGCTACCGGTTCGACCCGTCGGCGAGCACACCCCGCGAGCCGTGCTTCGTCTGCGAGGACTTCGGGGGCAAGGGCCTGAGCATCCGGCTGGACTGAGCGACGGTCGCGGTGGGCATGGACGCCGATCCCGTGGCCTTCCTACGATGCCGGGATGCGACCCCCATCCTCGGCCACCACGTCCGCCCCGGGGCGTACGGCCGGATCCGCGTTGGCCCCGGTGGCGCTGGGGCTCTTCGTCGTCGTCTCGACCGCCCGCCTGGTCGCCATACCGCTGGAGCTGGACGACCTGGCGCGCGGCAGCACGGTCCTGTTGATGCCGTCGTTGGCGCTGTGGGTGCTCGCCCGGCGCGGGCCGATCCTCCTCGTCGCCGCCCTGCTGTGCTCGGCGGCCGGCGACATCCTGCTCGGCATCGATGGGTTGTTCCTGGCCGGCATGGGCGCCTTCGCGGCGGCGCACGTGTGCTACGTGACCCTGTTCGTACGGTCCGGTGCGCTGCCCGCGCTGCGGCGGCGCTGGTTCCTCCTGGTCCCGTACGTCGTGGCGGTCGTCGCGCTCGCCCTCTGGTTGTGGTCCGACCTCGGCGACCTGCGCATCCCGGTGGTGGCGTACGCGGTGCTGCTCACCGCGACCGCGGTCACGGCCGGGGCGCTGGGCTGGCGGCTCGGCCTGGGCGGGGCGCTGTTCTTCGTCTCCGACACAATGATCGCCGTGTGGGACATCGCGGGCCGGCCGGCCCCACCCCTGCCCGGCCTGTGGATCATGTCCACGTACATTCTGGCCCAGTATCTGCTGGCCAGCGGGGCGCTGCGGGCCGGCCAGCGCGGCGTTGGGGGTGAGTCGGCGTGACCCGGACACGAATCCATACATATGAGACGACGGTTACATGGACCGGCAATCGGGGGACCGGCACCAGCGGGTACCGGGACTACGACCGGTCCTGCGACCTCGCGGCGCCCGGCCGGCCGGTCATCGCGGCGAGCTCCGACCCGCTGTTCCGCGGCGACCCGACGCGGTGGAACCCGGAGCAGCTGCTCGTGGCCTCGCTGTCCCAGTGCCACCTGCTGTGGTACCTGCACCTGGCCGCCGAGGCCGGCGTGGTGGTGACGTCCTATGTGGACGAAGCCGTCGGGACGATGACGGAGCAGCCCGGGGGCGCCGGACAGTTCACGGAGGTCGTCCTGCGCCCGCGGGTGACGGTCGCCGATCCCGCGATGATTCCGGTCGCGGAGTCACTGCACGAGCGGGCCCACGAGCTGTGCTTCATCGCGCGGTCGGTGAACTTCCCGGTCCGCCACGAGCCGGTGACGGTCGCGGCCTGACCGGCACGCCCGACGCTCGTCACCCGCGCGGCCTGTGGCGAACCCGCATCGGAATCAGCGCGGCCGGCTGCCCACCGAAACCGGGCAGGACGGCGATCGTTGACATCGCTGAACAGATCGGCACAGGTCGGGCTGTTGCTCAGGACGAAGGAACCGGGCGGCTTCGCCGCCAAGAGGGGGCGGAGCGGCTTCGCCGCTGGGAGGGAGCGCAGCGGCTGCGCCGCCAAGAAGGAGTGGAGCGGCTTCGCCGCGGGGAAGGAGCAGGGCCAAAGTACGGCGAAGGACCGGGCGAAGCTCGACGAGGGGACGGGGGTCAAGCGCGATGAAGGGGCGGGCCCGACAAATGGGGCAGAGCGCCGCGCGCCGAGCGGCCGGGTCGAGCGCCGAACGGGTGGGAGGAGCGCTCTAACGGTGACCCTGGATTTGCCCCATTGGCCGCCCGTCGGGGAGGATCACGACGTGATGCCTCGCCCGCGGACCAGTGACGGCGTCACGGCGCATCTCATCGACGCACTCTTCACCGGCACGCTGCGCGTCGGCGCGCGCGTCGACCTCGATGAGTGGGCCGACCGCCTGGGGGTCAGCCGGGGTGCGGTCCGCGACGGGCTCACCCCGCTGGAGCGCGACGGGCTGGTCCGCGTCACTCCCAACCGGGGCGTGTTCGTCGCGCCGTTCGACGCCGGGACCGTCCGCGAGTCGTTCGACCTCTACGGCCTGCTCAGCGCGCTCGCGTTCCGACGGGCGGCGACTCGGCGTCCGGACGAGCTGCTCGAGGTCCTCGACGAGCTCGACGACGCCCTCGCGAGCACCACCGACGTCGACGAGTTCGAGCAGGCGGCCGACCGTTTCCGCGGTACGGTCGCGAGCACGGTCGCCCCACCGCACCTGCGGGCGCTGCTGCAGAGCTTCTCCGGGCTCGTGCCCGCCGCCACGCGTCTGTCCATTGTGGAGGCTATGGCTGAGGAGCGGTCGGCGCTGCACGCCGAGTACACCGCGGTCCGCGACGGTGACGCCGAGGCGGCGGCCGCCGCCGTACTCGACCACGCCGTGCTCACCGCCGAGAACGCGATCCGCGAGCTGCGTCGACGCGGCATCATCGACGGCGACCCCCGCAACCTCGAGGAGCGGGCCGCGCACCTCGACCTTGTCCGTCGCATCGACGAACGGGCCACCGCCAACTGGAACGGCCCGACCCGGGTCTTCCACCAGCTCTCCCGCTGACCCCGGACCTCCCCCGGCCGAGGACTGTGCCGTGTCGATCTAGGGCTGTGCGGTGTTGATCCCGGGCCCACCCGTGTTGATCTAGGGCTGTGCCGTGTTGATCTAGGGCATAGAGTGGTGGTTGAAGATCAGTTCACCACTCGCAGCCCTAGATCAACGACGTCAGGAGCGGGCGTCAGGAGCGGGCGTCCGGGGAGCGGGCGTCAGGCGTGGGCGTCCGGGGGAGGGCGTCACAGGCGCCGGATCGGCCAGCAGTTGCCGGTCTTGTAGGTGCCGTTGCCGGAGTTGTCCGGCACCAGGGCGTGGCTGCCGTTGGCGATGCGGCCGCAGACCTTGGGGTACTGGACGACCGCGTTGTAGTCGGACGTTCCGGCCTCCCGGTACGAGGGCTGCTGGTCCTCGACGTACCACCGACCCGGCGAGCTCGCGTGGCTACCCATGATGCTGTCCGGCGGGTTGGTGCCCGACTCGTCGGCACCGTAGAAGTGCACGTGAAAGCCGCCGCCGACGTTGAAGGGTGTACCGCCGTCCGCGAACTCGTACGTGATCGTCAATCCGTTGCCGTCGATGTAGGCGTCGGTGATGCAGACCCAGCGAGGGTTGGACATGATCTCCGGCGTGCACTGCTGGTCCGGCGGCAGTTGTGGCTCGGTCGTGACCTGCTCGGTCGGCTGGGCGTCGCTCGGCTGGCCGTCGACGGACGGGGTCTCGTTGCCCAGCGTGGCCGGGGGCGTCTGGCCGTCGCCGCCCAGGGGCAGCATCACGGCCGTGACGGCCCCGACGACCACGACGATCGCCGCCGCGATGACCGCCGGCACCTTCCAACCGGTGAACCAGCTCGGGGTCGACCCTCCGTTCGACCGGCCCGGCGACCCGCCGTAGACCGCACCACCGCGCACCGGCGGTGGCCCCACCGGCGCCGACCCCACGGAGGCGGACCCCACCGACGCCGATCCCACCGACGCTGATCCCACGGACGCCGCCCCGACCGGTCGGGCCGGGGTCGCGGTCGCGCGCACCGACGCCGTGCCCACGGTGGGCGATCCGGCCGGCACCGTCCCGCCGGCGATCCCGGGTGCGCCCGGGGCACTCGCGGCCGCCGCCGCGCCGGCCACCGCCGCGGCCCCCGCGACACCGGCCGCGCCCGCGACGCCCGCCGCGCCCGCGACGCCGGTCGTCCCGGTCGCCCCCGGGGCGGCGCCACCCGGCACGGCCGCCGACGCCACTCGACCCGCGGGCGCGTCGGCCACGGCCCGGGGAGCCGCGGCGGCGGACAGCGCCCCGCTCGCCAGCCAGGCGGCCCCGAGCGCGACGGCGTGCTTCGGATGGGCGTCGACCGCCACCGGCCGGCCGAGCTCGGCCCCGACGAGCTGGGCCACGATCGGCATGCGCGAGGAACCACCGACCAGCAGCACCGAGTGGAGCTGATCCGGGGTGACGTTCGCCGAGCGCAGCGCGCGCTTGAGCGCCTCGATGGAGTCGTGCAGCGCCGGCCGGACCATCGCCTCGAGCTCCGCGCGGGTCAGCCGGACCTCGGTGACGATGTTCGGCAGCAGCACCGGGATCGAGACGTCGGTGTCCGACGACAGCGCCTCCTTCGCCTCGACGCACTCCTCACGCAGCCGGGCCACGGCCGCGATCGTCGTGGGGTCGTCCTCGTCGAGCTCCTCGAGCTTGCCGCCCAGGGCCCGCGCGACGTGGTTGAAGACGGCCGCGTCGAAATCGATGCCGCCGAGTCGCTCGATGCCCTCCGGCCGGCCGAGGATCTCGAAGCCCGTCGCGGTCTTGCGCAGCACGGCCGCGTCGAAGGTGCCGCCGCCGAGGTCGTAGACGGCGACGATCGCGCCCGGCTCGACCCGCTGCTGCTGGGCGTAGTAGATCGCGGCCGCCTCGGGCTCGGTCGTGAACGAGACCGGTTCGGGGATGTTGGCCAGCCGGACGGCCTGCAGCAACAGGTCCGTCTTGTACGGTCCCCAGTTGGCCGGGTGAGAGATGCAGATACGATCCGGCGGTCCGCCCTCGCGCGTGCTGTTCTCGTCCACCACGGCGCGCAGGAGCCGGGCCATCAGCGCCTCGGCGGAGTACGGAACGCCCGCGAGCAGGATCGGTGTCGTGTCGCCCATGCGGCGCTTGAACTCGCGAGCCACCCGGTGGGGCTCGGTCATTCCGCGCCGGCTCGCGCCCTCACCGGTCAGGAACGTTTCGTCCTCACGCAGCAGCACGACGGAGGGGATGGCCGCGCTCCGGCTGCCCAGGGTCGCCGTCTCGGCGTGGCCGTCGCGCCAGACCGCGGCGGCGGTGAACGTGGTACCGAGGTCGATACCGAGTGCGTACATCGAACCTGCTCCGGATCGTCAGATGGGAAAAGTGCCAGGTCTGTTCCGGCGCGGCCGTCGTCACGAGACGGTTGACCGTACCGATTAGGGGTGCTTGGGGGGATCTCCCCCACGCCGTGGTGCGGTGTGCGTCCCTACAGTAGTGCCATGGAACCCGCCCGCCCGCTGCGTGACGTCTTCGCCGATCTGGCCGGCGGGCGTGGCTACGGGGCCTCGTCGGGCATGGCTCCCGAAGAGGTGCTCGCCGCCCACGGCCATCCGGACCTGCCCGAAGGGCTGGTCGCGGAGGCGGTGGTCACGTACGCCGACACCGCACCGTACGAGGTGGCCGAGCATCTGGCGCCGTACGTGCGCGCCCACACGGCCGTGCCGCAGCCCGCCGGCACCGACGAGCCGGAGCCGCACTGGTACGAGCTGCTGACCACCGCTCCGGCCGGTCCCGGGCTCGACGGTCC
>Ga0310832_101211_pt1 | contig 12042 bp, 12 predicted proteins | sample WT_ome_7_FD_201303 | JGI IMG/M metagenome (GOLD analysis project Ga0310832, IMG submission 201303) | Sorghum-adapted microbial communities enriched on wild type (WT) sorghum from Joint BioEnergy Institute, Emeryville, California, United... ...
GAGATCACCCTTCCCACGAGCAGTATGGCGATACTGGTTGCAGCCGCAGCCAAGGCATTGCCAAGCATGAACACGACCATGATCCATAGCAGCAGCGTTTTACGTGACATTCTTGCAGTTAGCGACGTGAGTACCGGCGCTCCAAAAGTGACGCCTAACGCATATAAGGAAACCGTCAGTCCTGCAGTCGTCGTGGAAATATGCAGGTCTTCGGCGATCAAAGGCAGCAGACCGACGCTGATAAATTCGGTAGTCCCGATAGCGAAGGCACTAATGGCCAAGGCGAGCAGCGCCAAGGTGCTTCTTTGATGATTCATGAGCCAATCTACCTCCCAAAAAGATGATGGTTTGAAGGTCGCCGCTGATCTGCCGGGGAATGATGCAGAATCGAGCGACAAATGCTATTATGGGAGATAGGGTAGTTTTTGAGAAGTACGCACTTTGAAGTGATATAGGAACCGAAAAGTAATGTAGGTACTTTTCAGTGCCTATGAAAAGAGGGAGCCATCTTAATGAAAGAGAAAAAATACAATATTTCGGTAGAAGCGACGCTGGAGGTGATCGGCGGGAAGTGGAAATGCGTGATCCTGTGCCACTTAACGCACGGCCGGAAACGGACCAGTGAATTAAAACGTCTGATGCCCGACATCACCCAAAAAATGTTGACCCAACAGCTGCGCGAGCTGGAGGTCGACGGCGTCGTTCGCCGGATCGTTTACCAGGAGGTCCCGCCTCGGGTCGAATATGAGTTAAGTGAATACGGGGAGAGCTTGCGAGGAATCTTGGATGCGCTGTGCTCCTGGGGAGAGCAGCATATCCGCAAGGTGTATGGCAGCTATGATGTTTTGGAAGAGAACGTGCTGAATGAACATTTGAAATCTTAAGGTCTCTTCGGTTATGCTGTGCATGAAAAGGAGCGATGATCGATGAAACCTATCACGGTATTGATTGCGGACGATGAGCCGGAAATCGCCGACTTGATCGAGCTGCATCTGGCCCGGGAAGGATACCGCTGCATCAAAGCTTCCAACGGGCAGGAGGCGCTGGATGTGATTCAGACGCAATCCGTGGATCTTGCAATCTTGGATATAATGATGCCGAAGATTGATGGCTATGAGGTGACTCGGCAAATTCGGGAGAAGCACCATTTGCCGATCATTTTTTTAAGTGCGAAAGCAACCGATTTAGATAAAATCACCGGCCTGGTACGTGGGGCGGACGATTATATGACCAAGCCGTTTAACCCGATGGAGCTGGTGGCCCGGGTGAACGCCCAACTGCGCCGCTTTATCCACCTGAACCCGTCGGTAGCTGCGCCTCCGAATGAGACCGTGTTGGAGGCCGGAGGGCTTGTGATTCACCCCGAGCACCGGACCGTGTTCCTCTACGGCGAGCCGGTGGAGCTGACGCCCAAAGAGTTTGATATCTTAGTCCTGCTGGCCAGCCATCCGAAGAAGGTGTTCAGCTCAGAGCATATTTTCGAGAAGGTCTGGGGGGAGGCTTATTATGAAGGCGGAAATACGGTTATGGTGCATATCCGAAGCTTGCGTAAGAAGCTGGGGGAAGACCGGCACAAGAACAAGCTGATCAAAACCGTCTGGGGAGTAGGGTATACATTCAATGGATAACCATACGGATAAACCGAAATTTCGCAGTTTTCGCTTCCAAATGATCCGATTATTTGGACTGAGCATGATATTGTCCGCAGGGACAACCTTTCTCATTTATTTAGCGCTGCGCGAGTATTATCATACCCTGCTGCGTGAAGACCCATTGTATAACGTGCGGCTAATGATGCGCCAGATCGGTGACATCAACGTGTTTTTGCTGATTTTTATCCCGCTCTCGTTCTTATACTTCTACTTGTTAACTCGACGTTATGTCGCGTATTTCCGGGAGATTTCCCGGGGAATCAATCAGCTGGCGGGAGGAGACTTCACCCATCGGGTTCATATTCCTTCCGGGGATGAGTTCGGAGAGATTGCGCGGGACATCAATTTGGCCAGCGAGAAGCTGCAGCAGGCGGTGGAACGGGGCGATTTTGCCGAGAACAGCAAGGAGCAGCTTGTGCTGAACCTGGCCCATGATCTCCGAACCCCGCTCACCTCAGTCATTGGCTATCTCGATTTCATCCTGCAGGGGAAAGACCTGACTGCCGATCAGATGAAGCATTACACCACCATCGCCTACACCAAATCACAGCGTCTGGAGAAGCTGATCGATGAGTTATTTGAAGTGACGCGAATGAATTATGGCAAGCTGAACATCCACCGCCGGCCGTTGGATTTGAGCGAGTTGCTGAGTCAATTAACCGAAGAGATGTACCCTGTATTTGAAAAAAATGAGCTGACCGTTCGTCTCAACACCGAACCGCAGCTGATGATTTCCGGCGACGGCGATCTGCTGGCCCGCGTCTTTGAGAATTTATTGTCCAATGCCGTTCGTTACGGCAAAGACGGGGAATACGTCGACGTTCATGGAAAGCTAGACGGGGATGAGGCAGTCGTGCGGGTGACCAACTATGGCGATTCCATCCCGCCGGACGAGCTGCCCCATTTGTTTGATATGTTCTTCACCGGTGATCGAGCGCGTACGCATCAGGAAGGCAGCACCGGACTCGGCCTGTTTATCGCCAAAAATATCGTAGAGCAACACGAAGGCACCATCTCGGTGCAAAGCGATCTGATTCGCACGGAGTTTGAGGTGCGGTTACCGAAGCTTAGATAAGTGAATCGAACAAAACTTAAGGAAAATTTTAGTTTTACCCCACTTTTGATTTTATCAATCCGCCTTAAGCTGAAAGAGCAAGAACGGCAGGAGGATTGGGAAATGAGAAAGTGGGGTTTTTGGCGTGCGCCCATAAGCCAAGCTCTATCGGGATTCGCTAGGTGGGGGCGCAGCGATGCAGCAACGGCGGGGTTGTTTCTGGCACCAAGCGTAGCAGGGTTCGCGCTCTTTTATTTGATTCCGTTTGGCATGAGTTTATTTTACTCCTTTCAGAGCGGCACCTCTGGCGGAAGCTTTGTAGGCTTGGCGAATTACCGCGACCTGCTGGACAGCGCTTCGTTTCGCAAGGCCGCAGTCAACACGCTGTATTTCAGTGCGTTGGGTGTCCCGCTGCTGTTGGGATTATCGCTGGGGGTGGCCCTGCTCCTGAACCGGCATGTTTACCTGCGGAAGTGGCTGCGCACCGCTTATGTGCTTCCTCTGGTTGTGCCGGTGGCGTCGGTAATTCTCATTTGGCAGATGGTGTTTGATTGGAACGGAGCATTAAACTACCTGCTTGGCCATTTCGGCATCCAGCGCGTGGATTGGATGAAGACCGATGCCGCCCGCTACGTTGTCCTCATGGTGTATTTGTGGAAGAACCTCGGCTACAACGTCATTTTGTTCTTGGCGGGTTTGCAGCAAATTCCTCGGGACTACTACGAGACGGCACAGGTTGAAGGGGCTGGACCGGTTCGTCAGTTTTTTGGAATCACGCTCGTCTACTTAACGACGACCACGTTCTTCGTAGTGATCATGTCGATTATCAATTCATTTAAGGTTTTCCGGGAGACGTATTTGCTGGCGGGTGATTATCCGCATGACAGCATTTATATGCTTCAGCATTACATGAACAACATGTTTGCAACGATGGATATCCAGAAGCTGACGGCTGCTGCAGTACTGATGGTCTGCGCGATCCTTGCGATTGTTCTCGGATTGTTTGGGTTGGAACGCCGATACCGGCAATTCATGGAATAGTAAGACAGGACGTGAGGATATAGCTCATAGAGAGGAGAGGCCGGGCGTGCAGGCAATTCAATGGATACAAAAAGCTGTGCTGACGGGAATGTTAGGCTTATTCGCCGTGCTGCTCCTCTTTCCCGTCATCATTACATTCACGAACTCGCTGATGAGCGAGCAGGAGCTTGAAATCAATTATGGTCCAATGGGGGAGCTGACGGAGGCGGCTTCGACCGAAGCTGATACCTTCATCAATCTCAAATGGGTACCGGATCAGGTGACCTTGGCGCAATACGGCAGGCTGTTGGTATATACCCCTAATTATTTGCTGATGTTTTGGCGTTCCGTGGAGCTGGTCTTACCGATTATCGTTGGACAAACCGCGGTCGCTGCGATGGCGGCCTATGCGCTGTCCAAACTGCGGTTTCGGGGTCGAGATGCGATTTTTCTGATCTTCTTGCTGTCGATGCTGATGCCCTTTCAGGTGACGCTGGTCCCGAATTATCTCATGGCCGATTGGCTGGGGTTAATCCACCGTCCGACGGCGGTGATTCTGCCGGGTATTTTTGCTGCGTTTGGGGTCTTCATGCTGCGTCAATTTATGCTGCATATCCCGTACGCCTACATCGAGGCGGCCAAGATCGACGGTGCCGGTCATCTGAGGATATTCCTGACAATCATTCTCCCGATGGTTAAGCCGGGACTTGCTGCGCTGGTGGTGCTCCTGTTCGTCGATTACTGGAATATGGTCGAGCAGCCGCTGATCTTCTTGGATCCGCTTCGGCAGCCGTTATCGGTCTTCTTATCGAGATTAAGCGGCGAGTGGGGAACTGTGTTCGCGGCTTCGATGTTGTATATGTCGCCGATGGTGCTGCTGTTCCTTTATGCCGAGGCCTATTTCATCGAAGGCGTGCAGCTTTCTGGCATCAAGGGGTAAGGAGGATAAAGTCGCGTCATGGAACTTGGGAAAGATCAAACGGATCGTAAACGCAAAAAAATAATCATTACCACCTTTATGGCTTTGATGGGAGGTTTGTTGTTTTTCACTTTTTTCAGTAATACGTTGCAATCGATGACCTTGCCAAAGGTCCGAACGTCCCCAGCAGCAGCCGGCGGAATAACTTATCGGTTAACGGGAACCGGGATATTGCAGCCGAAGAAGCAGGCAGAGCTGATCAACCCGGCCGGTTGGAAGGTTAAGAAGGTACTGGTGAAGGAAGGTGCTGATGTTCAAGCGGGGCAGAAGCTTGTACTATACGATCGTGCTGATGCCGAGCGGGAGTTGGAAGATGAGATGGCGCTATTGAAAAAGCAGCGAATCGCGCTCGAAACGATTCAGGATCAGTTCATCGAGGCCGCGGTGAGCGGGGATGAAACCGGCTTGAGAGAAGCCAAACGGGAGATCGAAACTCGCAAGCTTGACCTCCAGGTACAGGAGCGGAAGATCGAGAGACTGCGTGAGCAGATCAGAAGCCGCAGCGAGCTCGTCGCCCCGTTTGACGGGGTGGTTACGGAGGTCAACGCGGTGGTTGGGGTGGCTTCCACCTCCCTCCCGGACGTGGTGGTGTCAAGTACAAGTGCAGGCTACCGTGTGGATATCATCGGGGATGCCGAGGTGATCGACCGTCTTCGGATCGCAACCGGCGAAGCGGTGAAGGTTGAGGTGGCCGCTGCCAGTGAACAACCGCCGCGTCAACTGGAGGGCGTGGTCGAAGACATCACTAACGCAGGTTCTCGAATCACAGGTTCACCGGAGGAAGGTGACGGAACATCGGCGACGCTGCCGCAAAGGCGGCTGCGTATCCGAGTAGCTGATCCTGCCCTGAAAGGAGGGGAGCAAGTTACGGTTCGGCTGGAACAGACGTCCTCCGAGCAGGGCTGGGTTGTTCCAAATGAAGCGATTCATCGCGAAGGCGATTCGCGCTTTCTTTTTAAGGTGGAGGAGCAGCGCGGGGCGTTGGGCAATGTGTTTGTCGCCCGAAAGGTGACGATTAAGCAAAGTGAAGCGAATGAAGCGGAAACGATGATCCCGGCAGATCTTCTGTTTGAAGGAGAGCGGATCATTCTGGAGAGCAGTGAACCTTTACAGGATGGCAATCGGGTTCGTTTGCAATAGAAAATCAGCGATCGAAATGAAGCAGAGGAGGAAGAGAATAAACCATGAAAAAACGGATGGGGAAGACAATTATTGCGGCATTGGTTATATCGATTGCTTTGGCTGCGTGCAGCAGAGCGACGGATACTGTAGGGAAGAACCCGGCTGGAGAAGAGGGCAAAACCGTGCTTACCTTATCGGTTCAGGAGGCAAGCCCGTTTTATACTGCGCTGGAGCGGAAGTTTGAGGCCAAATTCCCTGACATCGACCTGATTATTCAGGCTTATAAACAAGCCGGAGAGGAATGGAAGGCGGGTGAAATTGAGGAGTATCGCAAATCGGTCAACACCGCACTGCTCTCAGGACAAGGACCGGACGTCATTGAAATGAAGAGCCTGCCAATAAGCGAATATATAGCCAAAGGTTTGTTGCTGAATATGGATTCGTCACTTAGCGGGGATGGATCCATCAAGAAGGAGGATCTCCAGCAAAATATTTTGGATGCTGCGAGGGAGAACGGAGGTTTATATGCGATCCCAGGAGGTTTTTCCCTGAGGGCGTTCATCGGCGATGGCGATGCTTTGAAAGAGGCCGACATTCAGGAGAAAACCTGGACTTGGCAGGACTTTGCAGAAATAGCGAAAAAATTAACGCAGGGGAATGAGAAGGTCTTTGCGATGACGGAATATCCGCCGGATATGCTCATGCAGGAAATGACAGTGGATAACTATGAAGCCTATGTCGATACGAGCGACAAACAAGCCAAGTTCGATTCCCCGGAATTTATCGCGCTGCTGCATCAAGTGAAGCAGATGTATGATGATGGCGTGATGACCGAAGAGTCGGCGGGTTCGGGAAAGCAACTGTTTTATTCTGCGGTATTACGTGATCCGAAGGATGTTATTGACGTGCCTCATCAGTATTTTGAACACCCGATCCTCATGCAGAAACCGCATAACCCCGCTCAATCCGGTACGATGCGAATCATTCCGACGAGTTTGTTTGGGATCCGGGCGAAATCCCAGGTTCCGGAAGAGGCCTGGAAGCTGATCCGCTTTCTCCTGTCGGAGGAAGCGCAGAAGTTACCGGAGCGCGAGGGGTTCTCGCTGCTCTCTTCGATCAATTCGCAGCAGCTGGATGACATAAAGCAGCAAATTGCGGACGGCAGCTACAAACTGCCGGATGGAGCTGCTGTTAAGGCCGCGGACGAGGAATTTGATCGCTTTCGTCAAATGCTGGATGCGGTGGACCAATATTCGCCGCTTGAAGCCAAGGTGATCTCCATCGTCGGGGAAGAATCGCTTGCCTTCTTCAGCGGACAGAAATCTGCGGAGGAAGCCGCGAAGTTAATGCAAAACCGGGTAACTACGTTTTTGAACGAATAAAGTAAAGGATCCTGCCTCATTGAGAGGCGGGATTTTTTTGTCGCTTACGCGCCGTTCGTTAGGTACCTCTGCCAGCTTCTTTTGATGATTATCCCGTTGCATCAGGGAGTGCGTATCTCATGACCATTCACAGGATCGATGACGTGATTAGAGATCAGGTGCTGGCTCAGGCTCAGGCCAACCTCACCTCACCATACCTCACCTCCCTCATGCCCTTGATCTCACCTTCTTTTTGTCACTGAACGAAAGGGATAATTATGTAAAGAGGCTCGCAAAAGGACCGCTTGACGGCAATATGATCAGGAAATATTAGTTATCGCCTATTGCTTGGTGATAACTAATAGTGTATGATGCATAGTATAAGATATATTGTATGACGCACAGTATGCGAAAAACAGTATAAGATTGCAGTAAATAAAAAACAGGATGAGACAACGAGGTGGAAGGATGAACGGCCTATTAAATTCCTTGATCACGGAGCTCCGTCGCGGAACGTTAACCTTGGCGGTCTTAAGCCAGTTGCGGACGCCGCAGTATGGGTATTCACTCGTTCAACGGCTGGAGCAGTCCGGGATCGCCATTGATCAGAGCACGCTATATCCGCTGTTACGGCGGCTGGAGAAGCAGGAGCTTGTGACGAGCAGCTGGGACACGTCGGAGAGTCGGCCGCGCCGTTACTACGTGCTGAGCGAGTTTGGTTTGGAGATTTTCAAGCAGCTGAAAGCGGAATGGGAGAAGACCTCCCAGGAGTTGTACACGTTGTTGAAGGGAGAGAACGATGATGAACGCGTCGGATCTGATTGAGGTTTACGTTTATGAAGTAACTCGTCGCCTGCCGGATAAGACCCGAGAGGACATCGCGCTGGAACTCCGCTCCACAATTGAGGATATGCTGCCGGAGGAACCCAGCGAGGCGGAAGTGAAGGAGGCGCTGACGCAATTGGGGGATCCGGCCGTATTGGCCGCGCAGTATCGCGATCAACCCGCATTTTTGATCGGGCCGCGCTTCTATGAGACTTATGTTCAGGTCTTGAAAATGATTGTCCCCATTGTGGTTGTAATTACTCTCTTGTCGCTGATTGCCAATCAAATCATTACGTATTCCGGTGATGTGGTTCCCGCTGAGGCTGCGGCTGTCCTGCTCAGCAAAGCGATAGGGACAGTGTTCAGCGCAGGGGTGCAGACCGTATTTTGGATTACCTTGGCGTTTGTCATTCTGGAGCGCACGGGAACTGGCAACGAACTGCCGCTGAACAGCAAGTTCAAGGCCTGGACGCCGGATGATTTGAAGGACACCCGGTATATCCCAGTGCAGAAAGTGATTAAGAAAAGTGAGGTTTTTGCCAGCCTCATGTGGACGGCGATTTGGGGGAGCGTGTATTTCAATGCAGATCGGTTAATTGGTGTATATGAGAAAGGTCGAAACGGCATAGAAATGACAACACCAATTTTTAATCAAGACGTGTTGCTGTCGTATTGGCCGTTTATCGCAGTAATTCTTGCGCTGGATGCGGCTCTGGCGATCTACAAATGGATCGTGGCCCAATGGAATGTGAAGATCGCGTTCCTGAACGCGGCCAACCACGTCCTTTCGTTGGTGGTATTCGGCACGGTCATCAGCAAGGGAGAGCTGTTGTCCCCGAGTTTTATCGCGAAGCTGGAGGATATTTTCAGATCGGGCGTGTCCGGTTTTAACTCCGGTTGGATCATGTGGCTTGTATTGTTCGTCTACATGTTAGTCGCAGCTCTGGACAGTTATCTAGGGTTCCGCAAAGCGAACCTTCCCCATACGGCGAAATAAACACCATCCGAAAAAGCCCCGTTCTCTGGGTGAAAGAGAGCGGGGCCTATCATTTGGAAGCTCGCTTAAGCCGTTGCTTTTCGGGACCGGTACAGCAGCAAGCCCATGAGAATTGCGAAATACAAGAATAGGGCGCCAAAGGTGTACAGGTACATCACCGGTTGATTTTGCAGATACCCAACGATTGGGATGTTTAAGATCAACAGCAGCGGGAAACCGAACATGATTGCGGAGGCACTGCCCATAACTAAGTTGTCTGTCGTATTCGATTGGAATTTCGGATCGACGGCTTTGACCAGCGCAAGTCCGGTGGAAATCGTTCCGGTCAGCATCCCGTAGAAACCGAGGACGTTCGGCAACTTATCCTCCGGCAACACCCGCGGCACTAACCAAACCATAAACCATACCGTGACTAACCCGCCAACTGTCGTTAGGATGAGCACCGGCGTCAAGTATTGCTTCAGTGCGTAGATCGAGATCGCTGCAATTGAGGCGGCGATCATGTAATCAAAGGAAAATCCAGAGATCCGCTGCAGCAGGTAGTTGTTCGGAGAATGCTCCAACTGAAAGCCCGCTTGCTTCCAACGGTTGAGAATCCACCGGAACAACATCGCGTACAGGCTGCCGATGAGGAAGTGGAAGCCTATCAGCAATTGGGCCAGTGTTTCCCCATAGGTCCCGAGCGGAGTCAGCACCGTCTCCAGTCCGCGTAACGTCAAGTAAGTCACCAGGTATATAAAGCCGATCAGCGCGATTTGGTAAGTCAGCTTGTCGATCGCGTCACTGAGCGGAATTTCGCCTTCTTCTGATTTTTCCGTAACCTCGGTGCGTTCTTTGTGTGGCCGGGATGTCGTCTGTTTAAATTTCGGATGGCGGATCAGGATGTTCATCAGAATGATTCCGGGAATTACGGCCCAGATGAAACCAAATCCGGCGATGGTCAAACCAAGGTTGGCGCCGCCTTCCAGCCCCAAAGCCTCCCAACGGCTGCCGATCGAATAGGCTTGCCCTGGGCCTTGTCCATAGCCGAGAGGAAGCAGTAAACCGATACCTGGGAACATTCCGGGATAGAACAGCTCCGTTAGGATCAAGAGTAGACCAAATCCCACGAGCCCTTGGATCAGGTATGTCGATACGATAAGCATCCCGGATTTCATGACCGCCGGGCTGTTGGACACCTCCCGCTCCTTCAGGGAGAGGGCAATGAATCCGATCGCCATCAGATGGTAGACCAGTTGCCCCAGACGATCGAGATCGAATTTAAGCCATCCGAGCAGCTCCGGACCCACGATTAAGCCAAGGATGCCGGCTACCATGGAGGTGGGGACGATGATTTTGCGTAACAGCGGAATACGTGCCTTCAGGATGGCCGATACGACCATCAGCAAAGACAGCAGCGTAAAGTCAATCACGAAAGACCATGAATTATCCAAAGAGAGACCCTCCTAGTGCCGGGTGAAATGTTGTTCCAGCGCAGTAATAAATTTGAGCCATTTGTAAGCTGAAGTGCGTGGTTGGTAAAACAGGAACCGATACAGCTTATCTCCCACGTAAAACTCAAACTTGTGGTGAAGTTGGACGTTGATCCCTTCCAACTCGCCAAATGGGAAGGAATACGCCTGTCCGTGATCCCCTTGAAACGTAAGAGAATCTGCTTGATCCGCGTTCCAGTGCAATCGTCCTGTTCCCAGCGATTGAAAAGGCTTCTCTCCCTCCGAAACGTACATATGCACGGGATCCTGCATGACGGGTTCCCAGGAGGCGAGCTGTTCGGGTTCTTGCATGACTTGATTCAGCCGTTCCAGCTGCCAGCGATTCCAGTCCCGCGTTGTCGAGAAGCGCAGCGGATGGGTAAACTGCGCGAACTTGCCCTGTGGCGTGTAGCGAACGGTGTAGCCGCAGGCCGTGCAGCCGAACAAGTCCTGTTCGGAGCGGAGACGGCCTGGGACTTCACAGTGCGGGCAGATGAACAGCAAGCGCTCCAGGTAATGCGCCGGAGCTTTACCATAATAGGCTGCGCCAGTCTGGGATTGCCACTCTGCATCGTCATGCGCCAACGCCTCCGTCAGCAGGTGATGGATCTCATCCGGCGTATGGTTGGCCAATGCGGCGACGTCCCATTTTTTCTCGAAGGAGAGGTGAATGGGCCCCCTGCGAGGGTTCTCCGCCCAACGGGGAGAGGACAGGTGACCGCCGGAAATGGTGGCGATGACCACCGGGACATCCAGCAATTTCACGAGTTTGGCCGTGGAATAGAACAACGGCTCGGTCGTCCCGTCCCAGTTCCGGTTCCCTTCGGGGAAGAGGCCGATGACGCGTCCGCTCTGTTTGGCTTTGATCATGCTGCGGATGGTGCGCGTATCGTTTTTATTTTTCATTTTGGGAATCGCTCCGGTGTAATTCAGCAGCTTGGCCAGCCACGGGTTTCGGAACAGGGAAGCTCCGGTCACGAAGCTGATTGGCTCGTCCACGTAACAATTAATGTAGAACGGATCCCAGTTGGTTACATGGTTCGCCAAAATCAGATACGGCGGCTTCAAGCCCGCGGTATCGTTGCGCTCCACCTTGATCTGGGAACGGCTTTGGAGGAATGTGCGCAGGGTCGACAACACGAGCCGCTGTGCAATTTTTCCGGGTTTCTTCTCTATGCTCACAGGGTCACATCCTGAAGATGAATTTCGAAAAACACATTAATATTGTTATATCATATTTTGGACAAATTCGGCGGCGGGAAGTTATTGGTGTAGAAAAAAGAAGAACGGCCAGGGGGCCGTTCTAAAAATCAGAGCCTATGATAGGGCTTGCTAATTGGTAAATGTAACTGGGAGATGCTCTACGAATTCCTCTGAACCACTCCACAACGAAAAATTAAGATATACATCACCGTGAAGGTCATCTTTCGGAGATATTACGATTCCTTGGCTGGTTGATCCATCCATCCAATCTACCGCATCCCCTGTCATGCTGATTACGACGTTTGCAACATGGCGACCAACCATATCAATCACATCAAAGCAATATTGTCCTTCCAC
>Ga0310832_101213_pt1 | contig 12024 bp, 15 predicted proteins | sample WT_ome_7_FD_201303 | JGI IMG/M metagenome (GOLD analysis project Ga0310832, IMG submission 201303) | Sorghum-adapted microbial communities enriched on wild type (WT) sorghum from Joint BioEnergy Institute, Emeryville, California, United... ...
CGCTGGCCGGCCGCCTGTAACACGAGCTTCATCCGCTTCGCGATGACCGCGGGGCGGATATGTTTTTTTCGAGAAGGAGAAGTTCAATCATGGCCGTATTCGACGATTTTATGAAGCTGGATATTCGCATCGGCACCGTGTTGACGGCCGAGGAGTTCCCGGAGGCGAAGAAGCCGGCGATCAAGATGACGATCGATTTCGGGGAGCTCGGCGTCAAGCGGACGAGCGCGCAGATTACGAGACGGTATACGCCCGAAGCTCTCGTGGGCCGGCAAGTTGCAGCCGTCGTCAATTTCCCGCCGAAGCGGATCGCCGGGTTCGTGTCGGAGGTGCTCGTCCTGGGCGGTGTGCCGGAGGAAGGAGACGTCGTGCTGCTGCAGCCTGCCGATCGCGTCCCGAACGGAACGCCGGTCGGTTGAGAAAGGGCGGGTATATGGCCGATTCGGCATGACTCTCCCATTGCCCGACTGTTAAGGATAAATACTTGACAACGGAAGCCGCGGGCGGTATGATGAAACATGTTGCTTGATGTAAAGTGTTTTTCCTTTACAGGAGGAGTGGCGCCGACATGACCCAGGAAGAGCCGCTCGTTAAAACGAATCGGATCAATTTGCTGTTCGATTTCTACGGACCGCTGCTGACCGACAAGCAGCGGACGTTTCTGACGTACTATTTCCACGACGATTTTTCGCTCGGCGAGATTGCCGCTGAGTTCGACATCAGCCGCCAGGCGGTGTACGAGCATATTAAGCGGGCTGAGCAGACGCTGGAAGATTACGAGGCGAAGCTGCATCTGGTGGCCAAGCACGAACACCGCCGAAAGATCGCCGAGCGGATCGAAGCGCTGCTTGCCGGACAGCCGTTCGCGGAGCAGGGCGAATTGAAAGAGCTTGTGCGAAAGCTGTACAATATAGATTGAACATGAAGCAAGTTTGACGTAAACGAATCGACACCGCCAAAGAAACGGGGGGATGGCCCATGGCGTTCGAAGGATTGACCGGCCGGCTGCAAAACGTGCTCAGCAAGCTGCGCGGCAAAGGCAAGCTGACCGAGGACGACGTCAACGAAGCGCTGCGCGAAGTGCGCCTCGCGCTTTTGGAAGCCGACGTCAACTTTAAGGTCGTCAAGGAATTCATCGCAAAAGTAAAAGAGAAGGCGATCGGCCAGGAAGTGCTCAAAAGCTTCACGCCGGGCATGGTCGTCGTCGATATCGTCAATAAAGAGCTGACCGCGCTGATGGGCGGCACGCACAGCAAGCTGGCGAAAGCGAACAAGCCGCCGACGGTGGTGCTCATGGTCGGCTTGCAAGGGGCCGGCAAGACGACGGCGTCGAGCAAGCTGGCGAAGCTGCTGCAAAAGCAAAACCATCGGCCGCTGCTCGTCGCGGCGGACATTTACCGCCCGGCGGCGATCAAGCAGCTGCAAGTGCTCGGCGAGCAGATCAAGGTGCCGGTGTTCACGCTCGGCGACAAGACAAACCCGGTGGACATCGCCAAAGGCGGCCTTCAGCACGCGAAGGATAACGGCAACGATTACGTCATCATCGACACGGCCGGCCGGCTGCATATCGACGACGAGCTGATGGAAGAGCTGAAGCGGATTACGGAAGCGGTCCAGCCGGACGAGACGCTGCTCGTCGTCGACGCGATGACGGGCCAGGAGGCGGTGAACGTCGCCGAAAGCTTCCACAACCAGCTGACGCTGACCGGCGTCGTGCTGTCCAAGCTGGACGGCGATACGCGCGGCGGTGCGGCGCTGTCGGTCAAAGCGGTCACCGGCTGCCCGATCAAGTTCGCCTCGATGGGCGAAAAGATGGATTCGCTGGAGCCGTTCCATCCGGAGCGTATGGCGTCTCGGATCCTCGGCATGGGCGACATGCTGTCGCTGATCGAGAAGGCGCAGGCGAACATCGACGCCGAGAAGGCGGCCGAGATGGAGCGCAAAATGCGCAACGCCGAGTTTACGTTCGAGGACTTCCTCGAGCAGATGGAGCAGGTGAAAAAGCTCGGCCCGCTCGACCAGCTTCTCGATATGCTGCCCGGCGCGAACAAGCTGAAGGGCATGAAAGATTTGAAAGTCGACGACAAGCAGATGGGACGCGTCGTCGCCATCGTCAAATCGATGACGACCGAGGAGAAGCGCAAGCCGGAGATTCTCAACGCGAGCCGCCGCAAGCGGATCGCCGCAGGCAGCGGCACGACGATCCAGGACGTCAACCGGCTCATCAAGCAGTTCGAGGACATGCGCAAAATGATGAAGCAGTTCTCCTCGATGATGGGGCCCGGCGGTCCGAAAAACATGAAGCATTTGAAGAAACTCGGCAAAGGCTTCAGATTCCCTTTCGGCTAAGCCGGGGATCGCTTGTGGAGACCGTTTCGTTCGGTCCATGAGCAAAAGCTTTGCGTCCTTTCTTGGGATCCCGCAGAGGAGGTGAAAACAATGGCAGTTCGCATTCGTTTGAAACGTATGGGCGCGCACAAAGCGCCGTATTACCGCGTGGTCGTTTCGGATTCCCGTTCTCCGCGCGACGGCCGTTTCATCGAGGAAATCGGCACTTACAATCCGCTTACTTCGCCCGATTCCGTCTCGATCGACGAGGAGAAGGCGCTGAAATGGCTGCAAAACGGAGCGCAAGCGTCCGATACGGTTCGCAATCTGTTCAGCAAGGCCGGCATCCTGACGAAGTTTCACCAAATCAGACAACAGAAGTAGTCTGTTGATTTGGAGGTTGCTATGAAAGATTTGATCTTCGTCATCGCCAAGGCGTTGGTCGATCATCCGGAAGACGTCGTCGTGAGCGAAGCCGAGGAGAAGGATGGAATCGTCTACCGGCTGTCCGTTCATCCGTCCGACATGGGCAAGGTGATCGGCAAGCAGGGACGCATCGCCAAAGCTTTGCGCACCGTCGTCACTTCGGCGGCCGTGAAACAGAACAAGCGCGTATCCGTGGAGATCGTCTCCTGACGGACCGAAGCGGGTTCGCGCAGCCGGCTTCGCCCGGTCGTCCGTGTTGCCGTCAGGCGGCGCGTTTGGCGGCCCGGATGGCCGGGAGGCGTGCTTATGGCATGCTGCCAGATCAGGGTTAGGTGAGAAGCCTAGCCCTTTTCTGCAATCCGGCGGCGTATCGCCCGCGGGCAACAACCGTCAGACGGAGGGAATCATGAGCGAAACGCTGTATAACGTCGGCAAAGTGGTCAATACCCACGGCATTCGGGGCGAGTTGAAAATTTTGTCGCAAACCGATTTCCCCGAGGAGCGGTTTGCCAAGGGCAGCCGGCTTGTGCTGGCGGAACCGGAAGGCCGCCGCACCGTGCCGGTCGAGGTGGAAGGAGCGCGCCCGCACAAAAACGTCTATATTCTCAAGCTCAAAGGGTACGACAATATCAACGAGGTGCTCCCCTACAAAGGCTGGATGCTGAAAGTGTCCGAGAACGAGCGGAAGCCGCTTGCCGAAGGCGAATATTACTACAATGAAATTATCGGCTGCCGTGTCGTCACCGATGAGGGGCAGGAGCTCGGCGTCATTCGCGACATCTTGGCGCCCGGGGCGAACCATGTGTGGGTCGTCGAACGTCCGGCCGGCAAGCCTGTCCTGCTGCCCGTCATCGATGACGTCATTTTGGAAGTGGACGTCCAAAGCAAGCGGGTGCTCGTCCATCTGCTGGAAGGTTTGATCGACTGATGCGCATCGATGTGCTGACGCTGTTTCCCGAAATGTTCGAGGGGGTGCTCGGCTCGAGCATTTTGGGCAAAGCGCTGGAAAAGAAGCTCGTTGACATTCGCACGGTCAATTTCCGCGAATTCGCCTTCAACAAGCACAATACGGTGGACGACTATCCGTTCGGCGGCGGAGGTGGCATGGTGCTCAAGCCGGAGCCGATCTTTCGCGCCGTCGAGCATGTCACCGCGGACGATCAGGGCGAGCGCCGGCCGAGAGTGATTTTGATGTGTCCGCAAGGGGAGACGTTTACCCAGCGCAAAGCCGAAGAACTGGCGCGGGAAGAGCGGCTCATTTTCATATGCGGCCATTACGAAGGCTATGACGAGCGCATCCGCGAGCATCTGGTTACCGACGAGCTGTCCATCGGCGACTACGTTCTGACCGGCGGCGAGCTGCCGGCGATGGTGGTCATCGACAGCGTCGTCCGGCTGTTGCCGGGCGTGCTCGGCAACGAGCAGTCCGCCGTGACCGACTCGTTCAGCACCGGCCTGCTCGAATATCCGCACTACACGCGTCCGGCGCAATTTCGCGACTGGACGGTGCCGGACGTGCTGCTTTCGGGCCACCACGAAAACATCGCCAAGTGGCGTCGGGAGCAATCGCTGCTGCGCACGCTCCGGCGTCGTCCCGATTTGCTTGAACAGGCGGAGCTGACGGAGAAGGAGCGGCAATGGCTGAAGGAAATGGCTGAAAGCCCGGAGTCGAAGTAGCGCGATCGGCGACCGTTTCGCTTTTCCGGATTCAAAGAGGCCTTCCGCCTATTCAGCGCGAATCCAATTTCGAATGCGATTGCCCTGATGGCTCGCTTTGAAAATGTTGCATTTTGCCGGAGCGCTATGGTAAAATATCACCTGTTGTATGCTTTGAGTTCGGTGGTCCTCTGCTCGCCATGATCACGAGCCCCGAGTGGCCGTAGGAGCGGGTACGAACATCTGAGTGGAAGGAGGGAGTCATGCTATGAATCTTGTTCGCGAAATTACGCAAGAGCAGCTGAAGAAAAACATTCCCAGCTTCCGTCCCGGCGATACGCTGAAAGTTTACGTGAAAGTTATCGAAGGATCACGCGAGCGGATCCAGCTGTTCGAAGGTGTTGTGATCAAGCGCCGCGGCGGCGGGATTTCCGAAACGTTCACGGTCCGCAAAGTATCGTACGGCGTCGGGGTCGAAAGAACGTTTCCGCTGCATTCGCCGAGGATAGACAAGATCGAGGTGGCTCGCCGGGGTAAAGTTCGCCGTGCGAAGCTCTACTACTTGCGCAACCTGCGGGGCAAAGCGGCTAGAATTCAAGAGATTCGCTAAAGACGAACGAGGGGGCTTGCCACAAACAAGTCCCTTTTCGTTTATCGTTACATTGTAAAAGCATTTCTTATCCGAACATATTGCGGGGAAATGAGGGAACGCTATGAGCGAAAACGAGCGGACCGACTCCGGTTCCGTGGCGGACGACGCCGGACGGACCGAACGGACGGATTCGGAAGCGGCGCACGACGAACGGGCGGCCGATTCGGAACATGCAAGCTTGAACGGCTCCGCCGGCGGCGGAGAGATGGACGTTGCGCGCGAATCGGGTGATGCGGCGGAATTCGATGTGAAGCCGGGCAGCGAAGACAAAGCCGCCGATCGTGCCGTAACGGACGAGAGGGCAAACGCTTCGGCCGAAGCGCCGACCGCCGCGGCTAAAACGAAAAACGAGCTGTGGGAATGGGTGAAAGCGCTGCTGATCGCATTCGCTCTCGCTTTCCTGATCCGCTATTTCCTGTTCGGCTCCTATATCGTGGACGGCCCGTCCATGCAGCCCAACTTCCATACCGGCGAACGGATTATCGTCAACAAAATATTGTACGATTTTCGCGCGCCGAAGCGCGGGGAAGTCATCGTATTCCACGCGACCGCGACGAAAGACTACATCAAGCGCGTCATCGCGCTGCCGGGCGAGACGATCCGGGTGCAGGGCGATACCGTGTTCATCAACGGACAGCCGCTGGACGAGCCCTATTTGAAAGAGGCGATCGAGAAAGCGAAGCAGGCGGGGCGCACGTACAACGATTACAATTTGCCGGAGACGAAAGTACCGGAAGGGACCGTCTTCGTCATGGGCGACAACCGTTCGGACAGCACGGACAGCCGGATGATCGGCCCCGTGACGTTCGACAAAGTCGTCGGCCGCGCCGAAATCGTATTTTGGCCGCTGACGGATCTAAAATATATTCATTGAAAACGGTTGGAGCGAGCCAGGAGGTGAGGACATGACGGCGATCCAGTGGTTTCCCGGACATATGACGCGAGCGAAGCGCCAAATCGAGGACAAGCTGAAGCTGATCGATATCGCTTTCGAGCTGCTGGATGCCCGCGTCCCGCTGTCTAGCCGCAATCCGATGATCGACGAAATTTTGCGTGGCAAGCCGCGGCTCGTGCTGCTCAACAAGTCCGATCTGGCCGATCCGAAGGCGACGGCCGAATGGGTGTCATACTTCGCGGACGCCGGCATCGCCGCCGTTCCTATCGATTCTGTCACCGGAACCGGCGTCCGCTCGATTCCCGAACGGACGAAGGAGGCGCTGCGCGACAAGATTGAGGCCCGGCTGCGCAAAGGGATGAATCCGCGCGCTGCGAGGGCGCTCATCGTCGGCATCCCGAACGTCGGCAAGTCGACGCTGATCAACCGGCTGGCGGGCAAGCACGCGGCGGCGACTGGCGACAAGCCGGGCGTCACGAAAGGCCAGCAATGGATTCGGGCGGGCGCCGACCTGGAGCTGCTCGACACGCCGGGCATTTTATGGCCGAAATTCGAGGATCCCGAGGTCGGGTACCGGCTTGCCGCGATCGGCTCGATCAACGACCGGATTTTGCAGGCGGAAGACGTGGCGTTTCACGCGCTGCGCTATTTGTGCGCGGCTTACCCGGACGAATTGAAGGCGCGCTACGAGCTGGACGGCGTGCCGGACGGCGGCGCGGACGCCGAGGCGATCGTCGCGATGATGGAAGCGATCGGCCGCAAGCGCGGCTGCCTGCAAAGCGGCGGCGGTGTCAATCTGGAAAAAGCGTCCATGGTCGTGCTGCGCGATTTGCGCGGCGGCAAATTGGGCCGGATCAGCCTGGAAACGCCGCAGCGGCAACCGCAGCTGTAACCGGGCGGAATGCCGAGCCGGACCCATACGATTGATTTTTTTTCGAGCACCCCACCGGCTGCAGATGAGCCGGTCGGCGGTGCTCGTTGATTTTTGCGGCCCGCGTGCTTCCCGCGCGAAGTCCCCTTTCATCAAGGATTCCAATGAAGTGGGGGCTTCCCCAAAAGTACTTGCATCCGCTCCAGAGCTTCGCTTCACTTTTGGGGGAGGAGCAGCGATTGGAGGATCAAAGGGTCTCCGCAGCCGATCCATCCAGCGTCATTACGGCTCCAATGCGATTGCCCTGCGCTTTCGCGGATTCGCTCTTCCTTCCCGGACGCTTTCCCGTTACAATGGAAGGACGATGCACGTAAAGGGGAAACGGAATGTCCATGCTGGAATACGAACGCGATTTGTGGCGGCGGGGGATCAAGCTCGTCGCCGGTATCGACGAGGTCGGACGCGGCTGCCTGTTCGGCGACGTCGTGGCGGCGGCCGTCGTGCTGCCGGAAGGGCTTGAAATCGAAGGCGTCGACGATTCGAAGAAGCTGAGCGAGAAAAAGCGCGAGGAGCTGTACCCGATCATTCGCGAGCGCGCGCTCGGCATAGGCATCGGCCGGGTCGAGGCGGCGGTCATCGATTCGATCAATATCAAACAGGCGGCGCGGCTGGCGATGAAGAAGGCGCTTCAGCAACTGGAGCAGTCGGTGAAGCCGGACTATTTATTGGTCGACGCGGAGAAAGTCGACAGCGACATCCCGCAGCTGGCCATCATTCACGGCGATGCGCTGAGCCAGTCGATCTCGGCGGCATCGATCATCGCCAAGGTGACGAGAGACCGGCTTTGCCTGCAATGGGACGTCGAATACCCGGAGTACGGCATCGCCGCGCACAAAGGCTATGCGACGAAGGCGCACCGCGAAGCGCTGCTTCGATACGGAGCTTCGCCGATGCACCGGCGGTCGTTTCTCGGCAACATTTTGAACGAGCAGCTGGAACTGTTTTGACGGGACGGACTGCAAAAAGGCGGATCAAACGACGATATACATAGTAGCGATAACGAAGCGATGGAAAAGGGGGCCGGCGGCATGAGCATGCAGATCGGTTCGCTGCTGCGGCATATGATCGGCGATCTTCAGCCGGCGGACGCGAAGACGCTGGAGCTGAAGGTCGGACAAGTCGTCAAAGGGATCGTGCTTCAGCTGCTCGCCGACGGAGAGGCGCTCGTCGGCATCGGCGGCGTCCAGGTGAGAGCCCGGCTCGAAGCTCCGCTGCAGCCAGGGCAGTCGACATGGCTGCAAGTGCAGCCGGAATCGACGGCCGCCCAGACGGTGCTGAGGCCGGTGCCAGGCTCGAACGTCCCGCTTGCCGGTTCGGAGCTTGACGACCTGATCGGCGGATTCCCGGCGAAGGACCGCCCGGCCGTCCGCCGGCTGGCGGAGCGGCTGCAGCGGGCGGAGGTGGCGCCGACGAAGCACGCGCTGGAGGCGTTCCGCCGCATTGCCGAGCAGGCGCCGGCAGGGGAGCCGGCGGACGCCTGGCTGGAAGCGGCGATCGTCGCGCACAAGCGCAACCTGCCGCTGACGCGGGAGACGGTGCAAAGCCTCCGCGAGGCGATGTTCGGCCGGCCGCTGCTCGAGCGGCTCGACGCGCTGGAGGCGCATGCGGCGGCAGCGCTGCGGGAAGCGCCGGAGCCGGCCGGCGGCTCCGGCGAGCTGCAGGCGCTGCTGCAGCGGCTGCGCCAGGCGATCGCCCGCGTGCGCGAAGCGGTCGGCGCCGGCGACGACCCGGCCGACGCGGCGACGGCGCATGCGGCGGCACGCGGCCGAGCCGAGCCGCCCGCCGGCGAAGCCGGGCCGGCGCTGCGGGCGCGGCCGGGCGACGCCAGCGCAGCGCCGGCGCAGGCGCAACCGCCCGCCGCCGAGACGGCGCGGCACGCGGCCGCGTCGCCGCAAGCCGCCGGCGCGGAGCCGCGCGGCGACGGCATGCGCGCGGCGGGCGGCGCCGCTGCGAAGCCGGGCGCGGGCGATGCGGCGCCGGCGGAGCGGCCGCAGGCGAGCGCCGCGGAGGCGGGCGCCCGTGCGGCGGCTGGCGCGCACGCGGCCCACGCGGCCGGCGGGCCGCAGGCGGAGCGCGGCGTTGGCGGTGCAGCCGCGGGGGCGGAGCGGCCGGCGGCGGGCAAAGCCGAGCCTCACTGGATCGCGCGCCTGTTCCAGGCGGTCGGCCTGGAACACGAGCATCACGTCGCGCGCGCGATCGAGAGGGCGGAGCATTGGGGGATGGCCGCGTCGGGGCGCGATGCCGACGTTGCGCCGGCGCAGGCTGACGCCGACCGGCAGCAGCTTGCGCGCAGCCATCCGGCCGCGGACAGCTTGAAGAGCGTGCTGCTGCAGCTGAGCGGCTCGGACGCGGTGCCCGAGCCGCTGCGCGAGCAGGCGCAGCAAACGCTGCAGCAGGTGACCGGCCAGCAGCTGCTGCTGGCGGCGGATCGCGGCTCCGTGCTGACGCATGTGACGCTGCTGCTGCCGATGCGGCATGCGGACGGCGGCCAGGCGGCGATTCACGTGCAATCGCGCAAGAGCGGGCGCGGCGGCATCGACGCGCACAACTGCCGTCTGCTGTTCGACCTGAACATGAAGACGATGGGAGCTACGCTGCTCGACGTGCACGTTTACGATCGGAACGTGTACGTCAACATGCACAACGACCTGCCTTTCGTCGGCGAGCTGCTGAACAGCCACCGCGACGAGATCGAGGAAGGGCTGCAGCGGCACGGCTACCGGCTGGCGTCGCTGAAGTGCGCGCCGTTTCCGCAGCCGCCTGCGGAAACGAAATCGCCGGAGGCGGCCGCTGCCGGCGCAACGGACTCCGGGCCGGCCGAAAGCTCCGATCCGGCCGCGGCGGCGCGGAGAACGCAGGCGTCGGCGGCTTATCATATCAAGCCTTACAAAAGCGTGGATGTGCGGGTATGAGCGAGAAACCGAACAAGAAGCGGCAGCTGCAAGCGCCGGTACCGGTCAAGAAGGCGGTCGCCCTCCGCTACGTCCCCGAGCGGAATGTCTCCCCGGCCGTCGTGGCCAAAGGCGCGGGCTACGTGGCCGAGACGATCGTCAAAAAAGCGAAGGAGCACGGCGTTCCATTGCAGGAGGACCCGTCGCTTGTGGAAGTGCTGTCCAAGCTCGACCTGAATCAGGAAATTCCGCCCGAGCTGTACCGGTTGGTCGCGGAGCTGCTCAGCTTCGTATACCGGACGGACGCGCGGGCGAAAGCGGGAAAGGGCGATCGCGCATGAGCCGGGAGATGAATACAGGCGGGCGAAGCTCGACCGGCGGCGCAAGCGGGGACTTATCCCGGTACGCAGACGGCGGGAACGGCAATCGGGGCCGGCCCGTTAATCGGGAAGCGAGCCGTGATACGGGTTCGGACTTCGTCCGGGGGGCGGACGGCGGCAGCGCCGATCGAACGTCCAAGCGGGACGCAAGCAGCCGTGCGGGACGGCGGCCGTCGTCGGACGGCAGACGCAAGCTGGGGATGCGGGGAGAGACGGTCGCCGCCGACCATTTGGCGTCCATCGGCTACCGGATTATCGAACGCAACTGGCGGTGCCCGGTCGGGGAGCTCGATCTGATCGCGGAGGACGGCGGCACGCTCGTGTTCGTGGAAGTTCGCTCGCGGCGCGATACCGGATCGTTCGGCACGCCGGAGGAATCCGTCGACGCCCGCAAGCAAAAGCGGCTCCGGGAACTCGCCCGCATGTATCTGTACCGGGGCCGGGCATTCGACCGCAAGACGCGATTCGACGTCGTCGCCGTAACGTTCGCGCCGGACGGCGAGCTGCTCGGGCTTAGGCATGTGAAAAGCGCGTTTTGAACGAACCGGCGCGCACGTCTTCGCTGCTTTTCCCCGGAAGGACCAGCCATAATAGGGAGACCGGATTCGGGTTTCGATCCGGTCTTTTTTCGTTTCGCTCCTCTGCACACCCATCATAGCGCACGAAACCGGCCTTGTATAATGAAAAAAACGGAAGCGTCCGTTCACGATTTATGAATCGTTGTCCGAACGCTGCAGCCCTTTTCGCAGCACGTCGATCAGCTTGTCGGCGGCGGAGCTGATGAAAGAGCCGCCTTGCTTGAACAGCAGGCCGGTCACAAGTCCCGAATCGAGATCGTGAATCGGCCGCAGCACCGTGCCGACCGGGGCCGGCGACGCCGTGATGACCGGGACGACGGCGACGCCGAAATTGGCCTGCACGTAATATTTGAGCGCGGCCATGCTGCCGATCTCCATCCCCATGTAAGGACTCGCGTTTTTCTCCAGCAAGGAATTCTCCAGTTTTTTGCGGTACGGGCATACGGCAGTGGTCATGAGCAGCACTTCGTCCTGCAAGTCGCGCAAATAAATCGGCTGTTTCGTCGCCAGCGCGTGCGTTTCCGGCACGAGCAGCCCCAACCGTTCGCTGAACAGCGGCTCGAACGTCTGGCCGAGTCCGGTTTCCGGCGCCGAACAAATCGCCAGGTCGATCAACCCGTCGTTCAGCATTTGGCTGAGCACCGACGTGTTGTTGATCTGGATGCTGACCTGCACTTTCGGATGCTGCTTGAGAAACGGCCCGATAATGCCCGGCAGCCGGTAGCTGGCGGTCGGCTCCATGGCGCCCAGGCGGATCAGCCCCGCTTCTCCCTGGATGAGCTCCGTCATCGTCGCATGCAAGTAGTCGTAATCTTTCAGCAGCAAATCCGCTTTCTGATTGAACAGCCGGCCGGCCTCGGTCAGCTGCAGCTTTTTTCCGCGTTCCAGCAGCTTGACTCCCAAATCGCTCTCCAGCTTTTGCACATGCATCGTCACGGTCGACTGGCCGTACTGCAATTCCTCCGCGGCGCGCTGAAAACTGCCCAACCTGACGATCGTCTGAAACGTTCGGATCGTTCGGATGTCCATAGCTTGGCGTTCCCCTTTCCGCTCAAAATTCGCAAAATGTGAACGATCGTTTCCGATTTTTCAATTTTACAAAACGACGGCGGTCCGGTATAACTATCATAACACGAAAATGAACTAATCCAACCGGAATAGTAAGTTTACTTCACAAATCATGAACGATCGCTTCATTTCTTTGCATTTTACATCCGTTGGGGAGGTGATGTATGATTTCGAATCATAGTCATTTCATAGTAATTCGCTCGGATTACTTTAAGATTA
>Ga0310832_101217_pt1 | contig 12006 bp, 14 predicted proteins | sample WT_ome_7_FD_201303 | JGI IMG/M metagenome (GOLD analysis project Ga0310832, IMG submission 201303) | Sorghum-adapted microbial communities enriched on wild type (WT) sorghum from Joint BioEnergy Institute, Emeryville, California, United... ...
AGCCAGACCGAGGTAAGGAAAGGCGGACGGCAAAATCCCAATGGGCTACTGATGTCGGTCGCGACGTCCACGGCGAAAAGAAACCGAAGGCCAGGGGCTGTCCAATAAATCGCCTAAACAAAACATTTGGCCGGGTGTTTATGTCCCGGCCTTTTGAAATTCGATCTCTTCCCGCCGGCACGCCGCCAATTCACGGGAACGGTTTAGCCCGAGCGATATGGCCGCCATTATCGCGGCCGCGGCGACCGCCGCCGCTCCGAGCCAGGTGATGGACGCAAGCGACAACCGTTCCACCACGACGCCTCCGATTCCCGCACCGACGGCCATCCCCAGTTGCAAAACCGATGAGTTCAGGCTGAGCATGATGCCGGACGCCTCGGGGGCGAGAGAGAGCAGGTTGTACTGCTGCGTCGGCCCCGTGGACCACGCCGAGAACGACCAAACCATGAGCAGCGGGATGACGGCGGCGGGAAACGGAGCGACCATTGCCAGCAGCAACAACGCCACGGCGTGAACGGTCAAGCCGCCGATCAGCGTGCGGGGGACGCCCCAGCGGTCGGCGCCGAAGCCGCCAAGCTTGGTGCCGATCAGGCTGGCGATGCCGAAGGCGAACAGTCCGGCGCTGATCCACTGCTCGCTCATCCGGGTCACCTGCAGCAGGAACGGCGAAATGTACGTGTATGCGATCGAGTATCCGCCGATCCAAAAGAAGGTAATCGCCAGCGCCACGACGATTGTCGGCTGACGGAGCAGAGCCAGCTGCTGACGCAGCGGGACCGGCTGCTCGCCGCCCGTGCTCGGAAGCGTCATCGCGACGGCGATGATGGCAAGCAGCGCCAGCACGCCGAGGCCCGCGAACGTCATCCGCCAGTCGTAAGCGGATGCCACCACCCGGCCGAGCGGCACGCCGACGACAAGGGCCGCACTGAAGCCCATAACTACCGTGGCGATGGCGCTGCCTTTTCGCTCGGGAGGCGCAATGTTGGAGGCGACGGTCATCGAGGCGACGACGAAGACGCCGACGCTGAGCGCGAGCACGATCCGAGAGACGACGAGCGAGGCGAAGCCGGGCAGCATTACGGCTATGGCGTTGCCGACGACAAAAGCGGCGAGCGAGACGACAAGCAGCTGGCGCCGATCCATGCGGGCGGTGGCGGCCATCAGGAACGGCGTCCCGAAGCCGTATGCAAGCGAGAAGACGGTAATGAGCTGGCCGGCGGCGGCAACCGAAACCCCGACGTCTTCCGCGATCATGTCCAATATGCCCGCTATCATGTACTCCGACGTTCCGAGCAGGAAACTGACGACAGCCAGCAAATAAATCTTCCAATTGGTCGGCATGCGATATCCGAAGCTCCTTTCTCCAATCCGCATCTCTTGATTTTATATTTCTACAAATATAGAAATATTGGCAAAAAAATTCACTCGAGCAAAAAAGGGGCGTACTTCGATGCGACGTCGCGGTTGACGCTGTAGTAGTAGTAAGTGCCGTCCTTGCGGTATGTCAGCAAGCCGCAGTCGGTCAGCTGCTTCAAATGATGGGAAAGCGTCGAGCCGGCTATCGTCTCCAGCTTGCCGCCGATATCGGAGCAGCACAAATTGCCCTCGTGGACGAGAAGACGAGCGATCTTCAGCCGGGTCGGCTCGCCGAGCGCCTTGTACACTTTGACCGCCTGACGCATTTCTTGGTTGTCTTCGATCATCGTTCGTCCCACCTTTTTTGCCGTGCCGATATTTCTATAATGATCGAAATAAAAAATAACACAGTTTCGTCTGAATGTAAAGGGGGGCGGGCTAGGCCAGCCACGCGTCGGCCAGCATGCGAATCCCCTCCGCGATGCTATCTTCGGATAGCCCGCCGAAGCCGAGCAGAACGGCGTGACGGCCGGTCCGTTCGGGAGCGATCCGATAGACCGAGGTCGGATAGACGCGCACGCCCGCTTGCTCGGCGAGCCCGATCAGGCGTTCCTCCGGCACGCCGCCTGAGGATTCGAGCAGCACGTGCAGACCTGCCGCACCGCCAACGATGCGGAAGTCCGGCTCCAGCCGCCGTCGGGCTTCGGCGACGAGCGCGGTCCATTTGCGCTGGTAGACGTTCCGCATCTTTCGGATGTGCCGCTGCAAATATCCGCCGGCCATGAACAGCTCCAGCGTTTTTTGATGCAAGGGCGAGGCGAGCCGGTCGAACGGATGGAGGGCCGACGCCGCGGTCGCCGCCAGGGCGGGGGGAAGCGCGGCATAGCTGAGCCGGAACGCGGGCGCGAGGGCGCGGGAGAACGTGCCGACATAAATGACGCTGTCGCCGGAGGCGGGATCGAGCCCTTGCAGCGACGGGATCGGCATGCCGGCATAGCGAAATTCGCCGTCGTAATCGTCCTCGATGATGAGCCCGCCGGTTTCCGCCGCCCAGTTCAGCAGCCGCCGCCGTTTTCCGATCGAAAGCACCATGCCGTATGGAAATTGGTGCGACGGAGTCGTATACACGATAAGCGCTCCCGAATCGTACACGTCTTCGATGCGGATGCCGTCCGGTTCCAGCCGCACGGGGACGAGCCGGTATCCGTATTGGCGGAAAATGGCGGCGATGCCGTCGCTCATCGATTCCTCGACGGCGATGGCTGTCCGGTCCGCCGCATACGGCGTCCGCTGCAGGAGCCGGCATAGCTGCTCGATCGTATGATGCGTGCCCGCGCCGACGACGATCCGTTCGGGCGGGCAGACGACGCCGCGGCCACGGTAGGCGTAGTCAGACACGGCGGCGCGGAAGCCGGGCTCGCCCAGCGGATCTCCGTAGCGGAACAGCTGCCGCTGATCGGGGGCGAAGCAGCGGCCGAGCAGCTTGTGCCATAGCCGGTACGGGAAATGGTCCAGGTCGACGTCGCCGTAATGAAAGTCGATCGGCTCCGGCAAGCCGATTTTGCGGATAACTTCCGGGGCCGGGGACGCCGTATGTGATCCGGCCTTGTCTGCCGTGCTCATAGCGCTGTTCGTGTTAGCCATGACGGCTCCACGGGAACTTGCCTCGGCGGAGCGGTTGCTCGCGGCGTCGGGAGCGCTGACATGGGAGGCGCTTGCCGCCGACGGCTTGGCACTCCGAAGTTCCGCCTCGCGGCTGAACTCGGGCTCGAAGGGCAATACGGTCAGCCCGCTGCGCGGCTTGCTGCGCACATAGCCTTCCGCTGCAAGCTGCCCGTAGGCCGCCTCGACCGGCGTCCGACTGATGCCGAGATGAGCGGCGAGTTTCCGTACGGAAGGCAGCCGAACGCCGGCCGCGAGCCTGCCGGATTCGATTTCCGCGCGAATATGGCGATACAGCTGGCTATAAAGCGGCTCCGGGGAAGACGGATCCAGCGGGGGGACGAGCTCCATGTCGATCGTTCCTTTTGCGAACTGTCATTTGAAAATAGTGAATTCTGGCTATTTATCAAATGTCACTTGAATATTACGCTAAGGATAGCATAACGATGCGCCGAGCGCAAAGGAGTGAGAGGCGATGCCAATTGCGATCCACCCGCGAATCGACCGGCTGCAGCCTTACGAGGCGGGAGAACGTCCCGAGCCGGGCTTGCCGGCGATCAAGCTGAACCAGAACGAGTGCCCGTACCCGGTCTCGCCGAAAGTGTCGGATGCGCTAAGCCGGCTCGACCCGGATTTGCTGCGTGTTTACCCCGATGCGGACTGTCTCGCGCTGCGTACCGCATTGGCCGAAGTCCACGGCTTGCCTCCCTCGATGTTTCTGTGCGGCAACGGTTCGAGCGAGCTGATCACGCTCGTGTTTCGCACGTTTGTGGGCGAAGGGGACACGGTGGCGCTGCCCGACCCGACATTCGGCCTGTACGCGGTCGTCGCTGCAATGTACGGTGCGGTCGTGCGCATGACGCCGTGCGACTCCGACTTCCGCTTCGATCCGGAGGCGCTCGCGTCCGGCCGTCCGCGGGCGATCGTGCTGGCCAACCCGAACGCCCCGACCGGCCGCTTCGTGGAAGCGGAGCGGATCGAATCGCTGCTAAGGCGCGCCGACTGCCTTGTCGTCGTCGACGAAGCCTATGCGGATTTCGCCCCGCCGGGCACGTCGGCGATTCGGCTGACCGAGCGGTACGACCATCTGATCGTGCTTCGCACGTTTTCTAAGGCGTACGCGCTTGGCGGGGCGCGTGTGGGCTACGCCGTGACGAATCCGCGATTGATCGAAGCGATGAAGAAAGGGAAAGAGACGTTCAGCGTTCATGCGCTCTCCCAGCTTGCCGCGGAGGCGGCGCTGCGGGATGCGGCTTACGTGCGGGAGTGCGTCGCCCGAATCGGCCGGACGCGGGAACGGTTCGCCGCCCGTTTGCGGGCAAGGGAATGGGACGTGGTGCCGTCCGCCGCCAATTTCGTGCTAGCCGCTCCGCCCGCTGGCGGGCTGTCGGCGCGGTCATTATACGGGCAGTTGCGCGAGCGGGGCATATTCGTCCGCCATTTCGATACGGACCGGCTGCGCGGCATGCTGCGCATCAGCATCGGGACGGATTCGGATATGGACGCTTTGCTGGATGCGCTCTCGCGATTGGGATGACCGCGAAAGCTTCAATCCGGCGCGCCAAATTCTTTTTGAAAGGATGTCGATGTCATGAGGAGTAAAGTCCCGTTCCTTGTCCTTTGTGCCGCTCTCATTTTGTTCGCTCCCCGCACGGCGAAGACATCGAACGAAGTCGAAGCCAACCTATTTCCCGTTTCCGTTACGGTGAATGACAAAGCTTTGCGGCTAAGCCCGGATACGCCGGTTTTGAACTATAACGGCACGACTTACATACCGGCACGGGTTCTCGCGGAACAAATAGGGGGAGGGATTCTCTACGAAGAGGAGTCGCGGCAAGTAAAGATCGATCTGCCGATGGAACGCGAGCGAAAGGCTGAAATCAGTCAAACGACAACGGATGGCGACTTTTCGCTCTCCATCCACTCGGCCAAAAAAATGTATACGACCGACGAAGCTTTGGAAATATGGGGGACGTTCCGATATAACGGAGATCAACAAATGGAGCTTAGTCATGGAGATCCTATGATCGTGTTCGAAATCCAGGACGAAAGCGGCAATGTATACGGGGGAAAACAGTATCTGGTTGAAATCCGATCTTTGTTCCAAAAAGGAAACGAGGTCGTATCGTTTTTGCCTTGGGACATTGTGAAGGGGATCGCTCTGAATCAAAAGGAGCCGTCCGCAGACCAACCTTCGAAAAGCTGGGCTCTAAAGAAGGGGACTTACACGATTTCCGCCATTTTGGAGGGCGATTGGCAGGATCAGAAGCAAGAGAGGTTGCTTGCTCAACTTACGATTGAAGTCCTGTAGAAAAAGCCGTAGCTGGCGCACCCGAAGCAACGCCGGCTGCGGCTCGCTTAACGCTCAAGTATGTTTAACTTCGCTAAAAAAACTTCTTTTAGAAGCGCTTGTCTTAACGTTATAAAATTTGTAAGTTTCAGAAGTCATGATCGAAACGAGGAAATTTTATACCAAGAAAAACTTCCGCTAAAACGCGGCCGCTCATCCTTGAATGGACGTCGATAAAACGTTTTTCTTAATCGTTTAGGAATGTTTAACTTCGCTAAAGTGTTAAAGCGAAGTGCGACATTTCTACCAAGAATAAGCTTCCTTTTACGCAGGGTCATGCGTCGTGGAAAGGGCTTCTTTTGGAAGCTTTTCTTACTGGCTTTGCCGCTTGTTTCGCCATTTGTTGAATTCAAGAAATTCCAAAAATTGCTCCTTGCTGATGCCGGAATCCATCGCCTCACGAACAAGCTCCAGCCATTCCGCGTCAAGCTCTCTTACGGTCCGCTGCTCGTCGCTTAGGAACGTCTCCGGCGGGACGCCGAGTACGGCGCAAATTTTTTCCAGAAACTGAATGGACGGATTGGACTGAATGTCCCTCTCGATGGAGCTTAAGTACGACTTGGCCACGCCGGCTTTCTCGGCAAGCTCGGTCAAGGACATTCCTCTTTCCAGGCGCAGCTGCTTCACCCGTTTGCCTATCATGCGACTATCCCCTTTTATTGTATGACCGTGCGTCGTCTATTGTCTTATCATACCAAAAGCCGCGCCAAATTGCATGCGTCAAACGGGAACAAAGTCGTAAAGGGCATTGTTGTAAGCGTCGCCATAATGTTGCCAAAGGACAGCCATTATGGCTCATCCTCATTTTCGTCGATCGAACGTTCCCGCAGAAACTGTCGAACTTCTTCAATCGGTATCCCGATCTGTTTAGCAGCCATCATCAAATGAATCCAGCCCGGATCCAATATCGGTTCCGTCCGCTGGTGGCGCAATCCTTGCATGTTTCGCACTCCCCCAGTATCCATTGGATTGGTTGGTTGTCGCTTAGGATGCAAGTGACGTCTCTAGTGCATTCGCAGTTTGTCCCGGGTTTAAGGGGGAAGGAGGTGAAAAAAATAGGATCGGCCCGCTGCCAATAAAAAGGGAAGTGCCGGCGAATACTGCGCCGGCACGTCTTGCGGACCTTGAAGCGTTCAGCCGCCAAACGCGCTTCGAAACGCGCGGACCAGATCGTCCCGATCGACGTTCCACAGCGCGGCGATGTCGGAAGCGACGTTCTCCTCCCACCAGTCGCACAGCCGCTTTCGGTTGCTGCTGTTTTCGGCGATGAACGTCAGATGGAGCACGACTTTCTTCACATACAACTCCTCGGCTTCGGCGAGCTGGGCCGGAGGGACCCATATTTTCAAACGTTTGATCGTTCGGTACAGTTCCCGGTTGCACGCCCGGCGTATTTTCCGCAAAGTGGGCAGCCCTTGTTCGTGTTTCTCGTTGGACGTATTCATCATCGACGCATCACCGCTCCTCTCTGCTATAAGCTATGCAGGGAGCGGCGTGCGGGCTACTGCGGAGAGAAGCTCTTGGCAGTCTCAGTCGACGACGATGTATCCGATCATCGGGCCGTTATGCGCCTTGTCGGGGTGGGTCAGGCAGATGATGCGGTAGATGCCTTCCTTGTCCGCCTTGAACGACACCATTGTTTCTTCGCCTTTGCGAACCTCGCCCTTGACGCCCAAACCTTCGATGATGAACGGGTGGCTGGCGCCGTTGACGCCGTAAATGCTCAGTTTCACCTTCTCGCCCTTGTGAACGACGATCGTGCCGGGGTCCCAGCGGTAGGCTTCGATTTCCCGGCCGTCCGCCGTCGTCGACTTGAATTCGCCGGTGACAAGATGAATCGTTCGTTCGCCGGACGCGGAGCCGGTCACCGACCTCGCTTCCTGTTGCCGCGAGTACAGCCCGTAAGCAGCCGCCAAAATCAGCATGCCGATCGCGAGAAGGATATGCCTTCTCCTTACCATCCAGACGGTTCCGCGGCCCGTTCCGTTCGGGGGGCAGCGGGACGGTTCGTGCGCCATTTGCTTCACTCCTTTTGCCTGCTGACGCTTGTCTTACTACACTGTATGTGGGAGCTTGTTCCGGCATGACTTTTCCGATGCGGGAATGTCGCGCCCTGAGGCGAGATTGAATGCAAGCCGCGGTACGATGCGACGAGCCTCGACGGTCACCGCGTAAGCGTTCGTTGGTGCGGGCCGGCTTTTTTTGGTAGAATGGGAAGAGCATATACCGAAACGGAGGGATCGCTGTGAGCCGCAATTTGGCCGACAAGCTGGGCAAAGGGCTGAAGCCGCAAGCGTTTATCGACGCGATGACCAAAAACCGGGACAAGTTTGTCGAATGGGGAGAGCGTTTCGAATGGGGCTCCGACGACGACCGCGAGTTTTTCGAATCGCTCTCGAACCGCGACGATTTGCGCTGCGTGATCATCGCGTCGGACTGGTGCGGTGACGTCGTTCGCAACATTCCCGTCGTGTTCCGCGCGCTCGAGCATTCGGGCATGCCTGTGGAAGTGCTTATCATGGAAGAGCATCTCGATACGATGGACCAGTTTCTGACGATGGGCGGACGTTCGATCCCGGTCGTCATTTTCACCGACACGGGCGGCTTTGTGCTCGGCACGTGGGGGCCGCGTCCGAAGCATGTGCAGGAAGTGATGGTCCGGTTCAAGCAGGAGAATCCCGACCGCAACGCTCCCGACTACGAAGAAAAGATGAAGGCGGCCCGAGCCGAGCTGATCGCCCGGTACGGAGAAGGAACCGAATATCAGCAAGCCATTATCCGGGAGCTGCGTGAACTGATATCGACTTTCTAACTTAAGTTCGGAAAGGATTGCTATGCTGAATATCGACGTATTCGAGCTGGGACCGCTGGCGACGAACGCGTACTTGCTGTCCGACGCGAATCGCAAGAGAGGATTCGTCATCGATCCCGGCATGAACCCGAAGGCGCTGTTTAAACGCATCGAGCAAATGGAGATCGAGGCGATCGTGCTGACGCACGCGCATTTCGACCATATCGGCGGCGTGGACGAGTTGCGCCGCTGGAAAAAATGCCCGGTTTATATCCACGACGCGGAGGCTGATTGGCTGACGAACGCGAAGAAAAACGGCTCGACGATGTGGCCGGAGCTCGGAAGGCCGATCGAGACCGATCCCGCGGAATACGCGCTGGACGACGGGCAGACGTTGACGCTGCTCGGGGAGACGTTCCGCGTCTTCCATACGCCGGGCCATTCGCCGGGCAGCGTCAGCTTGCTCTACGGCGACAAGCTGTTTTGCGGCGACGTCCTGTTCCGGCTGTCGGTCGGGCGAACCGATCTGCCCGGAGGCAGCTCGCGGGAGCTGCTGGAATCGATTCATGGGAAGCTGTTCGAACTGCCGGACGACGTGAAGGTATATCCCGGCCACGGCCCGTCGACGACGATCGGCTTTGAAAAAGCGAACAATCCGTACGTATGAGCCCGAAGCAGGCTAACGCGACGCGCACAGGTAGGAAGGGAGGAACCGCTATGAATCCGGTTGTCGAACTGCTGCGAAACCACCGTTCCATCCGCAAATTCAAGCCCGATCCGGTGCCGGAGGAGATGCTTGAAGCGATCGTCGGCGCCGCGCAAATGGCGTCCACGTCGAGCAACGTGCAGGCGTACAGCGTCATCGCCGTTAAGGATGCCGAACGGAAGCGGGTGCTGGCGGACGTTGCGGGCGGCCAGCTTCATGTGGAGCAATGTCCGCTGCTGCTCGTCTGGTGCGCGGACTTGAACCGCATTCGGCTCGCTTGCGAGCGAAACGGTGTCGAGATGGCCGCCGACACGATGGAACAGTTCATCGTGGCCACCGTCGATGTCGCCCTGGCTGCGCAAAACGCCGCCGTCGCCGCCGAATCGCTCGGGCTCGGCATCGTCTACATCGGAGGCATTCGCAACGATTTGCGCGAAGTCACCAGGTTGCTGAACATACCGCCGCTCGTCTACCCGGTGTTCGGCATGTGCGTAGGCTATCCCGACCAACCTTCCGGCATCCGCCCGCGCTTGCCGCTGAAGGGCGTTCTCCACCGCGAGACGTACGATCCGGAGCGCCATCCGGAAGCGATCGAGCAATACGACAAGATCATGCGCGACTACTATCGGGAACGAACCGGGGGCAGGCGCGACTCGACATGGTCCGAGGAGATGGCGGCCAAATTCCGCAGCCCGGCGCGCGCATACTTGCGTGAATATTTGCGGGAGCAAGGCTTTCGCATCGAACGTTGAGCGGCGAATGGGAAGGACGTCAATCGTTCAAGTGAAGGATGTTGATCATTCACCAAGTGAATAATGTTCGCATCAAACTATTGACACACGTTCCGGCATATGTTATTTATTGGAATACGACGATCGTCGGAGCGGAAGCACCGCCATTGCGAAGCATTCCTTTCAGGAATGTGAGTAATGGTTTTTTTTCATCGGAGCGGTTTACAAATTACTACATAAATGGTATATTTAATGTAATTAATAATGAATAGGATTACCGTTTGCGAAGGACGCAAACGATCGGGTAACCGACCGTTTTGCGTCCTTTTGTCGTCTGGAGGTGTGGCTAAGCGTGAACCGAAAGCGCAATCTGCTCATCAGCTTCACGGCCGCCCTGTTGGCCGCGCTGCTCGTGTACGGCGTATACCGGCTGCAGCTGAAGCAGATCGAGCTGCAGGAGACGGTCCGGGTCGTCGTCCCGAAAGATTTCATCCGCGCCGGCACGATGATCGAGGAAGGGATGCTCGCATACAAGCCGATCCTGCTCGCCTCGTACGAGGAGAACATGTTCACGGATGTATCAGACGTCGCCGGCCTCGAATCGGTCGTTCCCCTCGGCACGAACGAGCCGATTTTGGCCTGGAAAGTGGACAAGTTCCACCTGCTGCCGTCGGCGGGGGAATCGACGTTCCAAATCCCGCGGGAGTATATTTTATCGCTGTCGAACGGCATCCGGGCCGGGGACAAGGTGAATCTTTACTTATCCGGCAGCGAGGTCGAGTCCGGGCGTCTATTCGACCGCGAGGTCGTCGTCGCTTCGGTCAAGTCGTCGTCCAACGTCGAGATCGACAACCCGAAGTCTCCCAATCTGCTGTCGCGGGTCAACGGCGACACCGAGAAAATGTACGCCTCGAGGCGGGAGGCGAACGGGCCGATCGATCAGATCAACTTGAACTTGACCGAGGAGCAGTGGCTCGCCATCGACCGGGCCTGCCGAACGAAGAAGGCCAAACTGGTCATCGCCTTGTCGGCGGCGTCGATCACCGACGAGTCGGTTCCGGCAAAGAAAGGGAGGTAAACGCCGAGCATGAAAATCGCAATCGTGACGCAAGACGACGCGCTTGCGCAACAATGGGTTTCCGGAACGGTGCGGCCCGGACTTAGCGTCAGCCTGTTTCATCAGCCGGAGTCGCTGGCCGCTGCGGCCTCGGCGGAAAGCTTCGATCATATCGTCCTGTCGGACCGTTACTTCGATTTGCACAGCTTTTGCGAATTCGCGGAGCGGCTGAAGGAAAGCTGCCCGCAGGCGGCGCTCACCGTTCTGCTGTCGGACCGGCACGACGTCGACGAGAACGGCAAGTGGCTCAAATATTGCCTGGTGAGCGGCATCCATTATGTCCCCCCGCATCGTACGCGGGATGCGATTCAACGTCTGCTGCTCAGGCGGCTGTACGGAGACGACGGCGCGCCGGAGACGGCTGCGGGAGGCAAAGTGATCGTGTTCGTCGGCTCGACGCCGAACATCGGCACGACGTTCGTCTCGTTCGGCACCGCATACGGGCTGGCTTGCCGTACGGCACGGTCGGTGGCGTACCTGTGCCTCAATCTGAAAAGCTCGAAGCTGCACCGGTACATGGGGATCGAGAAGCCGGAGGCGAGCCTCGATCAGCTTCGCGCCGAAATTCGCTCGCGCAGTCTGCGGTCTGAGCGGCTGCACGCCTATTGCGAGACGGTTCGGGGACGGCCGAACTTGCGCGTCCTGTTCGGCAACCAGCTGCGGGAGCAGGCCGAATTTTTCACCCCGGAAGATATCGAGCATGTGGTGCAAGTCGCGCGCAGGGCGTTCGACGTCTGTATCGTCGAGGTGAACGCGTATTGGGACAATGCCGCGACCGTATGCGCGCTGCTGCAGGCCGACTCGCGCGTGCTCGTGACGACGCCGGAGCTGACCCATTTCCAGGAGGATACGGACCGGTGGTTGCGGGGATTGTGCCCGATTCTCGGCCTGTCCGCCGAATCCTTCGATCTGGTGCTCGTCCAGGCGGCGGGAAGCGGCTCCGCGGGGATTCGCAGCCGGGATGTGCGGAGGGAGACGGGGCTGACATTGATCGGCCGGGTCGGCAAGTATGAGTTGACGGAAACGGTCAATCAGGGCAAGCTGCTGGAACTGCTCGCCGGACCGCATCCGTTGAACCGGGATTTGAGCGGGATCGTCACGCTGCTGGCCGCGGTTGGCGGAATCGAGGCGTCCCCGCCACCGGTGCGCGGCTTCGGCCTGCGGGATTGGTTCAGCCGCTTCTCCGGCAGGCGCAGAACAGGAGGTGACGCTCATGGCCGAATCGGCGGAACGGAAGTTCTCGGTGCTCGCCTACTCCAACCGGCGTCGCGAGGAGACGAAGCGTGAGTCGGG
>Ga0310832_101218_pt1 | contig 12006 bp, 12 predicted proteins | sample WT_ome_7_FD_201303 | JGI IMG/M metagenome (GOLD analysis project Ga0310832, IMG submission 201303) | Sorghum-adapted microbial communities enriched on wild type (WT) sorghum from Joint BioEnergy Institute, Emeryville, California, United... ...
GGCTCCGCCGCGAGACGACGAGGACGTCCAGGTCGCTGGCCGGCTTGAGCCCGCCGAGCACCGACGACCCGTGCAGGTAGATTCCGACGAGGTCCGGCCCGGCGATCCGCGTCACCAGGCGGGTCACCGCGTGCAGTTGATCCACGCTGACAGGTTGGCCGACCGGCCGGTCCGCCGCAGCTGAGTATCCCTGTCGGCCTGAGCGGCCATCGTCGGCCACATCGAGCACTATAAATGATCAACCACCTCCGGGTACGAGCTGACGTGACCCGCGCCGCCGCGTTACCGGCCCGTCAGGCGGCTGACTCGAAGAGGAAGTCGAGCACGGCCGGGGCGAAGGCGTCGTTGAGCCTGGGCACGTGGTAGCTGCCCTCCATGCTCCACAGCGCGACCCGGCTGCCGTCCCGGCAACCGTCGGCGTAGACGGTCACGACCGTCTCCGCCTCCCGGACCGCGTCGTCCAGGTCCAGCGGCGGCGTGCTGGTGTCGGCCGCCTCCGAGCATCCGTTCAGGGCGCGCCACTGCGCCACCGTCTCCTCGGCACCCGGGTAGGCCCGCCCCCCGCTGAACACTCCGCCCCGGTAGTCGACGATCTCGTCGGCCGTGCCGTGGATCTGCAGGACGCTCACGGGTCGGGACGGGCGACAGCGCGACGGATCGGCCCACAGCACGCCGGCCAGCGAGGCGATCGCGGTGATCTGGTCGGCGTGCTCGCAGGCCATGCGGTGCGACATGTACCCGCCGTTGGAGTGGCCCACGAGGAAGACCCGGTCGGCGTCGACCGCGTACGACGCCTTGACGTGCTCGATGAGGTTGCTCAGGTATGTGGAGTCGTCGACCCCCGACCCGTAGAGGTCGCAGCAGGCGTTGGTGGCGTTCCAGAACTGGTCCCCGCCCCGGTCGGTCGTGCCGTCGGGCAACGCGTAGAGGAAGCCGCGCTCCTCGGCGTGCGGCGCGAGCCGGAAGTACGACTCCAGTTCGGCCGAGTGCGAGGTGTAGCCGTGCAGCCCGATGACCAGCGGGGCGGGGGTCGCCCCGTCGTAGGAACTCGGTACGTAGAGGCGGAACGGCCGGCCGTCCACCTCAAGGGTCACCGTGTCGAGGTCGGTCGGGGCCGTCGTCGGCTCCGGGTCGGGCGTCTCGTCCTTGGCGCAGGCGGCCGCGAGCGGCAGCAGGGCGACCAGCGCAACGACCGCGTAGCCGAGCCTTCTCATGTCCTGCCCTCCCCGTGCTGGTGAGACATGGCCGTACGACGGCGGACGGCTACCGCCGACAGGCTACCCAGCCCGTCCACCCGGTTCAATCTCCGTCCACATCGATGAGTTCCAGACGGACCGTCGCGACGTCCCCCACGTCGAGGTCCTCGGCCACCCGGACGGCGCGCTTGACCGGCAGCACGTAGCAGCCGCGGGCACTGTCGGGAAAGATCGAGGTGGCCCAGGCGCTGTCGCCGATCGTGGCCCGCACCCGGACGGACCCGAAGCCGCGCCGCGGACCGTGGTAGCGCTCGCGAATCTCCTCGGATGCGTCGATCGGCACGCTGACGAAGACCCAGCTGTCGCTGCGCCGCGCATCCCACCGCCACAGCTCGGCGTCGAAGTCGACGATCACGCCCGAAGCTTGACACACCGGACCGACATTCCGGGCCGTCCCAGCCTGCCCCGCCCGGCGGGCCACGACGTCGCCGCGTTGCCCCGACTCGCCGCACCGGCCCGCGCCGGGTCAGCTGCGCCGGATCATCGGCCGCGTCGGTCACCCCGCGGTCGCCGTCGTGGGCGTGTCGTCGAGCGGGAGGCGCTCGCCGGTCGCGGGGCGTTCGCTGGCGTAGTAGCGGTAGAGCAGGTAGGCCGCGACGGCGCACAGCACGTGCCAGACGGCGTGCCCCTGCAGCGGGGAGTGCGGGGCGCACAGCCACCGGGTGTCGGCGAACCAGATGGCGAAGGCGCTCACCATCGCGGTGAGCGATCCATAGACGAATTCCGTACGAATGCGGATGCCGCCGCGCCGGACGATCGCCATCTCCACCGCGATGACCACCGCCAGGAGCACCGCGAAGGCCACGTTGCCCGAATGCCGGACCACCGGCACGTCCACGGGCAACCGGCTGGTCAGGACGAAGAACACGGCCGCGATGAAGACCACCCGGAGGAACAACCGCAGGTCGCCCCGCCACCACCGCATCACCGCGTAACCGGTGGCGAAGGCCGCCAAGAGAGCCATGCTCGCCTGATCCAGCCGCCCACCGAGGCTCGACTGGGTGGCGTGCATGGCCGCGCTCGCCGGTCCCAGCAGCACCACGACGCAGGCCATGAGAATGGCCAACGGCCGGGGCATCGGGTAGCCGTCGGGCCGGTGGCTGGCGTGGACGGCGATGAGCAGTCCGGCCACCACGAAGCCCACGTTGCTGAACGTGTTCACCGGCTGCCGGATCACCCCGTCCCGGGGCGCTTCGCAGAAGTTGGTGCCCCACCCCACGTCCGGCCCGAGCCAGCCGCGGGCGATCGCCAGCGCCAACAGTCCACAGGAGACGATCGCGGTCGCGGCGGCGATTGCGACCGGGTACGGATCACGCCGCATGGGGCGTACTGTACCGCTCGCGCCGTGGCCGGTCGGCCGGGCTGACCGCGCCGCCGATGCGTTCGGCTGAGCTTGACGGCAGACATTGAGATGTCTCACGCCAGGCGGCGCGGAGGTCCGCGCGGCCCCTCAGCCAGGGGCGGGTCCGGTGCGCCACCGGATCGTTCCCCCACCCGACGGGGATGGGTGCGCAACGACGCACCGTCGCCGCCACTCCGGCGTACCGTCGGGGCGTGGCCGGTGCGGGATGGTTCATGCTCGGCGCGCCCTGGGACTCGTCGGGCTCCGGGCGGGGTGAGGCGCACGCCCCGGCGGCCCTGCGGTCGGCCGGCCTGGCCGAGCTGGTCGACGTCGACCTGGGCGACGCGGCGACGGTCATCGCCGACGCGCGGCGTGACCCGGAGAGCGGAGTGCGGGCTCTGGCCGACACCCTGGCCGCGGCCCGGGCGGTTTCGAGCTCCCTGGCCCAGGGGTTGCGGGCGAACCCGGGCCGGCGTCCGCTGGTGATCGGCGGCGACTGCAGCCTGCTGCTCGGCGTGTTCGCGCACCTGCGGCCGGCGCTCGGCGACGTCGGTCTGTGGTTTGTGGACGGTCACCCCGACTACGCCGACGCGACCGCGTCGGAGTCCGGGGAGACGGCGGACCTTGAGCTGGCGGCCCTGACCGGTGCCGGACCGTCGGCGCTGGTCGGCCTGGGCGGGGTGGTGCCCATGGTGCCCGCCCGGCACGTCGCCGTCATCGGCCATCGCACCGCCGACCTGGAGCCCGCCGCGGCGGCCGAGCTGGCCCGGCTGCCCGCCGACGTCCTCACCATCGACGCCGCGTCGACGATCCGCGATCCGGCCGCGGCCGCCGACCGAGCGGCCGCCTGGGCCGAGCGGCTGCGGCTGCCGATGTGGCTGCACCTTGACGTGGACGTCCTCGATCCCGCCGACATGCCGGCGGTGACCTACCCGCAGGGCGGTGGTCCGGACCTCGACCAACTCGCCGTGCTCCTGGCCCCGCTCGCGGCGTCGCCGAACCTCGTCGGCGTCTCCGTCGCGGACTTCCGCCCCGACCTTGACCCCGACGGACACCACGCGGCGCGGCTGGTGGACCTGCTCGACCGCGTTCTCTAGCCTTTCCTGGCCCGCGGCGCCAGCGTCGACCTGAGCACCGTGGCGTTCGGCCCGGCTCCGAGACGTCCGCGGGAAGACGGGTCGTCGAGGGAAGACAGGCCCGCCGCGGTCGGGAGCGGGTTACGCGATGAGCGACGCCGCCGTCCAGGCCCTGCTCGGTGCCCTGGAGGGCGAGGTCGCGGCCGGGCCGGCCGGGTGGTCACAGCGACCGGACGGCGGCGAGGGCGGCCTCGATGTCGGCCTCCGAGTTGAGGACGGTCGGCCCGAAGCGCAGGTAGGAGGGCTGGTACGGGGTGGCGCTGGCGATGATGTTGGCCCGTCGCAGCCGGGCGACCGCCTCGTCCGGGCCGTACCCGTCCACCTCGCAGCACACCAACCCGGCCGACGCGTCCGGGCTGCGCGGGGTGCGCAGGCGCACCGAGGAGATTCCGGCCAGGCCGTCCTTGAGCATGGTCGCCAGGGCTCGCGTCCGCTGGGCCACCCGGCGCGCCCCGATCGCCCGGTGGAACTCGAACGCCTCGGCCAGCGCCCAGCGGTGCTCGAAGCTGTGGAAGCCACCCGGGGTGGACCACGGTCCCGGCTGATCGCCCGCGGTGTCGATGAAGCTCGGGATGATCGGGGTGAACCGCGACCAAGCGGAGGAACGCCCCCAGATGAGGCCGGTGCCGCGCGGACCGAAGAGCCACTTGTGGGTCCCGGTGATGAGGAAGTCGACGCCGAGGTCGCCCGGGGTGGCCTCCTCGGCGGCGAACCCGTGCACACCGTCCAGGCAGACCAGGATCCGCTCGGGCTCCGGCCGGTCTCCGTTGATCTCCGCGATGGCGTCGGTCATGCGACGAACCGGCAGGCGGACGCCGGTGCTGGAGTGCACCCAGGTGAGCGCCACGACTCGCGTTGCCGGCCGGATCGCGGCCAGCAACCGCTCCACCATCTGGTCCGGGTCGGCCTGGGCGGAGTCGTCGTACAGCCGGGTCCGCCGCACCGACACGCCGTCGCGGATGCTGCGCAGCCGGAGCGCCTCGTGGGTGGCGAAGAACTCGTGCTCCGTCGTGAGCACCTCGTCGCCGGGGCCCAGGCGCAGGCCGGAGTAGAGCAGGCCGAGCCCCATGGTGGTCGAGTCGGTGAAGGCGATCTGCGACCGGTTGGTGTTCAGGTACGTGGCCGCCGCCCGGGCGACCCGACCGTCCAGACGGGACTGGTTCTCCCGGACGTAGCCCAGCGGGTCGGCGTCCATACCCGCCCGATGGTGCTCGATCGCCGCCCGCACGGGAGCCGCGTGGCTGGCGAAGTAGAAGGTGGAGAGGTTGACGACCCCCTCGGCCAGCGGGAACTGGGCGCGGATGTTCGCCCAGTCGTCGGGGTCGAAGTCGGGGGCGTCACCCACGGTCGCCGGGACGCGCGGCGCCTCGGTCAGCAGGCTGGTCAGGGTGCTGCCCATCACGGCCCCGCCGGCGACTCCGCCCGCCGTGGCCGCGAGCAGCGTGCGTCGCGTCACCACGGCACTATCCTGCCGCGGCCCACCGAACCGACGCAGCCAGCCGGGCGCACCCGGCGGCGATTCAGGCGGGCCTCGCCCGATCGGGCGACCTCGACCCGACGGTCACCGGTTGCGAGCCGCGATCGATCCATTGAGGACGGTCGCGAACCCGGTCCACGCGACGTACGGCAGCAGCGCCGCGCCGGCGAGCCGGTCGGTCCGCCAGGCCCGCCTGAGGAGGGCGAGATTGCTGGAGTTGAGTGCTACGATCTCGGCCAGCGCGAGCCCGGGTCGGCGGGCGCCGAAGAAGATGCCGGTCCATCCGGCGTTGAGACCGAGGTTGATGGCGTACGTGCGCCAGAAGCCACGCCGGTCGGCGGGCGGCAGGCGGTTCAGCGTGCGCGCGGCGGCGACCGCGATGAGCGCGTACAGCGCGGTCCAGACGACCGGAAACGCGGCCGGCGGCGGCTGCCACTTCGGTTTCTCCAGCGACCGGTACCACGCTGAGCCGGGCCGGGTGGTCGCCGACCCCGCGGCGGCCGCGGCGGCGACACCCGCCGCCGTCTTGACGAGCGTGGGAATGCCCATGGGCCCTGCCTATCACCGGGCCGCCGGCCAGCACCGGCCGTCGGCGGAGCACGCACCGAAAGCGGGGCGGGCCCGTCTGTGTCACCCTGTCGAGGTGACTCGTACGGATCTCGTGGCCAGGATCGGCGCGATCTGCCTGGCGCTGCCGGAGGTGACGCAGCGGCCCAGCCACGGCACGCCGACCTGGTTCGTCCGCGACCGTACGGCGTTCGTGACCCTGTGGCCCGAGGGGCACCACCGCAACACGTTTCCCCATCTGTGGTGTGCCGCGCCGCCGGGGGAGCAGGCCACGCTGATCGCCGCCGATCCGGACCGGTTCTTCCGGCCGCCGTACGTGGGGCACCGCGGTTGGGTGGGCGTACGCCTGGACCGCGACGTCGACTGGACCGAGGTCGCCGAACTGTGCATCGAGGCCTATCGCACCGTCGCCCCGAAGGGGTTGGTCGCGCGGCTCGACGAGTCACGGGGGTGAGCCGGGTCGGTCGTGTCGACACCACGCCGCGGATCGTGCGGATGCCGTGTCCCCGGCCTCGCGCGGTGACCGTGGGTCAGCCGAACCAGGGGCGACCCACGAAGGCCCGGGTGCCATCGGGCAAGCGGACATCCTCCCCGTGCGCGAGCCGCCGGCACTGGTCCATCACCTGATCGTGGTTCGGCCCTCGCCCGACTCCGCCCGAGCTGCCGCCGTCCGGGGACCAGGTCGCGTGCCACCCCAGCCCGCGCAGCGCGACGAACGGGCCGCCCACGACGCGGCCGATCGTCTCGTCGATGGCCAGCAGCAGGTCCGCTGAGCCGGAGTCGCAGGCGTCGCAGCCGCACTCCGGCAGCCTCTCGATGCCGACCGTGGGCTCGGCGACGCAGATGTGCAGCACCGGCAGCGGCGCTGTCGAGGCGTCACGCCCCGACCCGTCGGGCTCCAGCACGGGTGCGTCGCGCTCGAGCAGCAGCAACGGCAGCGTGCCTGGCCGGGGTGCGGTGATCCGAACGCCGCGGTCGAAAAGGCCCAGGCGCCCGTCGTCGTCGAGCGGGGCCGGGGCGAGGGGCTCGACCGTGACGCCCGGGACCGCGCCGAGCGTCTCGGCCCAGACACGGGCGCGAAGGTGCACGATCCGGTACCGCTCGGGATCGGTGACGCGCGAGTACTCCTCCTCGCGGGGCGCGGCCAGGTCGGGGTGCGGGTTCGGCCAGGCGGGCGTGCCGAGGCGGTCGTACCTCTCCGTGACCTGCGCCTGCAGTTCCCTGAGCGTCACCATCGCCCCGATGATACGGCGCCCGCCGCGTACGCCTTGCTCCCCCCGGGTGCGCCCCCACCCGATCTGGGCTGCGATGGACGCTCGTCGGAACCCGGGTGGCCGCTCAGCGTTGTTTACCGGCTCCTCTGCCGAGTTCGTCGCGATGACCCGCGTCGTGGCACCAGACCATTGTGGCGGAGTCGTCAGAGCAGCTGGTTGATGAGCAGAAGGAGGGCGAGGTACAGCAGTGGTGCGATCGTTCGCAGGGTGTGCGTGCCTTCAACACCTTCGCGCCGCGCTGAAACTCCAGCCAACTCTGACTGGCCGGCACACGTCGGAAACTCTTCGACTCCGTGTCGTAAATCAGTTGACTCCGCCGGGCTGCACGGGTCCCACTCAGGTCCCTGATCTGCTTAAGCTCCCCGGTTAAGTTGCGTGCCGCGATGATTGGGTAAATTGGCCAAAACAAGGCGATGAATATCGGGTCATTCTCAAGTCCAAGCGAAGTCTTTGCGGCGGCAACCATCCTTTGATCCGAGACCCGGCGCATTCCCACGATTATGGATCTTGCCCACGAAAGGAGAATGATCGCGCTGACGGACAGGTAGTCTCTCATAACAACTGGGACCTGAAAGTCGAGGCCGACCCATCCGAGCGGTACGGTCACGAGGTAGTGGAAGACTGACGCCATCACCGGCCGAACAGCGTTGTCCCAGATCCCAACGGCGGTTTCGAGCCAGCCCTTCCAGCCGATGCGCCACCAGTGGCTGATGACGGCGGCGATGCCGAAAGCGGCGAACACAGCGACCACGTGCTGATAGATAGACCACCCGATCTTGGCCGCCCGGCTCGTGGGCTCCAGGAACCGCCTCATCCGCGACGGACGACCAGGGGCGGGCTCAGCGCCCTCCGGGTCAGTGGCGCTCGTGGTAGGCGTTTCGGCCATCCACCAATTGTCGCAACTCGTCAAGCGGTCGGAGGACCTGGTCTATTTCAGGTCTTGGCTGAGGAAGTGCGGCCACCGAGGGCTCGGGCACGCTCCTGCCCCCCCGGTGCAGGGTCAGTGTCCGTCAGCAGCAGTGGACATGGCTCCAAAGTCTTGGGGTGTCCCGAGGAGGCGTTGACGATCGTCCATTCGAAACCCTTGCGTGGGTGCTGAACGATCTCTTGCCTGCGCCACGACGCCATTGCCGCCCTGTCCCAGCTTGCTCGGTGTCTGGGGCGAAGGCACCATCACCCGAGCCGGGGGTGCCTCGGGCTGGGCGACCGCGCTCGCGAAGCCACCGGCCGATGGGCAGCCGGGGAGTGGGATTCCCCCGGGGAAGCCGTGATCACTCGCGGGGCTCGAGCGTCAGTGAGATCGAGTTGATGCAGTACCGGGTGTTCTTCGGCGTGTAGCCCTCGCCGTCGAAGCGGTGCCCGAGGTGGGAGTCGCAGCGGGCACACCGCACCTCGGTCCGGACCATGCCGTACGAGCGGTCCTCGACGTAGCGAACGGCGCCGGGGATCGCCTCGTCGAACGACGGCCAGCCGCAGTGCGAGTCGAACTTGGTCGCGCTGTCGAAGAGCTTCGCTCCACAGGCCCGGCACCGGTAGATCCCCGGGGTCTTGGTGTCCGTGTACTCACCGGTGAACGGCGGCTCGGTCCCGGCCTGGCGCAGGACTCGGAACTCCTCCGGGGTCAGCCGGACCCGCCACTCGTCCTCGGTCTTCGGCAGCTCCGAGTCGGACAGCTCGCGTCGCATGCTTCAACGGTACCCATCGGCCCGCGTTGCCGTGGTTGACTCGGCCGGGCGGGCCGGTCCGGCGTTCCGGCGGTGACGTCGCCGGGGCACCCGTACGGTGTCCTGGCCCGGGGTCGGGCGCCGACCACGCCTCGGTGGGCGCGGCCGGCCGGCGCGCCGCGGTACCGGCGGTACCTGCGGCGACGAATGCGTGCCAGGATGATCATCGACGGACACGACAGCCGAGATCGGGCGGACGAATGGAGAGGGGGATCAGGAACCGTCGTTTGCGCGCGGCGTTCCTGACGACCACATGGCGAAGACGACGGCGATCGAGATCGAGGTAGCGGGACGCGTCGTGCGGGTGACCAACCCGGACAAGATCTACTTTCCGGAGCCGGGCTTCACCAAGCTCGATGTCGTCCAGTACTACCTCAACGTCGGCGACGGCATCATGCGGGCGCTGCGGGAGCGACCGACCACACTGGAGCGGTGGCCGGGCGGGGTCGTGCCCGGGGCCAAGCTCTCCACCCGGGCGGACCACACCGGCGACGCGTTTTACCAGAAGCGCATCCCGGCCAAGGGGGTGCCGGAGTGGATCGAGACCGCGCGGATCAGGTTTCCCAGCATGCGCACCGCCGACGAGCTGTGCCCGGTGGACCTGGCCCACGTGGCGTGGGCGGCGCAGCTCGGCACGATCGTCTTCCATCCGTGGCCGGTGCGTCGCTCCGATGTGGACTCCCCGGACGAGCTGCGGATCGACCTCGATCCCCAGCCGGGGACGGACTTCGAGGACGCCGTGGACGTCGCCAGCACGGTCAAGGAGATCCTCGACGAGCTGGGCTGGGTCGGCTTCCCGAAGACGTCGGGCGGTCGGGGGGTGCACGTCTACGTCCGGATCGCGCCAAGGTGGACGTTCACCGAGGTGCGGCGGGCCGCGATCGCGTTCGGCCGGGAGGTGGCGCGGCGCCGCCCCGACAAGGCGACCATCAACTGGTGGAAGGAGGAGCGGGGCCAGCGGGTGTTCATCGACTACAACCAGATGGCGCGGGACCGGACGATCGCCAGCGCCTACTCGCTGCGGCCCCGGGCCAACGCGACCGTCTCCACGCCGGTCACCTGGGACGAGCTGACGCGGATCGATCCCGACGACTTCACGCTCGCCACCGTGCAGGAGCGGTTCGCCCGCATCGGCGACCTCCACGCAGCCATCGACGACATTCACCACGACATCACGCCGCTGCTGGAGTGGGCGCAGCGGGACGAGCAGCGGGGGGAGGGTGACCTGCCCTACCCGCCGGACCACCCGAAGATGGCCGGCGAGCCACCCCGGGTGCAGCCGTCCCGGATGAATCGGGCGAACTGGGACGAGGACGGCCGCCGGCGTCGCTGAGGCCGGCCTGCCCCGGGTGGCCCACTCCTCAAGCTTCTCGGTGTCAGAAGGGACGCCTTCCTGGGCGCCCGGGGTCGGGAGGGCCGCCTTCCTGGCGCCCGGCGTCAGGAGGGACGCCCTACTGACAACCCGCCGGGCACTGGCGCAGGTGCGGTAGAAAGGCGGAATGCAGGCCCCAGCGGTACCGGATCCCCTCGCCACCCCGGCCCGGATCGCCTTCGCCGGCGACTGGCACGCGAACACCCGCTGGGGGATGGCCGCCATCCAGTACGCGGCCGATCTGGGCGCGGACGTCATCGTCCAGCTCGGCGACTTCGGTTACGAGTTCCGCGCCGCCTTCCTCGACGGGCTCGACCGCGCGCTGACGCGCACCGGCCTGCGCCTGCTGTTCGTCGACGGCAACCACGAGGACTTCCCGGTGCTGCTGCGCTACCCGGTCCGACCGAATGGCCTGCGCCAGCTCACCAACCGGATCTGGCACCTGCCACGCGGCTTTCGCTGGGTGTGGGGCCGCGTCCGGTGGCTCGCCCTCGGCGGCGCCCATTCGGTCGACCGCCCGTGGCGCGAGCCCGGTACCTCCTGGTGGCACGAGGAGGCGATCACCGACCTCGACATCCAGCGGTCGGTCGCGGGCGGGCCCGCCGACGTGCTGGTGTCCCACGACTGTCCGTCCGGAGTGGACATACCCGGCCTGGCCGAGTCGGCCCACCTGTGGCCGGCGGAGGAGCTCGTCGCGGCCGAGGCGCACCGCTCCCGCATGCGCACCGTGGTCGACGCCGTACGGCCCCGGACCATCTGGCACGGGCACTTCCACCGGCAGTACTCGACGGCGGCCGACCTCGGCTACGGGCCGGTGACCGTGCACGGGCTCGACTGCGATGGATCCACATTGGACAGAAACGTCATGGTGGTGGCGCTCGAGGACATCCCCGTCGCGCCCCGCGACTTCGAGGAACCCGGCCCGCGAAACGCCCTGGCGGCCAGCTGATCGCCTTCGGTACCTTTGGTACCGCCGGCCCGGTGCGGCGGCGGACGGGTACTTCGGGGTCCTCTCAAGATCCGTCGCCCCATCACGGCTGGGGCTCCCCGGACGCCAGCGTGTCCTCGGGCCGGCCTGGGGATGCCCGGTGCGCCGATGCCGGCTACTTCGCCGCGCATTCGCGGAGGTCGCAGGTTCAAATCCTGCCCGCCCGACCGGGCGGTAGCTCAGGCTGGACAGAGCACAGAGTGCCGTCGTCGAAATTCTGACCTCGGGCATCCCCAGTATCGGTACCGGGCCCTATTGCTCTATCCACAGTGGATATAGAAATTCGTTCGCTGTCCCATCGCTTGGGTCGTAACGTTGTAGCGCAACGATGCCCGGTGCGTAGGCATTCGGCTACTTCGTAGGTTCGATTCCTATCCGTGACCCTTCGTCGCGGGGCGCAGAAGGTGCGCAGGCCGAGGCCGCTGTGACCTCGGGCATCGCCGACTCATCAGGACGACCACGAGGGGAGGCGACACGATCATGGCGAAGTTCAACACCCGCTCCGCGGTCGTCGCCCGCCGGTCGCCGGTCGGCACCGGTCCGGAGCCGGTCGGCCTCACCTACGAGGGTGCGCCCGGGTTCGCCCGTGACGCCAAGGGCGAGCTGTTCCTGCTCGCCGTCACGATCATGATGGGCGAGGGCTCGTTCTACGAGGACGCGGCGACCCGGGACAGCCGGTACGAGGCGCTCGTGGCCCGGGTCGCGGTGGAGGACCCGCAGTGGATGGCCCGGTTCGTGCGCTGGCTGCGCGACGGGGCCAACATGCGTTCGGCGTCCCTCGTGGCGGCCCTGCGGGCGGCCAAGGCGATGGTCGACGCCGGCATTCCGGGGTCGCGGCCGATCGTCGACTCGGCGCTGCAGCGCCCGGAC
>Ga0310832_101221_pt1 | contig 11998 bp, 7 predicted proteins | sample WT_ome_7_FD_201303 | JGI IMG/M metagenome (GOLD analysis project Ga0310832, IMG submission 201303) | Sorghum-adapted microbial communities enriched on wild type (WT) sorghum from Joint BioEnergy Institute, Emeryville, California, United... ...
CATCCGTTGGCCGTTTTTCATCGAGGGCGCCTTGCTCGGGCTGATCGGTTCCGTTATTCCGGCAGTCGTGCTGTTGTGGGGATATGCGGAGCTGTACAAGCAAACGCAGGCGAATCTGGGCTTGCTGCTCATCCGGCTGATTCCGGTCCGCGAGCTGATTCTCATCTTGCCGGGACTGCTTCTCGGCATCGGAATCATGATCGGCATATGGGGCAGCCTGCTGTCGGTGCGCAAGTTTTTGAGAGTGTAACGGCGCTTGCCGTTCGTCTTGTTTTACGTCGTATACGTCGAAGCAGAAAGGAGTATCGTCTTGAACAAGCGGAGTTGGATGATCGTGCTCGCATGCGCGCTGTTGCTGGTTATGTACGTTCCACAGCAAGGGTATGCTATTAGCGACGCGGAAATCGACAGGCAGTTGGAGCTCATCCAGAAGCGCGAAGCGGAAGCCGCAAGGAAGCAGCGGGAAGCGGAAAGGATGAAGAAGGATATCGCCGCCCGGAAGGCGCAGGAAACAAGCAGCATGCTGGAGCTGCGGAAGCAAATTCAGGAGCAGGGCAACAAGTTGCAGCAGCTTCAGCTGAAAATCGATGATACCGAAAATCAGCTGAGGCAAAGAGGCCGGGAGCTTGAAGAGGCGGAGCGGCGTGTAGCCGATCGCGCCGGTCTGCTCAAGTCGAGAGTGCGTCTGATGTACACGAACGGCGCTGTTACATACCTGGAAGTGCTGCTGGAGTCGACGAGCTTCTCCGATTTTCTCCACCGGTTTCAGGCTTTGAAGTCGATCGTCGCCAAAGACAAGGAAATTCTCGAGGCGAACAAGCGCGACCGCGAGGAAGCGGCACGCCTCAAGAGCGAGGTGGAGACGAAGCTGCAGCAGATACAGACGCTCTATGCGGAGGCTGAAAAAACCAAGCTGGAGCTCATGGCGAAGGAAAAGGACAAGGAGGTCGTGATCGCCAGCCTCACCTCGCAGGAGGAGCAGATCGAGGAGCTGAGCGAGGAGCAGGAACAATACCTGAAAGAGCTGGCGGCTCAAAAGTCGAAGCTGTGGGCGGAGAAAAACAAAAACAAGGCCAAGGTCGTCTTCAGCGGAGGCAAGCTCAACTGGCCGCTGCCGGGAAGGACGACGATCTCTTCCGGGTTCGTCCAGCGGGTCAATCCGGTTACGAAGAAGAAGGAGAACCATAAAGGGATCGACATTCCGGCACCCGCCGGCACGGAAATCCACGCGGCTGCGGCCGGTACGGTCATTATCGCCCAATGGGTGAATGGCTACGGCAATACGGTCGTCATCGACCACGGCAACGGGCTGCAGACGTGGTATGGCCACGCCCGCAGCCTGGCGGCGAAGGAAGGCGATCAGGTCAAGGCGGGAGACGTCATTTCCTATGTCGGCTCCACCGGCCAATCGACGGGCAACCATCTGCATTTCGAAGTCCGCGTAAACGGCGAACCGGTCAATCCGCTTTCGTATGTAAGCAAGTAAGGCTTAGAAAAGACTAATAATGGGAATGCGGTCGTCATACAATAGAACAGCATAGAGACAAGCAGGCGCGTATTTGACCGGCTCGTTTTCGGTCGGCAAACACGTCCCGGGGAAGGCGGTGAGAAGGACGATGTTCTGGAGAGGCCGGAACCTGTATATTTTCGTCGCGTTCATCCTGCTCGCGATGTTCGCAAGCAGCGTACTGACGCTGACGATCGTCAAGCCTTCGTCGTTCGCCTTGCAAGGCTCGGGCGCCGCGGGCGGCTCGGGGAGCGGCTTTACCGATCAGGAATTGAAAAAACTGTCCACGACGTTCGAGCTGATCCAAAGCCGGTATTTGCACGAGGTGGACCGGAGCAAGGTGATGGACGGCGCGATCGAAGGGATGCTCGCCGCTCTGGACGATCCGTATACGACGTATATGGACAAGGACGAGGCGAGCCAGTTCAACGACATGCTCAACTCGACCTTTCAAGGAATCGGCGCCGAAGTATCGCTTGAGGACGGCAAAGTGAAAGTCGTCGCCCCGATCAAAGGCTCGCCCGCGGAGAAGGCCGGCATTCGGACGAACGACATCATTTTGTCGGTCAACGGTGAAAGTCTGGAAGGGCTGTCGCTCACCGAAGCCGTCATGAAAATTCGCGGCAGCAAAGGCTCGCAGGCGAGGCTGGAAATATTGCGCGGGGGCTCGGAACCGATCGAAGTGATCGTCGTGCGCGACGACATCCCGATCGAAACGGTGTATTCCGAAATGCTCGACGGCCAGGTCGGCAAGATCGAAATCCGCGAGTTCGTGCAGGGCACCGCCAAGGCGTTCGCCGAGCAATTGAAGACGCTCGAGGACAAGGGGATGAAGGGGCTCGTCATCGACGTGCGCAACGATCCCGGCGGCATCCTCCAGGAAGTTGTCGAAATGCTGGAGCCGTTCATCCCGAAGGGAAAGACGATTTTGCAGGTCGAAAACCGCGACGGCAACCGCGAACAGACCGTGTCCAAGGGGGGCGGCAAGCCGTACCCGGTGGCCGTCCTGATCAATAACGGCAGCGCCAGCGCTTCGGAGATTATGGCGGGCGCGCTGAAGGAAGCGGCGGGAGCCACGCTCGTCGGCGAGAAGACATACGGCAAGGGAACGGTGCAAGTGACGTTCCAGCAGGAGATGGGCGACGGCAGCAACATCAAGATGACCGTCATGAAATGGCTGACGCCCGACGGCAATTGGGTGCACCAGAAAGGAATCGCCCCCGACGTGCCGGTGGAGCAGCCCGCTTACTTCAGGGCGTCTCCGATGTCGAAGAAGACGACGCTGCAGTACGACACGATCGGCGACGACGTGAAAAATTTGCAAGTGATGCTGGACGGCCTCGGACTCGCTCCCGGCCGCGCGGACGGGTATTTCAGCGCCCAAACCGTTCAGGCGGTCAAGACGTTTCAGAAGCAGCACGATCTTCCGGTCACCGGCGAAGTGGACGCGAAGACGGCGCAAAAGATCGAGGAAGCGATCATGAAGCAAATCCGCGATCCGAAAAACGATGTGCAGCTGAAGAAGGCGGTTGAGGTCGTGAAGGCCGCGATCCGTTGACGGGCTTCATACGGCGCGCGCGATAAGCGGGGATGGCCAAGAAGCGGCACGGTTTGGAAAAAAGTGACGGCGGCAGGAAATGACCCCGGCCGCGTCGAATGAATGAGGAAGGTTGAGTGCGCAACCTTCCTTTTTTGTTCTCTTACGCAGGGTCATACATCGTGGAAAAGACTTCGTTTAGAAGCTTTTCTTATCGATAAAGAATGTTTAACTTCGCTAAAGCGTGAAAGCGAAGTGCGACATTCTTTACCAAGAATAAGCTACCTCTTACGCAGGGTCATACATCGTGGAAAAGACTTCGGTTAGAAGCTTTTCTTATCTTTCCGGAAGGTGAAACGCTTTCAACGGGAAGGAGTATTGCGGATGGACATCGCTGCGGATTTGGCACGCGGCGCGCTGCGCGCGCTCGGCATGCTGGCGGCGCAGCCGTTTTATTATATCGGGATTATTTTCGTCCTTTTGCAATATCACAGGCAGATCGCGCTGGAGCGCAGGCTGTTTGGCACCCGTCTGCATTCGCTGGCGGATACCGCCTGGAGGACGGTGCTGTGGGGATTGCTGGCCGGGCTTGCGGGCACCGTCGTCATGGCGTTCGTCGGCGCGACCGTCCCAGCGGGGGCCGTCGTCTGGCTGTGGGCGATTTCCGCGCTGTTGACCATTGTTCGCGTTCGATTCGTCTGCCTGGCTTATTCGGTCGGCATTCTCGGATTGTTCAAAACGGCGGTGGACGTTTTTCCCGAGCTGGCCTCGCTCGACTTCGTCGGCCCCGCTTTGAAGCCGCTCGCCGACTTGCCGGTTTCGTCGATGCTGGCGCTGGTCGGGATATTGCATTTGCTGGAATCGTTCTGCGTATACCGGCAAGGGGCGGATATGGCCATGCCCGTCTTTGTGGAGGGGAAGCGGGGAAAGCCGATCGGCGGGTACCAGCTGCAGCAGTTCTGGCCCGTGCCGCTGCTGTTGCTCGTGCCGGCGGCGTCGGCCGGCGCTCCGTCCGCGCCGCTGCCCTGGACGCCTCTGTTCGGCGGAGACGCCGCGGCTACGGGCTGGACGTTCGCGGCGATGCCGGTCATGCTCGGCTTCGCCGCCTTCACGGCGTCGCGGCTGCCGCGGGACAAGGCGGTGCGCAGCGCCCGGCTGCTCGCGGTGTACGCCGCGGCGGTTCTCGGCTTCGCGGCGCTGGCCGAATGGGTGCCGGCTTCCGCACCCATCGGCTCGCTCGCGGCGATTGCGCTGCACGAAGCCGCCGTCTGGTGGAGCCGGCGGGAAGAAGAGGCGAAGCCGCCGCTTTTCGTGCACGGCAACGACGGGCTGAAAATTCTCGGCGTGCTGCCCCGCAGCCCGGCGCACGAGATGGGGCTCATGCCCGGAGAAATCATTCGCAAGGCGAACGGCGTCCAGGTCAGGACGAAGGAGGAACTGCACGAGGCGTTGCGGCTGAACGCGGCGTTTTGCAAGCTTGAAATCGTCAACACGGAGGGGCATATCAAGTTCGCGCAGCGCGCGCTGTTCGCCGGGGAGCATCATTTGCTCGGCGTGCTGCTGGCGCCGGATGATCGCACCTTGCACGTACTGGAGCGGCGCAACTTGCATTGGTTTACGAAAGCCGGCTCCCGGCAAAACGCCCCCGTCCCGGGACGGGACGAGGGCGCGGGGAGCGGCATATGATGACCGGAGCGGATGAAATGCGTTGTCGTCAACGCTTGTCGTCGCGCAGGACGACGATTTCGACGCGCCGGTTTTTTTGCCGGTTCACCTCGGAATCGTTGGGCGCCACCGGCCGCGTATCGGCATAGGCCGCGGAGATGAACATGTCCGGCGGAAGGTTGGCGGAGTTGACGAAATAGCGGATGACCGAGACGGACCGGGCTTGCGACAAGCCCCAGTTGTCCTGAAACAACGAGCCGGGCTGCACCGGAAGGTCGTCGGTATGGCCTTCGATGCTGACCTTCGCGTCGAGCAGCGGGAACAGGCTGGCCAGCTTCTCCAACACCGGGAAAGCGTCCGGCTTCAGATCGGCTTTCCCGAGATCGAACAGAAACAGATCGTTCAGCGTGATCGCGATGCCGCGGGGCGTGTCGCTGGCACGCACTTGCTGCTCGAGATGATGCTCTCCGATATATTGCCGCACAACCTGAAGCAGATTTTGCAAATCTTGCTCCTGCTGCGCAGCATCGCGATTGGCCTCGTCCTCCCCGGGCTTCGGCTCCTGATCGTACTTTCCGTCCTTCCCTTCCCCCGGAATCGCGTCGCCCATCACACCCGTTCCTTTCGGGACGAACGTGGTGCCGTTGCGAAATTCCAGCTGGAGCGCTTTCGATAGCGACTCGTACTTGGCCGCGTCGATTTTGCTCATCGCATAAAGCACGACGAAGAAAATCATGAGCAGCGTGATCAGGTCGGCGTAGGTGATCAGCCACCGCTCAAGCCCCGCTTCCGATGTCCGGTGCGGCCGGAATCTACGCTTCCTCTTCATCGGCGTTCGCATCCTTTCCTTTCGCCGCGGCCGGCTCCAGCTGAAGGAACGACGACAGCTTCTTGCGGATGAGCTGCGGATTTTCCCCGGCTTGCAGCGAGAGGAGCCCTTCCAGCATCATGTCCATCCGGGAAATGATCTCCTCGCTGCGCGTTTTGATCTTCGACGCGATCGGCAAATAGATCAGGTTGGCGCTGGCGACGCCATACAAGGTGGCGGTAAAGGCGACCGCGATCGCGCCGGCTAGCGAACCGGGATCGGTCATGTTGCTCAGCACGTGGATCAGTCCCATGACCGTCCCGATGATGCCCATCGTCGGCGCGTAGCCGCCGGCCGCTTCGAACAGCTTCGCATAGCCGTGATGGAGCCGTTCCTTCGATTCGATCTCGACCTCGAGAATTTGCCGCAGCAGCTCGGGGTCGGTTCCGTCGACGACCATCTGCAGTCCTTCCCGCAGGAAAGGATCGTCGAGATCCTGCCCCCGCTCTTCCAGCGCGAGCACGCCTTCCCGCCGGGCGATAACCGCCATCTCGACCAGCTGCTCGATCAGCTGTTCGGGCTTTAACGTTTGCTCCCGGAACGCCATGCGGAGCGCCTGCGGAATTTGCGCAAGCTGCTTTTTCGGAAAGCTGACGATGACCGCCGCAAACGTGCCCCCGAATACGATGATCGCAGCCGTATAGACGAGCAATCCGCTTATATGACCGTCCTCCAGCAAAAACCCGCCAACAAGCGCAACCAATCCGAGCAGTATGCCCAGCCACGTCGTCAAATCCATAACGTTTCCTTCCACATCCCCGTTCGAAAATTTGCAACATTTCGCAAAAAGAGGTATAATGATGAGAACAAACATTCGGTCAATTCGCATGCTTTCGTATGCTGCTTAATCCTTATATCGGCCGGCGCGGAATAAATCGATTGAGACTAAAGTCCTAGTGAGGTACAAACGATGAGCGATTTTCCCATATTGAATAAGCCGTTCCAGCTCGTATCCGATTTTCAGCCTCAGGGCGACCAGCCGGAGGCGATCGAGCAGTTGGTCAGGGGCGTCCTGGAAGGCAAGCGGATGCAGACGCTGCTCGGCGCGACGGGAACAGGCAAGACGTATACCGCCGCCCAGGTGATCGCGCGGCTAAACCGGCCGACGCTGGTCATCGCCCACAACAAGACGTTGGCGGCCCAGCTGTGCAGCGAGTTTCAGGAATTTTTCCCGCACAATGCGGTGTCGTACTTCGTCAGCTACTACGATTACTATCAGCCGGAGGCGTACATACCGGCGACCGACACCTATATCGAGAAAGACTCCAGCATCAACGACGAGATCGACAAGCTGCGCCACTCGGCGACAAGCTCGCTGTTCGAACGCCGCGACGTCATCATCGTCGCCAGCGTGTCGTGCATTTACGGCCTCGGCTCCCCGTCCGAATACCGCGATCTGGTGCTGTCGCTGCGGGTGGGCATGGAGCGACCGCGCAACGAAATTTTGCGCAAGCTCGTCGACATCCAGTATCAGCGCAACGACCTGAACTTCATCCGCGGCACGTTCCGCGTGCGCGGCGATGTCGTGGAAATTTTCCCTGCCTCCCGGGGCGAGCAGGCGATCCGCGTCGAGCTGTTCGGCGACGAGATCGAGCGGATTACCGAGATTGACGTGCTGACCGGCGAAATCGTCGGCGAGCGCGACCATGTCGCCATCTTCCCGGCATCGCACTTCGTCACGCACGAGGAGCGAATGAAGCTTGCGCTCACTAACATCGAGCGGGAGCTCGAGGAGCGGCTGGCGGAGCTGCGGGCCCAGGGCAAGCTGCTCGAGGCGCAGCGGCTGGAGCAGCGGACGCGGTACGACCTCGAGATGATGCACGAGATGGGCTTCTGCTCCGGCATCGAAAACTACTCGGGACCGCTGACGTTCCGCGAGCGGGGCTCCACGCCGTACACGCTTCTCGACTATTTTCCGGACGACATGCTGATCATCGTGGACGAATCGCACGTCACGCTGCCGCAAATTCGCGGCATGTACAACGGCGACCGCGCGCGCAAGGAAGTTCTCGTGGAGCACGGCTTCCGGCTCCCTTCCGCGCTCGACAACCGGCCGCTCAAATTCGAGGAGTTCGAGCAGAAGATCAAAAATGCGATCTTCATATCCGCCACGCCGGGGCCTTATGAGATCGAGCATTGCCCGACGATGGTGGAGCAAATCATCCGTCCGACCGGCCTCGTCGATCCGGTCATCGAGGTGCGTCCGACGAAAGGCCAGATCGACGACCTGATCGGCGAGATCAACGACCGGCTGGCCAAAGACGAGCGCGTGCTTGTGACGACGCTCACGAAGAAGATGGCCGAAGATTTGACCGACTATTTGAAGGAAATCGGCATCAAGGTACGCTACCTTCACTCCGACATCAAGACGCTCGAGCGGATGATGCTGCTGCGCGATTTGCGGCTCGGCGTTTACCATGTGCTGGTCGGCATCAACCTGCTGCGGGAAGGGCTCGACTTGCCGGAGGTGTCGCTCGTCGCCATTCTCGACGCGGACAAGGAAGGCTTCCTGCGGGCGGAGCGGTCGCTCATCCAGACGATCGGCCGGGCGGCGCGCAACGCGAACGGACGCGTCATCATGTACGCGGACAAAATTACCGAATCGATGGATAAGGCGATTCGCGAGACCGAGCGGCGGCGCTCCATCCAGCTCGCCTTCAACGAGAAGCACGGCATTACGCCGCAGACGGTGCAAAAGCGCGTGCGGGACGTAATCGAGGCGACCCGGGTGGCCGAGCAGAAAGCCGACTATTTGGCCGAGGCGAAGACGGAGAAGATGTCCAAGAAGGATCGCGCCTCTTTGATCGAGCGGCTCGAGAAGGAGATGAAGGAAGCGGCCAAAAACCTTCAGTTCGAGCGAGCCGCGGAGCTTCGCGACGCCATTTTGGAGTTGAAGGCGGCCGATTGAGCCGCCTTTGCCCGTGTCTTGCGGCCGGCCGTTCGCCGCACGATCACGGCGCCGCTTCGCAGTGACAGGGCAATCGCATTCAAAATTTGATGGCGCTGGACAGGCGGAGGGGGCCCTTTGAATCCGGAAAAGCGAAGCGTTCGCCTTTGAAATTGGAATCCAACCATTCCTCTTCCATCAAGAATGAATTGGGGGCTCCCCCGAAAGTACTTGCTTCCGCTCCGGAGCTTCGCTTCACTTGTGGGGGAGAAGCAGCGATTGGAGGATCAAAGGGCTTCCGTAGCCGCTCCATTTGGCGCCGGTTGCAGTTCTCATGCGACTAGCCGGTTCGCAGTGCGGACGCATCGTGCTATGATGGGAGCATGACGAGAAGGGACCATCGGAAAGGATGGGTTAACGAGTGGCACAGGATCGTATCGTGATCAAGGGAGCAAGAGCTCATAACCTGAAAAATATCGATGTCACGATTCCGCGGGACAAGTTTGTCGTGCTGACGGGCTTGAGCGGATCGGGCAAATCGTCGCTGGCGTTCGATACGATATACGCCGAAGGGCAACGGCGCTATGTCGAATCGCTGTCCGCCTACGCGAGACAGTTTCTCGGCCAGATGGACAAGCCGGACGTCGATTCGATCGAAGGGTTGTCGCCGGCGATCTCCATCGACCAGAAGACGACGAGCCGCAACCCGCGCTCGACCGTCGGCACCGTGACCGAAATATACGACTACCTTCGTCTCTTGTTCGCGCGGATCGGCAAACCTCACTGCCCGGACCACGGCATCGAGATTTCCGCCCAGACCGTCGAGCAGATGGTCGACCGGATCATGGAATACCCGGAGAGAACCCGGCTGCAAATTTTGGCCCCGGTCGTCTCCGGGCGCAAGGGCGAGCATTCGAAGCTGCTGGCCGACATCCAGCGCCAAGGCTTCGTCCGCGTGCGCGTGAACGGGGAGATCCGCGACCTGTCGGAGAAGATCGAGCTGGAGAAAAACAAGAAGCACAACATCGAAGTTGTCGTCGACCGGATCGTCGTCAAGGAAGACGTCCGCGCGCGGCTGGCCGATTCGCTGGAGACGGCGCTCAAGCTGGCCGAAGGGCGCGTGCTCGTCGACGTCGTGGACAAGGAGGAGCTGCTGTTCAGCCAAAAGCTCGCCTGTCCGGAGTGCGGTTTCAGCATCGAGGATTTGGCGCCGCGCATGTTCTCGTTCAACAGCCCGTTCGGCGCTTGCCCGGAGTGCGACGGCCTCGGCGTGAAAATGATCGTCGATCCCGAGCTGCTCGTCCCGGACCCGTCGCTCACGATCGAGGAAGGCGCGTTCGAGGCTTGGGCGGGCAGCACGTCCAACTACTACCCGCAATTTTTGAGCGCGGTGTGCGAGCATTACGGCATTCCGAAAAACGTTCCCGTGTCCGAGCTGACCGCCGAACAGATGAAGAAAATTTTGTACGGCACCGGCGGCGAGCGCATCAAGTTCCGCTACGAGAACGATTTCGGCATGACGAAGGACGCATACGTCCCGTTCGAAGGGATCGTGCACAATCTGGAACGCCGCTATCGCGAAACGGCGTCCGACGGCATCCGCGAGCATATCGAGCAGTATATGAGCGCGAAGCCGTGCCAAAGCTGCAAAGGCCAGCGGCTGAAGCGGGAAAGCCTGGCCGTCACCGTCGGCGGGCGCAATATGGCCTATGTGACCGGACTGTCGATCGGCGAAGCGGCCGAATTTTTCCGCTCGCTGGAGCTGACCGAGAAAGAGCGGACGATCGCGCATCTTATCCTCAAGGAGATCGAAGCGCGTCTCGGCTTCCTCGTCAACGTCGGCCTCGATTATTTGACGCTCAGCCGGTCCGCCGGCACGCTGTCCGGCGGCGAAGCGCAGCGCATTCGACTGGCGACGCAAATCGGCTCCAGCCTGATGGGCGTCCTGTATATTTTGGACGAGCCCAGCATCGGGCTGCACCAACGGGACAACGACCGGCTCATCCGGACGCTCGAGCATATGCGCGATCTCGGCAATACGCTCATCGTCGTCGAGCATGACGAAGATACGATGCTGGCCGCCGACTATATTATCGATATCGGGCCCGGCGCAGGCGTGCACGGGGGCCGGGTCGTCGCGCAAGGGACGCCCGAGGAAATCATGAACGATCCGAACTCGCTGACCGGCCAATATTTGAGCGGCAAGAAGTTCATCCCCGTTCCGAGCCCGCGGCGCAAGCTGAACGGCAAATGGCTCGAGGTGCGCGGGGCGAAGGAGAACAACTTGCGCAACGTCAACGTGAAAATTCCGCTCGGCGTCTTCACCTGCGTAACGGGCGTATCCGGTTCGGGCAAGAGCACGCTGATCAACGAAATCGTGTACAAGGCGCTGGCCCGCGACCTGAACAAAGCCAAAGTTCGCCCCGGCGAGCACAAGGAAATTCTCGGGCTGGAGCATGTCGAGAAAGTGATCGACATCGACCAGTCGCCGATCGGCCGGACGCCGCGCTCCAACCCGGCTACGTACACCGGCGTCTTCGACGATATCCGCGACGTCTTCTCCGCCACGACCGAGGCCAAAGTGCGCGGCTACAAGAAGGGCCGGTTCAGCTTCAACGTGAAGGGCGGACGATGTGAGGCGTGCCGCGGAGACGGCATCATCAAAATCGAGATGCACTTTCTCCCCGACGTCTACGTGCCATGCGATGTGTGCAAAGGCAAACGGTACAACCGCGAGACGCTGGAGGTCAAATACAAAGGGCTTAGCATCGCCGAAGTGCTGGAGCTCACCGTCGAGGACGCATGCGAGTTTTTCAAAAACATCCCGCGCATCCACCGCAAGCTCCAAACGCTGCTCGACGTCGGCCTGGGCTACATGAAGCTGGGCCAACCGGCGACGACGCTGTCGGGCGGGGAGGCGCAGCGGGTGAAGCTGGCGGCCGAGCTGTACCGGCGCAGCACGGGCAAGACGATCTACATCCTCGACGAGCCGACGACCGGCCTTCATATCGACGACATCGACCGGCTGCTGCAAGTGCTGCACCGGCTGGTGGACAGCGGCGAGACGGTGCTCGTTATCGAGCACAATCTCGACGTCATCAAGACGGCCGACTATTTGATCGACCTCGGGCCGGAAGGCGGCAAACGCGGCGGGACGATCGTGGCGACCGGCACGCCCGAGGACGTCGTCAAAGTTGAACAGTCCTACACAGGCCGCTACCTGAAGCCGATCCTGGAGCGGGACCGGGCGCGTACCGAACAGGCGAAAGCCAGTAATGCCGACCTGAAAGAGAACGCCGTGGTCTAAAGCCCGGCTCTATTGGGAACGGGTTTGACGCGAAAACTCGGTGAGTCGATAAGAGCAGTCTCCGGCGCGGCGGCTTTTCCTGCGCATGGGGCTGCTCGCTTGCGGACTGTTGGGGAAAGCCGGGAGCGGTTTGGCGAATTCCAGCGAGTTGATGGAGCAATTCCGGCGCGGCGGCATTTCCTGCGTATGGGGCTGCTCGCTTGCGGACTGCTGGGGAAAAGCCGGGA
>Ga0310832_101223_pt1 | contig 11960 bp, 12 predicted proteins | sample WT_ome_7_FD_201303 | JGI IMG/M metagenome (GOLD analysis project Ga0310832, IMG submission 201303) | Sorghum-adapted microbial communities enriched on wild type (WT) sorghum from Joint BioEnergy Institute, Emeryville, California, United... ...
CGAAGGCGTCCGTTCCCGGGCTTCGCGACAAGCGGCGGGTCGTGGCGACGTACAGACCGATCTGGATGGCGGCGCAAGCCGCACTGGCGAAGCCGCTCCAGCGCGGAAGCAGCAGCAAGCCGGCGAACGGGCCGAAGAAGGCGAGCAGCTGCCCGGCCATGGCGGCACACGCGTACGGCAACCGGTAGCGGAAGCCGGAAAACAAATTTTTCTCCAGACCGCGAACGGCGGCCGGGAGCGTCGGGTACCATTCGACTTCAAGGCGGTCTTTGCCAATCAAAAGCCGCTGCTTAAATCCCGCCCGCTTGACGAGCAAGCCGAGATGCAGGTCGTCGTCGGGCCGCATCGCCAGCGCTTTGTGCGTGCCGATCGTCTCATACGCCCGCCGCGCGATCAGATTGAAGGCGCCGATGCCGGCGCCGAACCGGCTTTGCCCGTCGTCGTTGGCGCGCCACAGCCGGAGAAACAGGTTGAGCGAGAACAGAAAAAAATGGACGAACAGGCGAAGCCAAAACCCGCGGGCAATCATATGCGGCGATAACGTCAGATGATCGATTCCGCCGGCTTGCATGCATTGGACCGCCTCGCGGACGGCCGTCGGCCGGAGAAGGACATCGGCGTCGGTAAACAGCAGCAAGGAGCCCTTCGCCTGCAAATAGCCCTGATATAAGGCGTGATTTTTGCCCAGCCACCCTGCGGGCAAGCTCGTGATGTGCACCACTTTGAGCGCGGCGGCGGTGGCCGGCCGGCGTTCGGACCAGCGCTTCAGCTCGTCCAGCCTGCGGCCGGTTCCGTCCTGCGACCGGTCGTTGACCGCGATGATTTCAAGCCGCGGGTAGTCCTGCTCCAGCAAATGGCGGACGGTGTCCGCGATCGAAGCTTCTTCTTCCTTGGCCGCCACGATGACGGAAACGAGCGGCCACCGCTTAAGCGGCGGACCGGCCGGAGGAAGCGGCTGCAGAAGCCGAAGTCCGCGTCCCGCCGTCCACAGCATCGCCAGCCAATACAGCAGGGCGCATACCGCCCATGCGTCGAGCCATCGCATGTTGCACGTTCCTTCCGGTTGCAAAAGGGTAAAATTCCTGCGATCATTTTACCATACCGGATCATCCGGCGCACGGCACAGGGGAGGGAGGAACGGCATGGGACAGGAAGCTTTCCGGCAAAAGCTGAAGGGGGAACGTCTGCCCGAGTTTTTCCGCTTCATTCGCGACCAGGGTGTACTTGCGAGCGACATTTTCTTCGTCTGCATCGGCACGGACCGGTCTACCGGCGACGCGCTCGGACCGCTTGCCGGAACGCTGCTGACCGAGGCCGGCTACCGCTGCGTTGTCGGCACCCTCGAGGCGCCCTGCGACGCGAGCAACCTGACCGAGCGGTTGAAGGAGGTGCCGCCCGGCAAAACGACGATTGCCATCGACGCCTGTCTGGGCCTGCCGGCATCCGTAGGCTTGTTCCAGGTGGCCAACCATCCGCTTTCGCCCGGCAAATCGGTGGGCAAAAACTTGCCGCCCGTCGGCCGCTATTCCATCGCCGCCATCGTCAACACAGATGGGCCGAAGCAATATGCGACGTTGCAGACGACGCCGCTTCACCGGGTGCTCACGATGGCGCGGGCGATCGTCGCGGCGGTGCAGGATGTGTTCCCCGTCTATCCGGGACCGAAGTAAGGCTTACGGAAACGGGAAAAGCCCGCCAGAGGGCGAAAAAACCGGCCGGTTTTTCCGTCATGCGCGGGCTCTTCGTCGCAGCCGATAATAGTCGCCGATCCGGCCGAACAACGCATAGGAAGCGACGGTGAGCAAATAGACGGCGTAAAGGTTGATGTAATGAATGTCGCCGAACAGCTCGATCAGCCAGACGGGAACGCTCAGCATAAACAGGAAAATGTTGTCCGGGTCGAGGCCGGAGTAATTGAACAAACAGACGGCGAGTCCGATCAGGGTCATGATGAGCGTTACCTTGTATTTCATCGCGCTAAACGCAAACCTCCTCGCAAGCGGTACTGGAGTCGGCGCCGCCGGAGGCGGCCGTACGGATAGCTTTTGCCATAAAGCCGAATAATATGAAACGCCAGGCAAAAAACAAGCGGCCCCCGTTCCCGAAGGAACGAAAGCCGCGTTTCCCTATTGCGGTTCAACGAATCCACTCGTCGCCCCAACGCTGGACAGCCTCCATGACGGGGCGGAGCGCCTTGCCTTTTTCGGTCAGCTCGTATTCGATCCGGATCGGCATCTCCGGATAAACGTGGCGGCTTACGATGCCGGCCTGCTCCAGCTCCTTGAATCGTTCCGTCAGCATCCGGTCGCTCAGCTCCGGAATCATGGCCGAAATATCTTTGAACCGCATCGGACCGTCCATCAGGGCCCGGATAATGAGACCCGTCCATCGTTTACCGAGAATCTCGAACGCCGATTCGAATCGGGGGCACAGGTATTTTTTCTGTTCCGGGTTGCCCATACGAAATCATCTCCAGCAAGGAATGGCTTAGAAGCTTACAACCATTTTAACATAGTTACTTGGCAAAAGTAAGGCGTGCCTCCGGCTTCGGGCCGATTGGGCTTAAAGCGCAAAAAAGTCCCTGAGCTTGACAGGGACTTTCGCGTCGAGACTTCGGTCAAACGACCACGTGAAGCGCTTTGTGCACTTTCACGACGGCTTCGATAATGTCATCCGCATCTTTGTCGGTCAGAAGCGGCGACAGCGGGATGAACGTCGCCCGAGCGATAAGATCGAGCGCGCGCGGGCACATCGACTCCGTGACGGTGACCGGACGTTTGAACGGATAGTTGTACGGGAAATTGTCTTTCTCCGCCGTCCGCTGATGGTACAGTGACGGGTTCATGTAGACCGGCTTGCCCCCGTAGAGCAAGCTTGCCGTCACGTTTTCGGCGTTCAGCGCCCGATTGAACCGGGACGCCGCCTCCGCAGTCGGGAACAGGATGCACAGGTTCGAGCCGATATGGCCGTCGGGGTCGGGGCAGTCCCGGAAGCGGATGCCGGGAATTTCCGCCTGAAGCGCCGCGACGATTCGGTTATGGTGCTTGCGCATGTTGGCCACGATCGTAGGCAGCTTCTTCCACTGCTCCAGCATGACCGCGCCGGAAAGCTCGCTCATCCGGTAGTTTTGCCCGGAGAAGGCGAACGTCTCGTCCGGGGAGTCGATACCGTACCGGTCGCGATGGCGCAAAAGGCCTTGGTCGTGATAACGGACCGCGCGCTCGAACAGCTTGACGTCGCGGGTGACGACCGCTCCGCCTTCGCCCGACGTAATGATCTTGTTCATCTGGAAGCTGAACGCGCCGATGTCTCCAATCGTTCCTCCGTAGCGTCCTTTGTAGCGGACGCCGCATGACTGGGCCATATCTTCGATGACGGCGATCCCTTTCGATTTCGCGAAAGCGAGCACCGGGTCGAGGTCGACCGGATTGCCGAGAATCGGCACGGCGATGATCGCCTTTACCTCGTCGTCGTACACCCGTTCGAGATCGGCCGGGTCCAGGTTCATGCTCTCGTCGATGTCGCAGTAAACCGGCACCGCGTTGCTGCACACGACCGCTCCCGCCGTCGCGATGAACGTATTGGCGGGCACGATCACTTTGTCCCCGTAGCCGATGCCGAGCGCTTTCAGCGCGACGACCAGGGCGGCCGTTCCGGATGTGACGGCGAGCGCATAGGGCACCTCGAAATCGCGGGCGATGGCGTCCTCGAGCGCCGTTACGGCCCCTTGCAAATTCGGACCGTAATAGCGGAACGGAGACTGGGCGTGAATGACCCGGGAGGCGAATTCCGCTTCTTCCTTGCCGTAATATACGGCTCCCGGAAAGTTCGGCGGCAGGGGGCGGCTGCGTACCGGGGTGCCGCCGTCGATGGCCAGCTTTGTCATGCTCATCACCTTCGCTTCCGTGAAATGGGGAAGCGGGCACAGCGTCTTCGCACGTTCGCCGTCTGTGCACGACCCGCTTCAACTTGTATTTAAGTTGTAATTATATTGTAGCGGAAAAATGTGCGGCGTTCATTTCTTTAATTTGTCGTTAAATGGATTGGTAAATAATAGGGACCGACCCCGCACGACAAAAGCTTTTTCTTTGTCCTCCGGCATGGTACACTCAATCTCGGGTGCGAATTGCACCGAAGGCCCGTCCGGGAACGGGCCGACCTATGGCAAAGGAAGTTGGATGATGAATGTGTTTGAATTCGCCAAGCAGTCCCCCGATATCGACCTGTTTATGGCCACGGTGGACGAGCGACTGACGCTTTCGGCCGCCAACGCCCGGTTCAAGTTTCAGTACCGTGTCGATGACGGGGAATCGCTTCCGGCGGGCTCCCAGCTCGGCAAAGCCATCGCGCTTGCGGTCAAGCAGCGGCAAAACATCGCCGGTCTTGTGATCGAGGAGTCGTTCGCGGGCCGCACGATGCAGCTGCTGCTGTACGTATACCGGAGCGAGAGCGAAAGCGGGGGGCAGCCGCGGGAGCAGTATCATATCGCGCTATTCGATGTCACCGGTTTGTTTCACTTTTACGAGACGAAGCTTGCGAACGAGCGAAGAAAGCTGATCGGCGACATGGCGGCCGGCACGGCCAACAGCATCTTGAATCCGCTGGCGGTTGTCAAAGGCAGTCTGCAACTGATCGAATCGACGTTGAAGTCGTATTTCGCCTCTAGCCCTTTGGTTGATTTCCATATGTTTCAAAATTTGGATCAATATTTGAAATTAGCCTATAATCAGGTGCAAGAGATCAGCAGCTATGTCAAACGGTGGCTGCTGCTCGGCAAGCCGTTTCAGCTCGAGCTGCGGCCGGTTCTCGTCTCCGCGTTCCTGGAGACGTTTATCCCGACGCTGCAGCGGGAGGCGATCAAGCACGGGGTGCCGCTTGTGTGCGAATATCCGGCCTCGGACGGCAGCATGCTGGTCGATCCGCATTATTTGAAGGAAGTGCTGAGCGAGTTTGTGAAAAATTCGTTCGAGGCGTCCAATCGCGGCGAAATCCGGTTCTCGGTCCAACTCGCAGACGAAGCGACGGTGATCACGATCCGCGACACCGGGACGGGTATCGCGCCGGAAATCCTGGAGCAGGCGAGAAAGCCGTTCTTCACGACGAAGGAGACGGCGATCGGGCTCGGCCTGAACTTTTGCGAGGTCGTGCTGGACAAGATGGGCGGGCATTTCCAATTGACGGGGAGCGAGACGGGGACGGAAGTCCGCATCGTTTTGCCGAAGGCGCCCAAAGTATGAGCGATTTGTGCAAGTGGTGAGCAAAAACGAGAATGCAAAAACAGGCGGCTTTCGCTTTTCAGAAGCGGAAGGCCGCCTTTTCGCGTCATAAGGACAAAGATCGAAATAGGGTTCCGTAGCCTGGTCGAGCCTTGCCCGGCGAAGCTTCTTCAGGGCAAATAGCTGCGCAGCACCGTCGTTTCGCCATTCAAGGCGTATTCGCCGAGACGGGCGGGAAGCAGGAAGGAGTCTCCGGGAGCGAGCGCGGCCGATCCGCCGTTCCACTCCAGCGTCCCCGTTCCTTCGCAGACGACCAAAATCGTAAAGCTTTCCGGCGAGGTGGACAGCGGCCATTTTTCCCGAACGATCCCTTTTTCCACGATAAAGTACGGGGACTCGGCGATCTTTAGCCACTCGCCCGGGACGGCGTTGTCCGTCTTCATGCGGGTCGCGCCGCTGTTGCCAAAGGCGGTAACGTTAAGCGAGTCTTCGATGTGCAGCTCCCGCGGCTTGCCGTCCAGCCCGAGCCGGTTGTAGTCGTAGAGCCGGTATGTCGTGTCGGAGTTTTGCTGGATTTCCGCCACCAGCACACCGGCGCACAGGGCGTGCACCGTGCCGGCCGGAATGTAGAACGCGTCGCCAGCGGAAACTTCCACCTCTTGGAGGCAGTCCAGGATGCGGTTCTCCTCGATCGCCTGCGCCAGCTTCTCGCGGGTGACGCCCGGCTGAAGGCCGTAGATGATTTTCGCTCCCGGCTTGGCGTCGAGCACGTACCACATCTCCGTCTTGCCCAGTTCGCCTTCGGGAAGCCCGGCGTAATCGTCTCCCGGATGAACCTGGACGGACAAGTCGTCGTTGCAGTCCAGCAGCTTGATCAATAGCGGGAACCGGCTCCCGGCTCCGGCATAGCCCTTCGTGCCGAGCACGGCTTCCCCGAACCGTTCGCGGACTTCGTCCAGCCCGAGGCCATCCAGCTCGCCGCCCGCCACTTTCGTCGTGCCGTTCGGGTGGTCGGCGATCATCCATCCTTCGCCGATCGGTCCGTCCGGCAGCTCAAGGCCGAACCGCTCGAGGGCGCGGCCGCCCCAGACACGCTGTTTCATTTCCGGCTTGAATTTCAGCGGATACGGTTTCATCGTCCTTCTCCCTCTCTCTTTACGTCGGTATTCGAAGTCGGTATTCGCTCCACCGCCACGACATACGGCGGTTCGTTCATCCGATTGACGAACCGGTAGACGATCGCCCGATAGTTGCCGGCTGGAAGCGCCGCCGCCCAACGCTCGACGGCTTCCGCCTCCTCGCGGCCGCCTTCGTGGCCCGGGTACAGGACGGCGGTCATAACGCCTCCGGGCGCGAGCAGGGAAAGCGCGGCTTCCATCGCGGCCAGCGTCGACGGCGTGCGCGTGATGATCCGCGTGTCGCCGCCCGGCAAATAGCCGAGGTTGAACATGACCGCGCGGACGCGGCCGTGCATGTCGGCGGGGATCACTTCGCGCATGTCGGCGTGGCTGCGCAGCACGAGCTTAACGTCGGGGGCGGCCGCCCCCAGCCGCGCGATGCGCCCGGCGGTGCGGTCCAACGCCTCCTGCTGGATGTCGAAGGCGAAGACGGTCCCTTTTGGACCGACCGCCTCGCACAGAAACAGCGTGTCCGCGCCGGTGCCGGCGGTGGCGTCGACGGCAATGTCGCCGGGGCGCAGCCGGTCCCCCGCGCAGCGATGCGCGAAGCTTAATACGGATAAAAACCCCATACAGCCGATCCTCCGCTTCGTCCAATCGCCATTTTTTCAGCGAAAACATACCATATCCGCGCCCGGAACACAAGTGTCCCCTTGCCGTTACGGCAAGGGGGCGGGGGCGGCTTGAACCTGCGTTTACTTTTTGTCGGCGAGCCAGGCGGCCAGCGTCTCGATCGCGTCGGCATCGAGGCGCTTCTCGAAGCCGGGCATTTTGTCGCTGCCCTTGGCAATTTGCGTGACGATCTCTTCCTTGGTCTTGACGGAGCCGACTTTTTGCAGATTCGGGCCTGCCTTGCCCTCCAGATTGGCACCGTGGCACGCCATGCAGTTGTTTTTGAACAGCTCTTCGGCTTTGGCCGTCGCCTCCGGCGTTTGTCCCGCAGCCGGCTCGGGTTTGGCCGGCTCGGGTTTGGCCGGTTCGGTCTTCGCCGGCTCCGTCTTCGGCGGCTCCGCGGCCGGCGGGGCGGGCGGCGTCTGCTGCGGGCTGTTCGCCGGCGCGGGCGCTTGCGGCGTTGCTCCGCCGGAAGAGCCGCTTGCGCCTCCGCCGGATGAGGCGGGTGCATCCGCCGCGCCTGTTTGCGGAGGGGGCGCCACTCCTGCCGCGCCCGACGACGATGTCCCCGCGGCGCCCGTCGATCCCGGCGACGCCGGAGCAGAAGATACCGGCGCATCCGGATTCGCAGCCGGCGCGGCCGTCGAACCGTCCTGCTTTGGCGGCGTCGGCGCCTTCGGCGCTTCCGGCTTCGCCTGCTCCGTCGTCCCCGACGACGCGCCCTGCGCTTGTCCGCTTGCGGGGGCGCCGGCGTTTGTTTGCTCCTGAGCCGCCGTATCGGAAGCGGCTTGTTCATGGGTTCCGCCGCAAGCTGCGGCCGACAGCAAGATCGCTGCCGCGGCGAGCGGCAGCAGCCAACGTTTCCTCATCCTGTTCAACCTCCGTTCCCGTTTAACGGCAAATACGCATGGTTTCTAACAAAGGGGTCTGAACAGGTAACGGGCCGGACCAAGAAGCGGTTCGATTGCTTAAGACACGAGCTCCATCCTCAAGACGGCGAGCCGGTGTAAAACTTCCCTTGCCACGTATCGCGCTCGGTAAGCTCGCGGTCGATGGCGTTGAGCACTTCCCACTTGTTCAGGCTCCACATCGGCCCGATGAGCAAATCGCGCGGCGCGTCGCCGGTCACGCGGTGGACGATCATCTCCGGCGGCAATAGCTCCAGCGTATCGACGACGAGCTTGACGTATTCGTCCCGCTCGAGGAAGCGGACGAGACCGGCCTCATACTGCTTCACCATCGGCGTTTTGCGCATCAAGTGGAGCAGATGAATTTTGATGCCCTGCACGTCCATGGCGGCGACCGCGCGTGCCGTCTCCATCATCATCTCGTGCGTTTCGCCGGGCAGCCCGTAAATGATGTGCGCACAGACGCGGATGCCCCGGCGGCGCAGCTTTTCCACCGCGTCCAAATAACATTTCGTATCGTGCGCGCGGTTGATCAGCTCGCTCGTCCGCTCGTGAACGGTTTGCAGCCCCATCTCCAGCCACAAATACGTCCGCTCGTTTAATTCGGCCAAATAGTCGACGACGTCGTCCGGCAAGCAATCGGGACGGGTTGCGATGGACAGTCCGACGACACCCGGCTGCTGCAAAATGACTTCGTAATATTCGCGCAGCTCCCCGACGGGCGCATACGTGTTCGTGTACGCCTGGAAGTAGCCGATATATCGGGCTTCCGGCCATTTCCGGTGCTGCAGGTCGCGCACCTTGTTGAACTGGGTGACCAGATCGTCGCGGCGGCTTCCGGCGAAGTCGCCCGACCCTCGCGCGCTGCAAAACGTGCAGCCGCCGATGGCGATCGTCCCGTCCCGGTTCGGGCAAGTGAAGCCCGCATCGAGCATCACCTTGAACACCTTCGTGCCGAATCGCTCGCGCATTTCGTAATTCCACGTATGAAACCGCTTGTCGCCCCACAGGCGCGGGACGGCGGGAGATTGGACGCTCATGGGCAAAATCCCTTCTTTCCTCATTCCGAACGTTCCCTGCTATTGTACCAGATTGCGGCGCAAGAAGCGATTGGCGGACGGGACGGGGGCCTTCGAATCTGCAACCGCCGGGTCGGGCGTTCCCGGATCGTTAGCCCGGCAAGGCTTGCCCCCAATCGTTCACGCCAAAATGAAAAACCCGCTCCGAACAACTCGAAGCGGGTTTAGGACTCACGTTTACGTCACGGCATCAGCCGGATCATAGAGCTTATTCGGCTTGCGGGGCATCGGACTCGGTTGTTTCCGGAGAGGCCGGCATTGCCGGCAGTTCTTCCGCCTGCTTCGCCTCTTCCGGCAAAACGATGCTTACCGGCTCATTATAGTCCGTATATTCGGCCGTCATAGTCATATCGATTCCTTCAATCGGAAGCGACGAGGACGAGCCGTAATCGATCGAGAGGAACGCTTCCGTCTTCTCGATCAGCTGAGTGCTTTCGTCGACCCACAGCTTGCCGTTCATCGACATCGAGACGCCGTCAAGCTCGCCGGCATTCAGCATCGACTGCAATTCCGAATCGTGAAGCGACATTTGCAGCGATTTCACGATGTCGGCATAGTCGTGAATTTTCCCGTAAATGCCGATGATCCGTTTTGTGCCGCTGCTCGTTTGCTCCGTGCCCAGATCGCGGTAGAAGAACAGATCGTTCATGAGCGTCGCGTTAAGCGAGACGCTGCTTTCCTGCAGCATCATCAGCTCCTCGAAGCCGTACGGCATTTGCTTCGAGACATTGTACCATTTGGCCTCGCCGCCCGCCGAGGCGTCGGGAGCTTTCATGTACACGCCTTCCGGCGTCCAGTAGTGTTCCATATCGATCGATTGGGCTTGGCCGGGAATCGGGACGGCCATTTGCATGCGCATATAGATGCCTTCGGTCCGGTTGAAATAGACGTCGCTTTGAACGGTCGTGTTCAATTCACCCGCTGCCGCCGCCAGTCCCGCCAGACGGACGGTGATGTCCTGATCCATCCGAGCCTTGTACGTTTGCTGCTCCGCCTGTTTTGCGTACGAATCGAGCAGCCACTTTTTAACGTCCTCATCGTTAACCAGCGCGCTCTCGACCGCTTGCTTCGCTTCGTCCGGCAAGACGTTCGTCATTTCGCCAAACGAGATGCCGAACTTTTCCTTCAGCTGCTCCAGCGCCTCGCTGTCCTTAAGACCAAGGAAGCGCGCCAGCACATAGCCGGCTTCCTGCTTGGTGATCGTCTGGTCCGGCCGGAACGTGCCGTCCGGGTAACCGTCCAGAATGTGCCGGTCGATCAGGGCGCGAATGGACGCGGCGTAAGGCGAATCTGCGGGTACGTCCGAAGGCAGCGGAATATTCGCATCCGATGAGGACAGGTTCAAATAGTCCGCCACCTGCTTGAAAAATTGTCCGCGCGTAAGCGAAGACGAATCCTGGGTTTCGTCCGCGGCGGAAACCGATGCCGCGGTGAGCGACAAGGCGACGATCGCCGCCGATGCAAGGGTGAACGTTCGCTTCATGTCCGATCTCTCCAATCCGAATGATTGTTTTGGAGCAAAGAAGGCTCGTCTGGCGAAAACCGGGCTCCCTATCGGTTATACGTAAATGGTGGACAAAGGTTTCGGCGGAATAATCAGGAAACCGATAGAGGGGAGGACAAGATGCATCGGCACGAAAAACCGGCGCTTAAATTGGAAAAAAGGCGCGAGATATCGGCATTTTCGCTTGCAAAACCTTACATAGTATGTTAAATTATAAGTGGAAAAACCGCTTATTCATCGCACTTATCGCAGTTCATATCTAAGATTCTCCGATTCAGGGCATACTGGTAAAAACACTTGAATGAGGTGAGAACCATGAACGAAGCGTTTGCGATTCCGAATGGCAACGATACGATCACGGTGGAGTTGACGATCAAGGAAGCGATGGCGCTGAGCAGCGGAGTCCGCTTCCGCCCGGAAAGCAAAGTGGCGTTGAATGCGAAGCGGAAGCTGAAAAAGCAGCTCGATTCCACACTGCTCCCGCACGGCGACCGCATCCCCTACCATACGCTGGAGGCTTAAGGCAAGCATCACAATACGGCGCGGCTTTCGCCTTCGCACCGCAAGGTTGCGAAGCGGCGAAGGCGGCGCCTTTTTTGCTTCCCTTTTGGGAGAAACTATTCTATGATGATTAATCGGACAAGCAATCGAACCGATGGGGGATAAGCATGCGACTGAGAGGTAGAAAAGGCATTCGCGAGACGATCGAGCGGCAAACCGATCTGGTCGTCCTCAATCCGCAAGATTGGAAGGGACGCTGGGCCGAGAGGTTCGGCAACAGCCGGCCGATTCACGTCGAGCTCGGGATGGGCAAGGGGAAGTTCATCAGCGAGATGAGCGTTCGCAACCCCGAAATCAACTTCATCGGGGTCGATATGTACGACGAGCTGATCCGCCGGGCGAGCGAGAAGGCGAGAGCGGCCGCCAACCGCGAGGACGGGAAGGCGCCGGACAATCTGGTGCTCTCGCTGTTTAACGTCGAGCGCATCGAGGACGTGTTCGAGCCCGGGGAGCTGAGGCGCATTTATTTGAACTTCAGCGATCCGTGGCCGAAAAAAAAGCACGCCCGCCGGCGGCTGACGCACCCCAATTTCATCGCCCGCTACATCCGGCTTCTGGACGACCGCGGCGAGATTCATTTCAAAACCGACTCGAAGTCGCTTTTCGAATTTTCGCTCAACGCCTTCGCGGACATGAATGTCCGGCTTCGCCGGATTACGCTTGATCTGCACAAGGACGGACCGGCTCCGGACAACGTGATGACCGAGTACGAAACGAAGTTTGCCGAGCAAGGCATGCCGATCTACCGGCTTGAAGCCGTCGTCGGGGCGACGGCGCTGGCCGAGCATGAGGAAGAGATCCGACGTCAATGGGGTTCGTGACGCGAACCCGCAAGACGCGTTTCTCGCCGCGAGCTCTTACAGATTGACGCGAAGGAAATCGGGCCACGTTCCATTCGCCGT
>Ga0310832_101225_pt1 | contig 11954 bp, 10 predicted proteins | sample WT_ome_7_FD_201303 | JGI IMG/M metagenome (GOLD analysis project Ga0310832, IMG submission 201303) | Sorghum-adapted microbial communities enriched on wild type (WT) sorghum from Joint BioEnergy Institute, Emeryville, California, United... ...
ATTTTTTTCACTATATATGTGATTTAAATCACAAATATCAGAATTTGAGAAAATAAATTTTGAACTAGTTTCTCTCACAACAAAAAAATCCTTACCGAAGTGGGCTTCGTTGAGCAGGTGAAGTTTTTAAACATGGACAAATAAACAGTCACTGTTTTGCTCTTTGCATACAATATTTTGAATTAATCTATAGGGAGATGAGTCTAATGTATTTTTGCCCGACATGTCCAACACAAACCGTTGTTGATCCCCCAGTGTCGATTTACGAAAACTACTATCACCCTCAATTGGTTCAAGTTATTCACCCCATTGAAATCATTAGAAAGCATCACTGTGTACCCATTCCACAACACATTTATGAGTATTCCGTCAAAGACGTAATGTGTCATGTATCCAGCCTTAAAAAACACAAAAAGAGAAGATAACTATTTCAGCGGTTATCTGATATGACCACTTTAGACGGTGCTTTGGTGGTCTTTTCTTTTTTTTCGCCAGATCAGAACCGCTGTCTGCCGGGGAGCAACAAAAAAAAGGCCAGCGTCCCGGCTTTGAGCCGAGTGCCTGGCCGCACATTTTGAGCGCTGAAGACGCGCTCACCCTTTAAGCCAGCTATGTGAATAACTGGGTAAAATCTGGGTGAACACGTCCTTAATACCTCAAAACCCTTTATAAATCAGGCTTAACTGACCGAGCCGAGACAGAAACGGTCAATCGAGCGCTCATGGATCCGCTCGAAAATCTGAATCCTGAATTTTGCACCATGAACCTAAAGTCTTCTATCGTTTGTCGAATTTTGCGCAAAAAGAAAAACCCTTGTGGCGCAAGGGTTTCAGAGGAAAATAACTGCAAAGCGGGTGATGGGAATCGAACCCACGCTACCAGCTTGGAAGGCTGGAGTTCTACCATTGAACTACACCCGCAATCTTACAATCGGGACGACACGATTCGAACATGCGACCCCCTGGTCCCAAACCAGGTGCTCTACCAAGCTGAGCTACGTCCCGTTAGTTTTAGGCCTTTTTGAGAAGGCAGAAATTAATATATCACGTTTCGCCTGCGAGCGCAAGCGAAACCTGCCAGCAGCTTCTGTGCCGGCAGGTGGCTTGCGATCCTCCGCATTCATGAAACAGAGTTATCGTTAATCATATATACTCCGCCCTGACCTGCATCCACGATATAAACATCAAAATGATTGGATCCCCGCAAGACGAACTTAAATTCCTTGCCCTTAGGGGCTCTTAAATGTGATGTTTTAAAATGACCGGCTCTAGGATTAACTTTGCCCATTAGAGAGACTGACTGGTCTTCTGCTGGCAATATCAAACCTTTATCCAAATGTTCTCTATCGTTATAGAACTGAAGTGTAGGATGGGTATCCTGCGTATCGGCTGGAACGGTTCTGACAGCTATACCACCATCAACCGTATTGGCGAGAGTAAATCGGTAGCCATCTTTCAGTTCCAATTGATGCTCATGCTCTGAAACATAATGTTCTACACGTCCAGTTTCGAGGTTGTAGAATAATTCGGCTGACAATGTATTCGGCCACATCCCGTTCACCTCGGAACCATCCGGTAAAGTCGCTCTAATAAAATATAATATCGTCGTTTCACTAGGCATTCGACTTGCAGGGATCAAACGAGCGGTTACCTCGCTAATCCAGCTTTTGATCACAGTATCACTTGCTTGGATGTCCTTGAATCCCCATCCTAAGCGGAACAAAGCGATCTGAGCTTGGGATAGAGCATAGTATATTCCCAACCGAGGAATGATGCGTTCAAATGTCGTGATCGTTTTGTCCATGGCTGTAACCGTCTCTGATGTACCTGCCGCTGAAATTCCGTATGGAGAAGCAACTTCTGCTTTAAAATGAGAGTCAAGGAATATAAGCTCGCCCTCACTCTTGTTCAACTTAATCTTAAGTGCAGGGTTAGCAGTTCCTTCACGATAAAGCTCTATCGCTCTGTTCAAGCCAGTGGGTTCTCTATACTTGCCTGTGTCGGAGATTTTACCGAATCGTCTCACCAATATATGATCCAGATTTTCTAGCAAAAGCTTTCGATTGGCCTCATTGCCTATGGATTCAGCATCAAGCCCTAATAATCTGGCGATCCCTTCTGGCTGAAAAGGGTCTGCCGGATAATTCATCGTTAGCGCAAAGTGTTCCTTAAGCCGCCCAGATAATAAGTTTAACTCTGACTCTATCAACAAATCGCAAAGATGTGACACATCCTCATTCAAATACATATATACGAAACTCTCATTTGCAATGATCGTTTTCAATACGTTCGCCAGATACATGTCACCTATCAAATAATCAGAACCAACTTGTAAAGCAAGACGTCCATCATCTGTAAATCCAGCTCTAACCGATGGCAGGGCAAGTTCAACATGATGCTCTAACTTCAAAGCAACTCCAGGTTCCTCGGATGTATTCTCGTTGTCGTCAATTGCTGACTTTTGTAACATACGCATCGAAACTCCCTTATATATGACTCCCTTAAGACTCCACGATGGAAAGGATACTTAAACGGTCGTCTGCTTGTTTTCTTTGGCGATTTCTTTTCGAACAATCGGTGCGACTCGGGTGCCAAACAACTCAATGGCACGCAGGACTTCACGATGAGGCATTGTGCCAATATTCAGATGCAGGAAGAAGCGGTTGGTTCCTAGCATTTTGCGGGTGTGAAGAATCTTCTCTGCAACATATTCAGGATCACCAACATAGAGGGAACCATCCATCTTGCGATTTAGCTCATAGGATGCTTCGGTGTATGGCGCCCAGCCCAATACTCTGCCGAGTTCGTTCATTTGAACGACCTGGTAAGGTCGGTGTAACCGAACCGCCTCCTCGGTTGTTTCACTAACGAAACCGTGCGAGTGTGTCGCAATTTTAAGCTTACTTACATCATGGCCTGCACTCGCAGCTGCTTGTTTATACAATTCGACGAGGGGCGCAAATCTTTCCGGGTTTCCGCCGATGATCGCAAAGACAATAGGCAATCCCAACGCTCCTGCTCGAATAGCCGAATCCGGTCGTCCTCCAGATCCAACCCACACCGGAAGCGGGTCTTGGACAGATCGTGGATAGACGCCGAGATTATGAATCGCCGGACGATGACCGCCTCGCCATGTGACTTTTTCTGAAGCTCTAATCTTAAGAAGCAGTTCAAGATGTTCTTCAAACAATTCCTCGTAGTCATTTAAGTCGTAGCCAAACAACGGGAACGAATCAACAAAAGCGCCTCTGCCGACCATAATTTCGGCCCGCCCATTACTGATGCTGTCCAGCGTTGAGAATGACTGATAGACCCGAACCGGATCATCCGAGGAAAGAACGGTAACAGCACTCGTGAGCCGAATTCGCTTGGTTAAAGCAGCTGCCGCAGCAAGGATGACAGCTGGAGCCTCGGAGGCAAAATCAAACCGCTGATGTTCTCCGATCCCAAACACATCAAGGCCAGCTTGATCGGCAACAACGATCTCTTCGATCCCGTTTCGAATCCGCTCGGGATGGCTGATCCGCTTGCCCGTTACAGGATCTGGAGAAGTCTCTAGAAAGGTGTTAATGCCTAGTTCAAAATCTATGGATTCCGTCATAATGATCCTCCTTCATGTTCTGTAGTTAACGATGTCCTGCAGCCACGTTTTTAGGTGCGATTTGATTGAGACGTTGAAGATCCGAATCTGTAAGTTCAACCTGCAAAGCTGCAATATTTTCCTCTAAATACTTTCTTCTTTTCGTCCCTGGAATAGGCACAATATCGTTACCTTGCATCAAAATCCATTTCAACGCCAATTGCGGCGCAGTGCATCCCTTTTCCGCCGCCATTTCTTGAATCCGAGCAACGAATTGAAGGTTTTTCTGTAAGTTCTGTCCTTGAAATCTTGGGAAGTTGCGTCTTACATCGCTGTAATCCAAATCCTCGTATCGCTGGATTGTCCCAGTTAGGAACCCACGTCCAAGCGGGCTGTAGGCGACAAATCCAATGCCCAGCTCTCTGAGAGTAGGAAGAACTTCGTCTTCAATGTCTCGAGACCATAAGGAATATTCCGTTTGCACTGCCGTAATTGGATGAACTGCATGTGCTCTGCGGATGAGATGTGCCGGGGCTTCCGAAAGACCGATATAACGGACCTTTCCTTCTTTCACCAACTCAGCCATCGCCCCCACCGTCTCCTCAATGGGGGTAAAAGGATCGATCCGGTGCAGATAATACAGGTCAATGTGGTCAACACCTAATCTGCGCAAGCTTGCTTCGGCAGCTGCCTTCACATATCTCGGGTTGCCGTTATAGCCCCAATAGCCTCCCTCACGTACAACCCCAAACTTTGTTGCTAAAACAACCTCGTCACGCCGATCCTTAATCGCTTTTCCTACCAGCTTCTCATTTTCTCCGTTACCGTACAGATCTGAAGTGTCCAAGAAGTTTACACCAAGGTCCAATGCTCGATGAATCGTCCGTATCGATTCCTGTTCATCCCGGTCACTGCCGTAAAAATCAGACATCGTCATGCAGCCTAATCCCATCGCTGAGACTTTCAGTCCGCTTGACCCCAGGGCTCTTTTTTCCATAAATATCTCTCCTCTGTCTTTTGTTTTTTATGTCAAGAAATTACATTTTCACAATGATCTACATGTTTAGATTTTAATTGTAATTAGTTTCACCTCCCCTTTTTATCGAACGTTCGTTCAAATCGTTTTAAAAATATTTATTTTATCGAACGTTCGATCAAATTGATGCAAATTAAAGTACTCATCAACTCGATCGAACGTTCGATCTATTGAAATGAAAAAAGAGGCTGTTCATGCTTTGATCGCATCCCAGCTCATTTGAATCATTTTGTCGATGTTGTCTGGGGTGAATTCATACTCACCGTTAATATACTCTTTGCCCATTTGGACAAAAGGCAAGCAGGAGTAAGTAACTAACAGATTCGTTTCCGAATCCTTAAACAGCCCTTCCTTAATCCCCCTTTCGAATAAAGGATACATCGGCTTAAACACACCACCATTTTGATCTTTACAGTGTTTTTGGATAAATGGTGAATCAAAAAACTGTTCCATCAACAGAAAATTAGCTTGATTATTCACGATGTAACTGGAGTAATTCCGCAAGATCTTCTCAAAGGCAGCCTTGACTGACATGTCCTCCGTAACGCCAAGAAACATTTTCTCATGCATTTGTTCCTTAAGCTTAAAGTATAGCTTAATCAACAAGTCTTCTTTACTTTCAAAATAAAAGTAAATGGTCGACGACGAGATGTTTGCCCGCTTCGCAATTTTGGACATGGAAATCTCGGATAGTCCAATTTCATTGAGAAGTTCAATTGTTGTTTGATAGATCAGTTCGGATTTGTTATCAGATTTGTTTTTCATGGCCACATTATAATCGAACGTTCGATCGAAAGTCAATATTCAGCCCTTTCGCTTTTTTTACCTAAAATCATAAAAAATTCCTTAGCCGGCTAGCCGGCTAAGGAATTCACTCTCCAGCACCCCGGCAGACACCGGCTTGCTAAACAGATATCCTTGTCCTTCGTGGCAACGTTGGCGCTTCAGAAACTCCAGCTGCTCCTCGTTCTCTACGCCTTCGGCCGTCACCTTCAGCTTTAAGTGATGTGCCATAGTGGTGATGGTGGAGACGATCGCCGCGTCGTTCCCGTCGTACATGACCTCTTTGACGAAGGCGCGGTCAATTTTCAACCGATCGATCGGCAGGCTTTTCAAATAATAAAGCGAGCTGTAGCCTGTGCCGAAATCATCGATGCTGATATGTATCCCTAAACGCTTCAAGCGATGAAGCTGATCTAGCGCGGTTTCAATATCGTATGTCATACTTTCCGTCACTTCCAGCTCCAGATATTGTGGATCTAACCCTACTTCACGCAGGATTGCGTCCACGTGCTCCGCTAAATTATATTGCCGGAACTGGCGCATCGACAAATTGACGGATACACAAACGGGTTCGAATCCTTCCTGCTGCCATTTCTTATTATACTGGCATGCCGTTCTTAGCACCCATTCGCCAAGTGGAACGATCAGCCCATTCTCTTCGGCTAGCGGAATGAATTCACTTGGAGGTATCAATCCCCGCTTCGGATGGTTCCAACGAACAAGTGCCTCCATCCCAACCATTTTCCCCGTATCCAAACTGATCTGCGGCTGGAACTCCAGGAAGAATTCCCCCCGCTCCAGCGCCTTGCGCATATCATTCTCAAGCTCTACCTTCGCTTGGGTGCGCTGTTTCATCGATGCATGATAACGTAGAAACTCCACGCCTTGCTCCTTCGCATGGTGTACTGCCATATCGGCAAATTGGATCAACTGGTTGACCGAGTCGGCATCATTTGGAAATACGGACAACCCCATGCTCAAGGAAATATGATATTCTGTGTCATCAATGAGGACCCCGGGATCAACAGAGGCTAACAGCTGCTTGGCCCGCTCCTCGGCGGCCGAAACATCCGGCAGCTCGGAGAAGACCACGGCGAATTCGTCCTCGCCCACCCGATACATCCATTGCTGAGGGCCTTCAAGTACCGCTAACCGACTTCCGAGCTCGGTCAGCACTTTGTCCCCCGCACTGTAACCCAGCGAGTCGTTAATCGCCTTAAACCGGTCGATATTGATCACCGCCACACCGATACAAGATCGCGAAAATACCAAGAGCTCGTCCAACTGCTCCTTCATTTGTCGCAAGTTCGGCAGTCCGGTCAAATCATCATGGTAGGCCATATGCTTCATCTGGGTTTCCATGATGATTTGACCGCGTAACGGTTCTTCAATCGTCAGCCGGTAAACCCCTTTTAATACGATGTAATACGAAATGGCCATATACCCTTGCCCTACCGCTTGAGTTAACCCCTCAACTTGCCCCGGCGGACAGATCAGCAAGACATGACCCATCGCCATGAAGAGCAGTGCCCCGGTTACCATCATCATGGCTGAAGGGCGCTCTGTCCGATGTCGATAAAGGACAGCCGTAGCGACAAGGAGGTACAGCAGAGGAATCCCCGCTTGCATCATCAGTTGCAGAAGCTCCGTTTCCAATAGTAGCGGCAAGTTGTCTTGGTATCGATTTAACACAAACAGACCTAACAGCGTCAAGAAGACGGCACTGGCGAACATCGTCACTTTCTGCTGCCCGGACACCTGCTGGTCCGTCGCAGCAAAGATCCGCAGCATCCCAAAAGCTCCTAGTAAATGGGAGATCACCAGAAACCAGGTCGCCAAATTTTCGTTCGGTTCGAAGCCAAGCAGCGAGATATCACCGTACGAAACAGTGTACAGAATATCCAATATCCCGATCACTGAAAATAACACGGCCGTGTAAAGTCGCTGCTTGGACAGTTTGTCGGTAAACAGAATCCATCCCTGTGCGAAGATCGCGAAGGATATGGCCATGCACATGAGACCTGTCAAAAGATGCAGCGTTTGGACAACCTCGGCCGTTCCTGGCGGAAACCTGTTCCATGCCGACAACTGGACAACCCCGATCATCGCCGCCAATCCGATTACCCCTTGGATGATTGTCGTTCGTTCCTCTGCCCTAATCCTCAATGCGTATCAACCTCCGGAGGTAAGTACTTATCGATCCGTCATGAGTTGTACTATTCAACATTTTCCGCTTATTTCCTTCCTTTTTCTCAAATTTGTCGAGGAAAAATAAAAGCCCGGGCGCGAGGCCCGGGCTTACCTTTTTAGGATTTTTTAGGACGATGGACCGTTGTTTCCGGCGTCGTCAGTTTATCGTAAAAATCGACGACTTTGTCCTTGTCGTCTGAAGCCCGCAGCGCCATCGCGGAACGCGGATGCTCATCAAGCGTTCCCGTGATCATGTAAGGGATCAGGTACCCCCACTCTTCCTTCTCGCGAAGCGGGATCAAGAGCTCCTCCAGCACTTCTAGTACAGGGCGCAGTTTGTAGTTCGTCCCCTTCAGATGGGTCACAAGCAGCTCGGTTGGACAGTTGCCAGCCGCGCGCCCCATGCCATACACGGAAGCGTCCAGCAGTTCAACCCCATTTTCAGCAGCTACCAACGTATTAGAAAAGGCCAACTGCATGTTGTTATGGGTATGAACGCCCAGCCGTTTGCCCGGCAAATGGGTCTTGAACTTGTTGACCAAATGCTCCATGTCTTTATAATCGAGGCTTCCGTACGAATCAACAATGTAGACAACGTCAACGACGCTATCCTTGATCATCTCAAAAGCTTCCAGCAGTTCATGCTCCATCACGTTGGACAACGCCATAATATTCAACGTCGTCTCGTAGCCGCGATCATGGAACAACTGTACCAGCTGCAGAGCTTTGTCCACATCTTTAATGTAGCAAGCCACCCGAATTAAATCGAGCACGCTTTCGCTGCGCGGTAAAATATCATTTTCGTCTACCCGGCCGATATCGACCAGTGCGGATAGCTTCGTCGTTCCTTTTTGAGGAATTACCTTGCGCAGGAAATCGTCGTCCAGAAACCGCCAAGGACCGGCTTCATCGGCGCCTTTCAGCAGCTTCGGCGAGTTTTTGTAGCCGATTTCCATATAATCCACACCCGCCTCATTCAGGCCTGCGTACAATTTTTGCACAAATTCTACGCTGAAGTCCCAGTTATTCACCAGTCCTCCATCACGGATGGTGCAGTCGACGATTTTGCAATTGTTAGCTTTCATCTGGCATATTCCTCTCCATCGTGTCATTTTACTATCCATCTTACTAAAGGTTGTTCGAAAAGTCATCTTTGGATCACGAAGTAACTCAAGAAGTTTCATTCGGCGTCGAATCTTGAATTCACCCAGGCCTTCCGGTGCTCACGTACCCAAAACGTACGCTCCGCTCCTCAGTCCTGGCTTCATTCAACCTTCTCGGTGCTTCAAACCTGACTTTTCGAGCTTCTATTAGATCGATTGTTCGAAAAGTCATCTTTGGATCACTCTTGATTATGAAATAAATCACAGTATGGGCCAGCAGTGCGTGCTATATTACTGGTGAATTTAATTGAGATTGATTCTCAATAGCATTGAATCAAATCGATGTTCCAGCCCTATTTGGCTTACCAACATGACGATCCCTTACATTTCATGATCTTAAAATAGAAGGAGGAAGTTTTCATGCACCCTTGCCGATGCTGTCTGCTGGGTTTGAAACCCGGGACCTCTTGTGCCATCACGCAAATTGGCAATATGGACCCGATCCTGAAACGGCGCCTTGCGGATCTAGGAATCCGGGAAGGATCCCGCGTGGTTGTGAAACGGTACTGCTTATGGGGCGGTCCGGTCACGCTGGAATGCGCCGGACAACTGCTGGGCATCCGTCAGAAGGAAGCGGCCCACATCGAGGTGGCGGTCTCATGAACAATGCGGCACTGATCGGGAACCCGAACACGGGAAAAACCTCACTGTTTAACGCCTTAACCCGCTCTTACGAGTATGTCGGCAACTGGGCCGGCGTAACGGTGGAGAAAAAAGTCGGGCACCTGCGGGGGAAAACCGGGCTTCTCACCGACCTGCCGGGGATCTATACCCTGCATCCTTTGTCCCGGGATGAGGGGATTGCCGCCGAGTACCTGGCCTCCGAATCCCCTTCCGTCTTAGTCAATATTGTAGACGCCTCTAACTTGGGGCGTAACCTGTATCTAACGCTGCAACTGCTGGAATATGGTAAACCGGTAATCATCGGCTTAAATATGATGGATGTTGCCGAGAACAGCGGGTTGAAGGTGGACCCTGGGAAACTGGCAGACTTGCTGGGCGTTCCTGTTGTTCCGCTGATTGCACGTACAGGTAAAGGAACTGAAGAAGTGCTGCAGGTCATCGAGCAGCAATCTTCTGAATCGGCGCAAGCGCCGCAATTTACGATGGATTATGGTGAAGTGATCGAGCAGGCCATTCAGGAGATCACCCGTGAGCTTGAAGCAGACTGGGAGGATCATCGCCCGGCCTTACGCTGGATCGCCATGCAGGTACTTGAGAACAACCCGGCAGTCATCTCCACACTTCCGCCGCAGACCAACTTGCTCATACTGCAGAAGATCCGGACCGAAGCGGATGTGAAGCTGGCCGCCAGCGGTTTGGCTCCCTCCGCAGAAGCGTATATCCGCTCCGTGCGAGACCAGCGGATTCAGAACATTTGCAGTGAAGCCGTAGATGCCTCACAGAAGAAACCGCACTCGGTAACCGAACGGATCGATCATATTGTCACCCACCCGTTTCTCGGAATCCCGCTGTTTATGGTCTTCATGTACCTCACTTTCCAGTTGACATTTGATTGGCTTGGCAACCCGCTCTCCGATCTGCTGGACGGGTTCATCAGCGGACCACTAACCAGCGGTGTAGAAAATCTTCTTACCCGCATAGGGGCATCGGACTTCACGCAGGCGCTGATCATCGACGGCATCATTGGCGGCGTAGGCGGTGTACTGGTGTTTATTCCGCAGATTTTTATCATGTTCCTGATTATTTCCTTCATTGAAGACTCCGGTTACATGGCTCGGATCACCGTCATGATGGATAAATTGATGGAAATCGTCGGTTTAAACGGCAAAGCGCTAATTCCATTTATCCTCGGCTTTGGCTGCAATGTGCCGGCGATTATGGCTTCCCGCAGCATCGAGCAACCGAAGGAGCGGCGGCTGACCATGCTGCTCATTCCGCTGATGTCCTGTTCCGCACGGCTGCCGGTTTACGCGTTGTTTGCCGGGATCTTTTTCGCGGAATCGCAAGGTCTGATCGTCTTTTCTCTGTATATGCTCGGCATCGTGTTGGCGCTTGGGTTAGCCAAGTTATTCTCGCTGTTCCTGTTCAAAAACGAACGTTCCTACTTTATCGTCGAGCTGCCGCCTTATCGAATGCCGCAAAGCATCACCTTGTTCCGCAGCACCTGGGAGAAAGGCAAAGGCTTCCTGCGCAAAGCCGGCACCTTCATTCTTGGCGGTTCTGTGCTGATTTGGCTGCTTACGTACCTTGGTCCGGGCGGTGTGGCGGACAACATGGACGACAGCTTCCTCGCAGCCATCGGCGGCTTATTCGCATCCGTCCTGCAGCCGCTAGGCTTCGGCACTTGGCAATCTGGGGCCGCCCTGATTACCGGGTTTATGGCGAAGGAAGTCGTGGTATCCACGATGAACATTATTTATCATGTGCCTGATATGGCCGGACTCCAAGGCCAAATTGCCGCATCCTTCACCGGGCTGCAGGCCTACAGCTTTATGGCCTTCGTTCTGCTCTACACCCCTTGCCTTGCAACAGTTGGGGTTCTTCGCAAAGAAACAGCTTCCTGGAAGTGGACGTTATTTGCGGTCGGCTATTCACTGGCACTGGCTTACCTTGTGGCTTTCTTGATCTATCAGATCGGATGGCGGCTAGGATTCGGACTGGCTTAAGACAATTTCGATAAACGAAAGGAGCTGCTTGTAATGGCCGATATTCTCATCCTTACCGTTATTTTTGGATATGCTGGCTTTGCGTTATACCGCGGCTTCAAGAAAAGCAAAAAAGGCGCCTGCGCCTCCTGCTCGCAGCAGAAGTCTTGTTCTGCGGCTTGCGGGAAGTACGCGGCGTCCTCTTCGCCATCTTCGGCCGAAGGCCCTAAAGATTAAATTAGGATACCAGCGGGAGCGAAATCGTAAAGATCGTTCCCGCTCCTTTTAAACTGTCCACGGAAATGTTCCCCCGATGGTTCCGGATAATCCGGTAACTCACCGACAATCCCAATCCCGTCCCCTTCTCTTTTGTTGTAAAAAACGGATCAAACAAGCGGCTTAGCAGCCCCTTGTCCATTCCGCCGCCGTTATCTTGTATGGAAATGCAGACCGATTTGCCTTCCTTCTCTGCACGGATATCGATCACCCCTTGGTGGTCGCCGCCTACTTCGGCGATGGCATCCATCGCATTTTTGATAATGTTCAAGAGCACCTGCTTGATCTGCTTCACATAGATGGAGACGAGCAGCTCCT
>Ga0310832_101226_pt1 | contig 11953 bp, 8 predicted proteins | sample WT_ome_7_FD_201303 | JGI IMG/M metagenome (GOLD analysis project Ga0310832, IMG submission 201303) | Sorghum-adapted microbial communities enriched on wild type (WT) sorghum from Joint BioEnergy Institute, Emeryville, California, United... ...
TCGAGGTATAACAGTAGTTCCAGATATACTGGCCAATTCCGGCGGAGTGGCCGTATCCTATTTCGAGTGGGTGCAGAACTTGCAATCAATGACGTGGGATGAAACCGAAATTCAAAAAGGTATGCATTTGATGCTAATCAAAGCATTAGATGAAGTTTGGATGACGGCTGCTGAAAATAAGACAAATTTAAGAATCGGCGCTTATATGGTCGCACTAGATCGTCTGGTGAAAGCAAACAAACAAAGAGGTATATTTCCATGAAAGCAATGAGGTTGCCCAGAAGTCATTGTAACAGATGATTGAGGTCAGCCTCATTGTAGGCAGGATTGCGTGGGGCGCGGGTTTATGGTATTTTAGGATAGGTTGGAGAAGGTTTTGAATAAGAGCTGGGACGCTTTGAACTGGCACGGCTGGAAAAAGCTGTGCCTTTTGTCATTTTGGCCTTTCCTGCGCCGGTTCCGAAAGCCACCGCGCCCGTACACGGCAAAAAATGCGTGCCAAAGACGGGGATTTTGGTACAATGATTAAGGTGGGCAGTCGTACAGGAGGTGGGGGCAATCGCTTCGTCCAATCCGGAGAACGTCATCCTGTTCCCAAAAACGATCGAATACTATCAAAAGGAGCTGACCCGCATGCTGGAGGGGGAGCGTTACCTCGAGGCGGCGCGGTTGCTCAAGCTTTTGCTCAAATGCCGAAACGACGACCCCCAATATAAGGAAGAGTGGCAATCGCTGCTCGACTGGCTGACGACCACATTTCCCGAGACGGCGGAAGATCGCGAGGCGGACGCCGGGGAGTTCGGCGATGAGGACGACGAAGATTCGGAGGCGGGCATGCTGCGCCGGCACGTTCGCGACAAGGCGGCCAACGACTCGAAATATCCCGATAAGCTGATGGACATGCTCGATCCCCACGCCCCGGTCGCAAGGCAGATGATGGCGCTGGAACAGCTTGCCCATCTGGACCGGCAGACCGTGGGAGAGAGGCTGCGCAGCTGGTTGCGCGAAAGCCGGCTCCATCCTCTTGTCCAGTTTCGCGGGCTGCAGGTGCTGAAGACGATCGGCGAAATCGGTACGATCGAAATTCATAAGCTCGGCCAAAAGGTAACGCTGGCCATCGCCGAAGTTCCGCTCGCCTACGACCAGTTTCCGCAGCGGGTCCGCTCCGTGGCGGAGCGGGTTGCGTCGGAGCTCGAGCCGGACGAACCGGGGTTGATCGAATTCGCCGCTGCGACGTGGAACGACTTTCTCGGCTTCGTATACGGCACGTCCGTTTACGAGGAACTGCTTGCCATCGACGATTCGGCCAAGGACGTCTGGGCCGCGGCGCTGCATCATACGCTTCAGGAGACGGTCGCCGGCTCGGCCGACGACGAATCGCTTTCTCGGCGGTACCGGCTGCCGGAATCGGCGGCGCGGCCGCTACAGCGGGCCAAACAGGTGATCAAACTGTTCGCGACGGTGTCCAATCCGTCCGACGTTTGATCCGGTCGATTCCGTTCGAACAAGCTTGAAATGGCATCGCCTTATGATATAATATAGTGGTTAATTGGCCCGTGAAGGAGACGCGAACTTGCGCCGGGCGCGGATGACGCGGGAGGTACGCAAATTTTTTGGAGGGGAAAGCATAAAATGAAAGCAACCTGGGAAAAAATAGAGAAGAACAAAGGCGTCCTGAGTGTCGAGGTGGATGCGGAGCAAGTGGCCGCCGCGCTGGACCGCGCCTTTAAGAAAGTCGTCGCGAAAGCGAACATTCCGGGGTTTCGCAGAGGCAAAGTGCCCCGTCAAATTTTCGAAGCGAGATTCGGTGTCGAGAGTCTGTATCAGGACGCCCTTGACATTCTCCTTCCGGAATCGTACGTGAAAGCCGTCGAGCAAGCCGAAATCGAGCCGGTCGACCGCCCGGACGTCGAAATCGAGCAATTCGGCAAAGGACAAGCTCTCATCTTCAAGGCGACCGTTGTGGTCAAGCCGGAGGTGCAGCTCGGCGAGTACAAAGGTTTGGAAGTACCGGTCAAGAGCGACGAAGTGACGGCCGAAGAAATCGACGAAGAGCTGAAGCGTTTGCAAAATCGCCATGCCGAGCTCGTCGTCGTGGACGAAGGTCCGGCGCAAAAGGGCGACATCGTGTCGATCGACTTCGAAGGATCGGTGGACGGCGAGCCGTTCGAAGGCGGCAAGGCGGAGAAATATTCGCTCGAGCTCGGCTCCGGCAGCTTCATTCCCGGTTTCGAGGACCAAGTGGTCGGCATGACCAAGGGCGAAGAGAAAAACGTCGAAGTGACGTTCCCGGAAAATTACCATGCCGAGGAGCTCAAAGGCAAGCCGGCTGTGTTCAAGGTCGTCCTGCATGAGATCAAGCGCAAAAACTTGCCGGAGCTTGACGACGAGTTCGCCAAGGACGTCAGCGAGTTCGACACGCTGGACGAGTTCAAGCAGGACATCGAGAAGCGGCTGAAAGAGCGCAAGGCGAAAGCCAACGAGCAGGAGCGCGAATCCGCGGTCGTGGAGAAGGCGGCGGCCAACGCCGAGGTGGAAATTCCCGACGCGATGATTACGAGCGAAGTCGACCGTATGTTCAGCGACTTCAGCAACCGTCTTCGCCTGCAAGGCATGGACATCGGGATGTATTTGAAATTGACCGGCCAGGACGAGCCGACCGTCAAGAAGCAGATGCGTCCGGAGGCCGAGCGCCGCGTGCGCAGCAACCTCGTGCTGGAGGCGATCTCCAAGGCGGAAAACATCACCGTATCGCAGGAGGAGATCGATCAGGAAATTCAGCGCATGGCGGAGCAGTTCCAGCGGACGCCGGAAGAAATTCGCTCCATCCTGAGCGCCAACGGCAGTCTCGAGTCGCTTGAAAACGAGCTGACGGTCAAGAAGACGATCGCATTTCTTGTCGAGCACAGCAAGCCGGCCGCGGAAGTGGCCTGAACCGACCAACTTCGATACGAAAAGGCACGTTTGCTTCCGTAACGTGCCTTTGTTTTACCTATCGCGGGTTGGCCGAACGTTGCGGCGCGGCCTTCGCATCGGTCTTCGGAACGTTACATAAGATTGAGATTGTCGCCGAAATGACATGCGGCTGCAAACGTGGTAAAATGAATTGAGCTTACTAAAGAAACGAGGTAGCGCATATGGGCCTGATTCCAATGGTGGTCGAACAGGAAAGCCGCGGCGAGCGGTCGTACGACATATACTCCCGCCTTCTGAAAGACCGCATTATCTTTCTCGGGAGCGCCATCGACGATGACGTGGCGAATCTGGTCATCGCCCAATTGCTGTTTTTGGCTGCGCAAGATTCGGAGAAAGACATCAGCCTGTACATCAATTCGCCCGGGGGTTCCGTCACCGCAGGCTTGGGCATTTACGATACGATGCAGTTCATTAAGCCCGACGTTTCCACGATTTGCGTCGGCATGGCGGCAAGCATGGGTTCGCTGCTGCTGGCCGCTGGCGCAAAAGGGAAACGGTACGCCCTCCCCAACAGCGAAGTGATGATTCACCAGCCGCTCGGCGGCGTGCGCGGACAGGCGGCCGACATCAAGATTCATGCCGACTGGATTTTGCGTACGAAGCAGAAGCTCAACGAAATTTACGTGCATCACACGGGCCAACCGTACGAGAAAATCGAACGGGATACGGACCGGGATAACTTTATGAGTGCACAGCAAGCTGTGGAATATGGGTTGATTGACCATGTGATCACTCATATCAACCAACAATAGGAGGTGATCCTATGTTCAAATTCAACGACGAAAAAGGACAGCTGAAATGCTCGTTCTGCGGCAAGTCGCAGGAGCAGGTCCGCAAGCTGGTTGCCGGTCCCGGCGTATATATTTGCGACGAGTGCATCGAGCTTTGCACCGAAATCGTCGAAGAAGAACTGGGAAGCGAAGAGGAGCTGGAGCTGAAAGACGTTCCGAAGCCTAAAGAAATTCGCGCTATTCTGGACCAGTACGTCATCGGGCAGGAGCAGGCGAAAAAGTCGCTCTCCGTGGCGGTGTACAATCATTACAAAAGGATCAACTCCCAAAACAAAGTCGAAGACGTCGAGCTGCAGAAGAGCAACATCGTGCTCATCGGCCCGACGGGCAGCGGCAAGACGCTGCTCGCGCAGACGCTCGCCAAAATATTGAACGTTCCGTTCGCCATCGCCGACGCCACTTCCTTGACCGAAGCCGGATACGTGGGCGAGGACGTCGAAAACATCCTGCTCAAGCTGATCCAGGCGGCCGACTACGATGTCGAGAAGGCTGAAAAAGGGATCATCTACATCGACGAAATCGATAAAGTGGCGCGCAAATCGGAGAACCCGTCGATTACGCGGGACGTGTCCGGCGAAGGCGTGCAGCAGGCGCTGCTCAAAATTCTCGAGGGCACGGTGGCCTCCGTTCCGCCTCAAGGCGGCCGGAAGCATCCGCATCAGGAGTTCATCCAGATCGACACGACGAATATTTTGTTCATTTGCGGCGGAGCGTTCGACGGCATGGAGCAGATCATCAAGCGCCGGATCGGCAAAAAGGTGATAGGCTTCAACAGCGAAGGACACAAGGCCGATCTGAAGCCGGGCGAATATTTGTCGCTCGTGCTGCCGGAAGATTTGCTCAAATTCGGCCTTATTCCGGAATTCGTCGGCCGTCTGCCGGTCATTTCCACCCTCGAGCCGCTTGACGAGGCGGCCCTCGTGCGCATCCTGACCGAGCCGAAAAACGCCCTGGTGAAACAGTACCAGAAGCTGCTCGAGATGGATAACGTTTCGCTCGAATTTACGCCGGACGCCCTTGAAGCGATCGCCAAAGAGGCGATCAAGCGCAACACGGGCGCGCGTGGCTTGCGGGCGATCATCGAAGGGCTCATGCTGGACGTCATGTTCGAGGTGCCTTCCCGCGACGACGTCGTCCACTGCGTCGTCACGAAGGAAGTCGTCCTGAACAAAATCGCGCCCGAGCTGCAGACGAAGGACGGCAAGTCCGTCCCGGCCAAAAGCAAAAAAGAAGAGAGCGCCTAAAAACGCGCTTGCTCATTACAACCCGGCTTCCTCCAAACTGTCCGCGGCGCGCGGTTAGCTCGCGCGTCCCCGCGGACCGGTGCGGAGGATGTTTGGTATCATGGGAGAGTCGTACAATGTACCATCGCAGTCAGACGCGGCCGGTCAAAGTCGGTCCGCTTACGATCGGCGGCAGCAACGAAGTGATCATGCAAAGCATGTGCACGACGAAGACCGCCGACGTCGAGGCAACCGTAGCGGAAATATTGCGGCTTGAGGAAGCCGGCTGCCAGATCGTGCGCGTCACGGTCAACAACAAGGAAGCCGCGGAAGCAATCAAGGAGATCAAGAAGCGGATTCATATTCCGCTCGTGGCGGACATTCATTTCGATTATCGGCTTGCGCTCGCCGCGATCGAGAACGGCATCGACAAGGTGCGGATCAATCCGGGCAACATTGGCCGACGCGAAAAAGTCGAGGCGGTCGTCCGCGCCTGCAAGGAGCGGGGCATTCCGATCCGCATCGGCGTCAACGCGGGATCGCTGGAGAAGCATTTGCTGGACAAGTACGGCTACCCGACGCCGGAGGCGATGGTGGAGAGCGCCTTGTACCATATTCGCATCCTCGAGGAACTCGACTTCCGCGACATTATCGTCTCGCTGAAGGCGTCGGACGTGCCGATGGCGATTGCCGCCTACACGATGGCCGCTTCCAAATTCGACTATCCGCTCCATCTTGGCATTACCGAGGCGGGCACGCTGTTCTCAGGAACGGTGAAAAGCGCCGCCGGCCTCGGCGCGCTGCTGCATATGGGGATCGGCTCGACGATCCGCATCAGCTTGAGCGCCGATCCGGTCGAGGAGATCAAAGTCGCCCGCGAGCTGCTCAAGACGTTCGGCCTCATTACGAACGCGGCGACGCTCGTCTCGTGCCCGACGTGCGGCCGGCTGGACATCGACCTGTTCTCCGTGGCGAACGAAGTGGAGCGGTATATCGAGAAGCTGAAAGTGCCGATCAAGGTGTCGGTGCTCGGCTGCGCGGTGAACGGCCCCGGAGAGGCGAAGGAGGCCGACATCGGCATCGCCGGAGCGCGGGGAGAAGGAATGCTGTTCCGTTACGGGGAAATGATCCGCAAAGTGCCGGAGGCGGAGCTCGTGAACGAGCTGAAAAAAGAAATCGACCACATCGTGGCCGAATACGAGCGCACCGGCGTCATTCCGGGGCGGCGGCATCATCATTGATTTTCTGTGCGGGGAATGTGGTACACAAGCAAATAATCGATAACGGCGGAGGCGATAGCCTCCGTTATTTGTTGTTGTCCGTTTGCCTCCGTCAGCATCGCCCGGTCGGCGGGATTGCTGATGAACCCCATTTCCACGATGACGACCGGCGGTTTGGGGTGGTTGAGCAAATAAAGCGTTTTGCCGACGTAAGGGATGGACGACGTGCCGTACAGCCGGTTGAGCCGGTCGGCCAGCAGCCGGGCGGCGATGAAGCTGGGCGGATTGGCCTGGTACAAAATGCCGGGGCCGCGAATGGACGTATGGTTCGCCCAGTTCGTATGAAGGCTGATCGTCAGCTTCGGCTGAAGCGCGTCGATCAGCAGCTTGCGTTGGGCCAAATCGCGATGATGGCGGGATCTGGAGCCGAGCCATGTGTTGTCGTCGCTCGGCGCGTAATCGTGCGTCCGGTTCAGCGCCGCGCGCACGCCGAGCGCGCACAGGTGCTCGTACAAGCGCAGCCCGACGGCCAGATTCAAATGCTTTTCGAGCAAACCGCCGTAAGAGGTACCGCCGTCGATGCCGCCGTGCCCGACGTCGATCAGCACGTCGACCGTCGCAAACGACGCTTCCTGCCCTTTTCGCTCGGATTGTTCCGATTCGGCCGGCTTCTGCATCCGCTCGGCCGTCTTCCGCTTCGCAGGGCCGGATTGTACCACCGCCGAAGCGTACCCGGCACCGGACGGTGCCGGCTTGTCTGGCTTGGCTGCAGCCTGCGCGGCCGGGGATGAGGCCGTAAGCAGCGCGGCGGACAACAGCACCGTTCGGCAGACGGCGGTGATTGTCCGGTGGCAAGTCATGATGCGTATTTCACCTCCGCACAAGTTCCGAGGCAAATGTCGGTCGTTACACTAGAGATTAGGGTGGCACAAACATTTTCTTCTCATACTCCGATTAACCGCTCCGGCGCAGGGGAATACTACCATGTATGCGGCGCGGTTTCGTCCGAATCCGCGCAAATAACCGTAAAGTTTTCCCACAAGGACGCGTCGCCCGATTCGGCTGTCTGCAGCCGGTTACGCACCAGCGGCGGCGGTTAGGAGGAACGGAACATGAGCTTAAGCGTCATCCTGATGGTGATTCAGGTGTTTTTCGCCGTCGTCATCGGCCTGTATTTCTGGAATTTGCTGCGCAACCAGCAAACGAACCGTTCGGCGGTCGACCGCGAGTCGCGCAAGGAGATGGACAAGCTGCGCAAGCTGCGCTCCGTCTCGCTCACGAAGCCGCTGGCGGAGAAAACGCGGCCGACGACGATGGCCGATATTATCGGCCAAAAGGAAGGGCTGCGCGCCCTGAAAGCGGCTCTGTGCGGTCCGAACCCGCAGCATGTGATCATCTACGGCCCTCCCGGCGTCGGCAAGACGGCCGCCGCTCGCGTCGTCCTGGAGGAGGCGAAGAAGAACGCCGCGTCCCCGTTTCGCTATGACGCCAAATTCGTGGAGTTGGACGCCACGACGGCACGGTTCGACGAGCGCGGCATCGCCGACCCGCTCATCGGCTCCGTGCACGATCCGATCTACCAGGGGGCGGGAGCGATGGGCGTCGCCGGCATCCCCCAGCCGAAGCCCGGCGCGGTGACGAAGGCGCACGGCGGCATTCTGTTCATCGACGAGATCGGCGAACTGCATCCGATTCAAATGAATAAATTATTAAAGGTGCTCGAGGACCGGAAAGTATTTCTCGAGAGCGCTTATTACAACTCGGAAGATACGAACATTCCGGGATATATCCACGACATTTTCCAAAACGGCTTGCCCGCCGACTTCCGGCTCGTCGGAGCGACGACGCGGTCGGCCGAAGAAATTCCGCCGGCGATCCGGTCGCGGTGCATGGAAATCTTTTTCCGCCCGCTGCTGCCGGAGGAGATCGGGCAAATCGCCCGCAACGCGGTGCAAAAAATCGGGCTGCGGGAGAAGCCCGGCGCCATCGAGGTGGTGCAGAAATACGCCACCAACGGGCGCGAGGCGGTGAACATTATCCAGCTTGCGGCCGGCATCGCCATGACCGAGCAGCGCAGCGAGCTGACCGCCGCCGACGTGGAATGGGTCGTCAACAGCAGCCAGCTATCGCCGCGGCCGGAGAAAAAAATTCCGCCCGAGCCGCAAATCGGCTTCGTCAACGGCTTGGCCGTCTACGGACCGAACATGGGCGCGCTGCTGGAAATCGAAGTGACCGCCATCCCGGCCTCGGTTCCGCACGGCGGAACGTTTACGATTACGGGCGTCGTCGACGAGGAGGAGATGGGCGGCGGCTCGAAGACGCTTCGCCGCAAAAGTATGGCGCGCGGGTCGATCGACAACGTGCTGACCGTGCTCCGGCGGCTTGGGCTAAACCCGCATGATTTCGACCTGCACATCAACTTCCCGGGAGGCATCCCGATCGACGGTCCGTCGGCGGGCATCTCGATGGCGACAGCGATCGCCTCGGCCATCCGGCAAATTCCCGTTGACAACAAGATCGCCATGACGGGGGAAGTGAGCATTCACGGCAAGGTGAAGCCGGTGGGAGGCGTCGTGGCCAAAGTCGAGGCGGCATTCCAGGCCGGGGCGACGAAGGTAATCATCCCGAAGGAGAACTGGCAGGAAATATTCGCCGGCTTGAACGGGGTGCAGGTCATTCCGGTGGAAACGGTGGAGGAAGTGCTGGCCATCGCCCTCAACATGACGGCCGGCGAGCCGTCGTACGGGGTGGGCAACGGCGCCGACGTGCTGGTGGCGTCGCCGCTGCCCTTTTTGCAAGCTCGGCCGGATGCGCAGCCCAGGACATAAGCATTCACGCCGAATGTCCGGCCGGATACGAAGATCAGCCGTTTTGCCGCATCCCGGAATCGGTCTTTCCGGGATGCGGCAAATTGGTGTTTTACCCGCAATTTTGATAAAATGATGACATACCGCCGGTTCGTTTTTGGGGACACTAACAGCTAGTAGCTGATCGTTTTCGACGATTGTCAGGAGGTGCGACTAGCATGGGAACGAATAAGCCGAAAGTGCGCCGCTTGCCTTTGTTGCCGCTGCGCGGGCTGCTTGTTTACCCGAGCATGGTGCTGCATCTGGACGTTGGCCGGGAAAAGTCGGTCAAGGCGCTGGAGCAGGCCATGGTTGACGATAGCATGATCCTCCTCTGCTCGCAATCCGAGGTGAACATCGAGGAACCGCAGAAGGACGACATTTACCGAATCGGCACCATTTCGAAAGTCAGGCAAATGCTCAAGCTGCCGAACGGCACGATCCGGGTGCTCGTCGAAGGTGTCGTGCGCGCCGAAATTATCGAATATATCGCCAACGCGAACTATTACGAAGTGTCGGTGAAGGAACTGCCCGAGCAGGAGACGACCGATTCGGAAATCGACGCTCTCATGCGCACCGTCTTAAGCCAGTTCGAGCATTACATCAACTTGTCCAAAAAAGTGACGCCGGAGACGCTCGCCGCCGTATCCGACATCGACGAGCCGGGCCGGCTGGCCGACGTCATTACGAGCCATCTGTCTCTCAAAATCAAGGACAAGCAAGAAATACTTGAAACGGTCGATGTGCGGGAGCGGCTGGAGAAGCTGCTTAATTTTTTGAACAACGAGCGTGAAGTGCTCGAGCTCGAACGCAAGATCAGCCAGCGCGTCAAGAAGCAGATGGAGAAGACGCAGAAGGAATATTACTTGCGCGAGCAGATGAAGGCGATCCAGAAAGAGCTCGGCGAGAAGGAAGGCCGCGCCGGCGAGGTCGAGGAGCTTCGCCAGCAAATGGAGGAAGCGGGACTGCCGGACAAAGTGCGGGAGAAGGTCGAGAAGGAGATCGACCGGCTGGAAAAAATGCCGGCCACCTCCGCCGAAGGCGCCGTCATCCGCAACTACGTCGATTGGCTGCTCGCCCTTCCGTGGTCCAAACGGACGGTCGACGATCTGGACTTGAACAAGGCGGAAGCGATTTTGAACGAAGACCATTACGGCCTGGAGAAGCCGAAGGAGCGCGTGCTCGAATATTTGGCCGTCCAGAAGCTGGTGCAGAAGATGAAAGGGCCGATCCTCTGTCTCGTCGGGCCTCCGGGCGTCGGCAAAACGTCGATCGCCCGGTCCATCGCGCGTTCGCTCGGCCGTCAGTTCATCCGCATCTCCTTGGGCGGCGTACGGGACGAAGCGGAAATTCGCGGCCATCGCCGCACCTACGTCGGGGCGATGCCGGGACGCATTATCCAGGGGCTGAAAAACGCCGGCAGCAACAACCCGGTCATGCTGCTCGACGAGATCGACAAAATGTCGATGGACTTCCGCGGAGACCCCGCATCGGCGCTGCTCGAGGTGCTCGATCCGGAGCAGAACAGCACTTTTAGCGATCATTACATCGAACTGCCTTTCGACTTGTCGAACGTCATGTTCATCACGACGGCGAACGCCGTCCACAATATTCCGCGGCCGCTGCTCGACCGGATGGAGATGCTGTACATTCCGGGCTATACGGAAATCGAGAAGCTGCAAATCGCCCTCCGTTATTTGCTGCCGAAGCAGATCAAGGAGCACGGGCTGAAGGAAGACCAGCTTCGCGTCGACGAGGAGACGCTGATGAAGGTCATCCGCGAATATACGCGGGAGGCGGGCGTCCGCAACCTCGAGCAGCAGGTGGCGTCGCTGTGCCGCAAGGCGGCGAGGGCGATCGTCTCCGGCAGCACGGAAACGGTCGTCATCGATACCGGCAACTTGAGCGAATTTCTCGGTCCGGCCAAATACCGCGTCAACCTGGCCGACGAGGAAGACCAGGTCGGCGCCGTCAACGGCCTGGCGTGGACGGAAGTGGGCGGCGACACGCTCGTCATCGAAGTGACGATCATGCCGGGCACCGGCAAGCTGACGTTGACCGGCAAGCTGGGCGACGTCATGAAAGAGTCGGCGCAGGCGGCGTTCAGCTACACGCGTTCGCGAGCGAAGGAGCTGAACATTCCGCCCGATTTCCACGAGAAGAACGACATTCACATTCATATTCCGGAAGGCGCGATTCCGAAGGACGGCCCTTCCGCGGGCATTACGATGGCGACGGCGCTCATTTCCGCCCTGACGAACATCCCGGTATCGAGGTCGGTGGCGATGACCGGGGAAATTACGCTGCGCGGCCGCGTGTTGCCGATCGGCGGGCTCAAGGAGAAGTCGCTCGCCGCCCATCGCGCCGGCGTCAAAAAGGTGCTGCTGCCGAAAGACAACGAGAAGGATTTGCTGGAAATCCCCGAGGTCATCCGCAAGGAGCTCACCTTCATCCCGGTGCAGCAGATGGAGCAGGTGCTCGAACACGCGCTGGTCAGACCGGTGACGGTCAGCTGAGCGGAAGGGGAGCTTGAACGAAATGCGCGTAACGCAGGCGGAATTCGTCATCAGCGCCGTCGGTCCGGCGCAATATCCGACCGACGGCCTGCCGGAAGTGGCGCTGGCCGGACGTTCGAACGTCGGGAAGTCGTCCTTAATTAACCGGATGATCCAGCGCAAAAACTTGGCCCGAACCAGCTCGCAGCCCGGCAAGACGCAGACGCTCAACTATTACCGGATCGACGGGAAGCTGTACTTCGTCGATCTTCCCGGCTACGGATACGCCAAAGTGTCGATGGCGAAGCGGCAAGAATGGGGCAAGTTCATCGAGAACTATTTGCTTAAGCGCGAATTGCTTCGCCTCGTCATCCTGCTCGTCGACGTGCGGCATCCGCCGAC
>Ga0310832_101227_pt1 | contig 11947 bp, 15 predicted proteins | sample WT_ome_7_FD_201303 | JGI IMG/M metagenome (GOLD analysis project Ga0310832, IMG submission 201303) | Sorghum-adapted microbial communities enriched on wild type (WT) sorghum from Joint BioEnergy Institute, Emeryville, California, United... ...
CTTCGTACTTGACGTTGTTCGGCTCGGCCGGATTGACCGCATATCCTTGCCGCTGCATGACGGCCGCTTTGAACTGGTCGAGACTGCGCTTCGCCTCCGGAACGACCGGCGTTCTCCGGCTCCGACTTCTGGCCATACTGATCACCTCGCCCTTAGGTTGTCCATTCACCATAGGGCTATTCGAGCGCGAACTTTGGGAATTGGACGCGCGTCTTATATAATGGAGTAGGGACATTTTGATCCGGTGAGGGGAAGAGCCATGAATATCGCATTTTTTCTTGTACCGAAGCATGAAGTCGTATGTTTGACAAATCAATCGACGCTGCGCCAGGCGCTCGAGCGAATGGAATTTCACCGGTACACCGCGGTCCCGGTGCTGTCCGAAGCGGGCCATTATATCGGCACGATTACCGAAGGCGATTTGCTTTGGTATTTGAAAAACACGGAAGGCGCCTCCTTCGAGAACGCCCACCGTCATCTTCTCTCCTCCATCCCGATGCGGATGCAAAACCATCCGGTTCCGATCGATGCGAAAATGGAAGATTTGATTACGAAGGCGAAGACGCAAAACTTCGTTCCGGTAATCGACGACCGGAAACAGTTTATCGGCATCGTGCGGCGCAGCGATATTATCGAATATTGCGCGAAGCAGCTGTTTTCCGCTGCGACGGTGTCCGCGACGAAACAGCAAGGCTAAAATAACCCACGAAATTGAAGTGAAGCTGCGCAGATCCGATGCCTTTCGGGGGCACGGTTATCTGATCACGAAAGTTACTTTCTAGATTATGAAAAGAGGAGCGGCGATCGTTGCGATCGCCGCGACCTCCCCTTTCACACCTTCCAAGAGCCTTACGGCTGCAAACCTTCCGGGGCGTTCATCTCGTCCAGCCGCTTGAACGTGTAGCCCAATTCTCGAGCCCTGTCGATAATGCGCCCCATCGCCTCCGCGTTGTCTTTCGATACGGCATGAAGCAGCAGCACGGCGCCGGGATGCAACTGGGACGTCACCTGATCGTAGGCGTACTGCCATCCTCGCTGCCGATTCGTCTCCCAATCTTTGTACGCGATCGACCAAAAGACGCTCGTATATCCCAGCTGCCGGCTGAGCGCAAGCGACCGGTCGCTGAAAATGCCGCGCGGCGGCCGCAAATAGCGCATTTCCTTCTGGCCGGTAATCTCCGCCACAGCGTCGCGTACCCGGTTCAGCTCCGGCCCGTACTGCTCGTCCGGCAACTGCGTCATATCCGGATGGCTCCACGAATGGTTGCCGATGAGATGACCTTCGGCCACCATCCGCTTCAGCAGCTCCGGCTGATCCTGGATGTAATGGCCGGTGACGAAGAATACGGCCGGAACCCGCTTCTCCTTGAGCACGTCCAAAATGCGTGCGGTGTACCCGTTTTCGTAACCGTTGTCGAACGTCAAATACAGCTCTTTGCGCGACGGATCGCCGCTGAAAATCGCCCCGTGCTTGACCAGCAGCTCCTTGAAGCCTTCCTGGTCGATCGAAGCCGGCTGACCGCCCCGGCTTTTTTTGAAGCCGAAATGGTAAGGCTTGTCCGCGGCCTTCGCTTCGCCGCCTCCCGCCGCGGCAACCGTGACAGCGAGCGCGAGAGCGGCAACAAGCAGCAGCGCCATGCGCCTGGATGCGCGCATATTCTGTTCCTCCTTGAATCCGAAAATATCGAGACCGTTCAACAGGCCGTTGAACGGGTCTGGACTGCACCAATGTTATTGTGCCGCTGATTCTCCGGCCTAGCCGATCCAACATTTGGTAAATAAAAGAAATAGTCCGAACCCTAAGATAGGGATCGGACCAAACCGATGACTTTAGAATATTTACAAATGCTTTTTATGTCTCCGGGAGCTCTTCCCCCGTCGCCTGCTTATAACAGTAGCGAAGCAGCAGCTGCGCCTCCATCGATTGAAGCCGCTCCAGCCGCTCGGTCGTCTCGTCACGTCTAAGCGCCGCCTGCCGGCGCACCCTTTCGACGAAACGGATAGGGTCCCAGCTTTCGCCCGGCGATATCGATTCGGCCTGCCGGCGCATCTCCTCCATCACCGGATGACGGCCGACGCGGGCGAACCAATATTGCGCATTGCCGTAGTCGCCTTCCAGTCGGTGCATAATCCCGTGCCAATAGCTGCCCGTGGACGTCTCGATCCGCTGCGCCAGCTCGTGCGCCGCATCCAGGCTGTCGTTGAGCAGATGAAGCCCGGCCTGGAACGCCAAGGCATCGGTTCTTCGATCGGGCGGCAGCCCCTCTGCCCACCGTCCGACTTCGCTTGCAATCCGCTCGTCCAGCGCCGCGTCCCATACCTGCTGCGGCTTGAGCGGCGGAAGCGGGTTTCGCCGGGTCAATTGCCGTACAAGGTCCAGCATCGGTAACACGCTCCTTCCCGCCGTAATCGTCCTTACAGCGCCCGAACCATGCCGCCGTCGACCAGCACGGCTTGGCCGGTTACGTATGTATTGGCGAACGAGCCCAGGAAGACGACCGTTTTGGCGAACTCCCCCGGCGTGCCGTAGCGGCCGAGCGGAATTTGCCGGATGAACCGCTCCCGGATCTGCTCCTCGCTCTCGCCGCTTCGTTCGGCGATAAGCTTATCCAGCTCCACGATCCGGTCCGTCTCGATCCGGCCGGGGCCGACCGTGTTGACCAAAATGCCGACTGCGGCAAGCTCTGCCGACAAGCTCTTGGTAAGCGCGTACACGCCGGCGCGAAACACGTTCGACAAGATCAGATCGGCAATCGGCTGCTTCACCGAAATCGACGTCAAATTGACGATCCGGCCGCCTCCCGCCTTTCTCATATGCGGGATCGCCTCCCGGATCAGGCGGACGACACTGAGCAAATTTTGCCGAAACGCCGCTTCCCACGCCTCGTCCTCGAATTGCTCGAAGCCGCCTCCCGGCGGTCCGCCCGCGTTCGCCACGAGCACATCGAGCCGCCCTTTCCATTCCGCCGCGGCACGCACCGCTTGCGCGATCTGCTCCCGGCTGCCGACGTCCGCGACGACGGTCAGCGCCTCCCGGCCCGACGCGCTCTCGATGTCCGCCTTCGCCTGGCTCAGATGGTCGGCGTTGCGGCTTGCGATGACGACGTCGGCGCCTTCGCGGGCGAATTCGATCGCGCTCGCTTTGCCGAGCCCTTTGCTGCCCGCGGTGACGAGCACCGTTTTTCCTGCCAGCTGCAAATCCATCGTTCGCTCATCCCCTAACGTGATGCTCCGATTCGCTTTCGGCTACAGCACCATATCTTTTTCCCGCTGCGTCAGCTTGCGCGCCGGGATATCCAGCACGATTTTGCCTTCCTTCAGCCCCCAGATCCGGGTCGCGTTCCGTTCGGCCAGCTCGAGGTTTTGCGTGGCGCAGACGACGATGATGTCCTGCGTCTTGCACAGCTCGCGCAAATCATGCAGCACCTTCGACGACGATTCCGGGTCGAGTCCCTTCGTCGGCTCGTCAGCCAAAATGACTTTGGCCCCCTGCGCCAGCGCCTTGGCGATGGCGACGCGCTGCTGCTCGCCGCCGCTTAGCTTCTCCGCCGGCAGCATCTTCGCCTTGTCCAGCAAGCCGACCCGCTCCAGATAGTCCATCGCGCGGATATGCTCCTCCGTGGACATCGTTCCCGTCAGCCTGCGCCACCACGACACCTGGAAGAAGCGCCCGCTGAACACGTTTTTGAGCGCATTTTTTTTCGGATGAAGCGCCGGCTTTTCCTCGAGCAGCGCCCATTCCTTGAGCAGCTTCAGCCGGTCGAGCCATTTGGCGTGGGAAAGCTCCGTGCCGTCGACGATGAGCGTCCCTTCCGTCCATTTCTCGCGCAGCGCCAGGCAGCTGAGCAGCATCGACTTGCCGCTGCCGCTGGCGCCGATCAGGGCGATAAATTCGCCTTTGTCGATCTGGAAGCTCAGTTTGGACAGCACCGTCTGGCCGTCGTTCAACGTTTTCGTCAAATTGCGTACGATAATCATCCGTCTCTCATTGCTCCTTTGCCGGCGGCTGCCCGGATCGGCAGCCGATGAAGGCGTTTTCCCGCACCGACGCCGTCCGGGAAGGCGCACGCCGGTTCAAATCGTAACGCTTTCCTTGCTCTTCAGCACGTGGCAGACAATCCCCCGTTCCTCCAACATCGAGGCGAAGCGCTGCGCATCCTGGCGGATGGGAGGGAACGTGTCGTAATGAACCGGAATGACCCGCTTGGCGTTGAGCCACTGGGCGGCAACAGCCGCGTCTTCCGGCCCCATCGTGAAATTGTCCCCGATCGGCAGCGCCGCGACCGCAATGTCGTTCATATCCCCGATCATCTTCATATCCGAGAACAACGACGTATCCCCCGCGTGATAAAGCGTCGTCCCGCCCATCGTCAGCAAAATGCCCGCCGGCTGGCCGGCGTACAGGTATTGGTCCCCGACGCGATACGAGTTGCCGTGGAACGCTTGCGTGAATTTGACGCGGAAGCCGTCGAAGTTGTAAGCGCCGCCGATATTCATCCCGTGAGCCTGAACGCCTTCCTTCGCGCAATACATCGCCAGCTCGAACACCGCGACGACCGGGCAGCCGTTGCGTTTTGCAATCTCGATCGTATCCCCGAAATGGTCGTCATGGCCATGTGTCAGCAGCACCGCGTCGACTTCGATCTCTTGCGGCGAAACGCCCGATTGCGGATTGCCCGACAAAAACGGATCGATGATGACTCGCTTTCCATCCTGCTCGACGTACAGGCAAGAATGGCCGAAATACGTAATCTTCACTTCGGTTCATCTCCTTTTTTCCGAAACTTGTCGCTTTCGCCTTCTATTGTAACGAAAAGCATGTCCGAACGCCAACAAAACGGCCTGCGAAACAAAAGCCCGCCCGGACAATCGGCCTGTCTGGGCGGACCCCGAACGGACTTTTCGGCATGCGGTTCAAAACAAACCGTCTTGTTCCCGGCTGGCGTTCCCGGACCGGCACCGGGGGGACACCGATTCCGTCAAACGTCAGTACAGCTTGTCCAGCACCGCCTTGGCCGTTGCTTCCAGCGCTTCGTACGTCCGCTCCTTGCGCCCCATCGCGAGCAAGGTGGACAGAATGTCCAGCGCATGAATCTGCGACAGCTTCGAGGAGAACGATCCTCCTTGAAGCGGCGTCTCCTTCGACGCGGTGAGCAGAACAACGTCGGCGAACTGCGTAATCGGCGAGCGGGCGTGGCTCGTCAGGACGATGATGCGCGCCTCCCTCCGCTTGGCGATCTCGATGGCGTCGACCAAATCTTTCGTGCTGCCGGACGTCGAGATGCCGACGACGACGTCGCCCGGCTTGGTGAGCGCCGCGTTCATCGCGATGATGTGCGCGTCGGTTTCGGCCGTACAGTCGTAGCCGAGCCGCATGAACCGGTATTTGGCATCCAGCGCGGTTATGCCGGAGGAGCCGACGCCGAAGAAATACACTTTTTTCGCCTCGTCCAAAATCGCGATCGCCCGGCGCAAGCTGTCTTCATCGAGCAGCGTCGTCGTGTTCTCGATATTTTGCGCGTTGATCGCCGCCACTTTGCGCGCAACGACGTTCGGCGCATCGGTTTCCTCGATGTCGCCGTGAATCGTCTGCGACGGGGACGACAAGTTTTGGGCGACGGACAGCTTGAACTCCTGATACCCTTTGAACCCGAGCTTGCGGCAAAATCGGATGACCGACGTTTCGCCGACGTCGGCCATTTCCGACAAATCGGTGATCGTGTAAAAGACGGCCGCCTCCGGCTCCTTCATGACGACGTCGGCCACCTTCTTCTCCGACTTCGTGAGCGATTTGTAGACGCTGGAGATGCGCAGCAGCGTGTTGTTCAGATCGGGAATTTTCGTCGGCTTTGCAGTCGACTTGCTCATATCACACTTCGTCCCAAATCCGGATCGCGTTGTCAAGCGCCGCCTTCGTCCCCCAGCGGCAATCTTCCCTGCCTTCGAACTCGATCGAGATATATCCGTCGTACCCGGACGCCTTGATCGTGCGAATGATTTCATACATGTCGATGTCGCCTTGACCGACGACCGCGCCGCGCAAATAGTTGCCGCCGGACGAGCGGAACCAGCCGTCCCCCGGATTGCGGTACGACGGACGGACGTAGAAATCTTTCAGATGTACCATCGACGCGTACGAGACGCTCTTTTTCACCGCGGATACCGGATCCTCGTCGACGCAAAGGAAGTTGCCGATATCTACCGTATGGCGGAAGTTCGGACGGTTCACCGCGTGGATGACGCGGTGCACGCGCTCGGACGCCTGCAAGAAGAAGCCGTGGTTTTCGATGCTCGTCACGATGCCGTAGCGGTTGGCGTAATCCGCGATCTCGGCGCAGGCGCGCACGATCCGGTCAAAATCCGCCTCGAACTGGGCGACGCCCGTCTCGGGAATCGGACGCGATGCGGCGTCGTGGCGCATCCGCTTGACGCCCAGCCGGGCCGCGATGTCCACCTGCTTTTTCACGCGCTCCACCTCGGCCTGGAACGCCGCTTCGTCACCAATTACGAAGTTGGCTCCGATCGCGTAGTTGGACAGCTCGACGCCGGCTTCGGCCGCCTTGGCCACGATCGCGTCGACCAGTTCCGGGTTGTCGTCCAGGGAGTAGCCGATCGGAACGATCTCCACATGCTTTCCGCCGTTGTCGGCCACCCATTGGATGACGTCCAGCACCCCCATCTGTCCTTCACGGATCGATTGCGACAAACTATAAGTGCTAACACCGATTTTCATGTTGAACTCCTCCGAATCGCATGATGTGTACTAAAATGGGGTGCCTTGATTTACTGCGGCGATCGGGCCAGCTCGTCCCGAACGGCCTGCACAAGCTCCGGATCGTCCGGGGTCACCTTGCTGCGGAAGCGGGCGGCGATCCGGCCGTCCCGGCCGATCAGAAATTTTTCGAAATTCCATTGCACGTCGCCGGGATCGCCCGCGAAGCCGGTCAAATACCGGTACAGCGGATGCGCCTGCTCGCCAATTACATGAATTTTGGCGAACAGCTCGAACGTGACGTCGTAGTTCGTCCGGCAAAACTGCTGAATCTCCTCCATCGTTCCGGGCTCCTGCGCGCCGAAATCGTTGCAGGGGAACGCCAGAAGCCGGAACCCGCGGTCCTTGTATTCGCGGTACAGCTTCTCAAGTCCGGCGTACTGGGGAGTGAGACCGCATTTCGAAGCGACGTTGACGATCAGAAGCACTTGGCCTTTGTAATCGGCGAGCGGCTTCGGCGTGCCGTTCGCGGCCGTGACGGCAAAATCGTAAACCGAATTCATCGTGTCCCTCCCGTAACATTCAACCGCTCTGACGCAAACCGCCAGGCCGCGGCCGTCAAAACGGCGATTGTCCGAATGTTTTCCCGTACCAGTATACCACACGGAAGACGCTGGGAGAAAATTTCCTCGCCACATGCGATTCGGGAGCGGAAATATCCCTGATGGAGCGGAAATATCCTTTAAAATGAAACCGTCTTCTTTTCTCCGGCTTCATATTATGGTAGGATGAGACTGTTTTTCCAAGTTCGGCAGCCTAAAACGGGAGGGAACGGAAGTGGACGTGCAAAGCGCCTACGAGGAAGAACGGGAGAAGCTGGAGCGCACCGAACGGTATATCGGGGACAAGCTGGCGGAGCTGCAGGCGGTGCCCCGCTATTTCGGGGACGACTTGACCGAGCAAGTGCTCGATTCGATCCGCGAAAATGCGCGGCGGAACTTGTCGGCCGCCATCGAAGAACCGTACTTCGGACGCCTCGACTTCCGCGAGCCGAATGACGAGAGCCCGCGGCCGCTCTATATCGGGAAATTCGGGGTCGATCGCGAGGATGCGGCGGAGCCGCTCGTCATCGACTGGCGAGCGCCCATCGCCAGCTTGTTCTATTCGTTCTCCGGCGGAGACCGTCCCGTCTCCTACGAGTCGCCGGACGGGACGATCGAAGGGTTCGTCTACTTGAAGCGCAATCTCGTCATCCGCAAACGTTCGTTGCAGCGGGTCGTCGACACGTACGACCGAAACGGCGGCAATCCGGCGGTGACGGACGAATTTTTGCTGTACAGGCTCGGCGAAAACAAGGACAACAAGCTGCGCGACATCGTCTCGACGATTCAGGCCGAGCAGGACCGCATTATCCGTTCCGCCAAAAATACGGCCATCGTCATTCAGGGCGTCGCCGGCAGCGGCAAGACGACGGTAGCGCTCCATCGGCTCGCCTTCCTGCTTTACCGGTACCGCGATCAGGTGCGGGCGGAGCGGATGATCGTCTTCGCGCCGAACCGGATGTTTCTCGACTACATTTCCTCCGTGCTTCCCGAGCTCGGCGTCGGCCATATCCAGCAGACGACGTTCGAGGATTGGGCGCTGGAAATCCTCGCGGATCGGCCGAAGCTCGCCGACGAATCGGAACGTAACGCCCGCTGGTTCGCGTTCGGCGACGACAAGCCGACTCTCGATGACGACACGCCGGGCCGGTTCAAAGGCTCGGTCCGGTTCATGGAGGCGATCGGCCGGGCGCTTGATGCGTACGAGCTTGCATTCGTGCCGGAAGGCGACTTCGAGCCTTGGCCGGGGGCCTTGCTGAAGCGTGAGACGATCCGCGACTGGTTCGACAAGGAGTATCGGCACGAGCCCGTCATGAAGCGCAAGGACCGAATTTTGGCCCGCATCAAGCGTTGGATCGAGATGGAGCTCGGCGAAACCCGCGACCCGAACGTCCGCAAAGAGCGCAAGAAGAAAGCGGCGCAGCGGCTCAAAGCGTACTGGAAAACATGGCCGGACGATACGCCGCTCACCTTCTACCGGTCGCTGTTCCCGAGCGGTCCGAAGCAAACCGGCAGGCGATCCGGCGCCCGGCCGTCCGATACGTCCCTTCCGGAGCGCACGCTGCCCGGATTGACCGTTCCGGCGGGGGTGGCGGAAGAGTCGGCCGCAGCTTTCGCCAAAGACGCCGTGTTCGCGGAAGATTTGGCGCCGCTTCTGTTCATCCATGACCGGATGTACGGAATCGACGGCAGCCGGACGTTCGATCACGTCGTCATCGACGAAGCGCAAGACTTCTCGCCGTTTCAGGTCGCGCTGTTGAACCGGCATGTCCGAAACGGATCGTTCACCATTTTGGGCGATTTGTCCCAGGGCATCTACGCGCACAAAGGAATCCGCTCCTGGGACGAATTTCTCGAGCTGTTCCCGGCCGGCACCCGGGACTATTTCGCCATGGGGCGCAGCTACCGGTCGACAATGGAAATTATCCGCTTCGCCAAAAGTCGTCCTTTCCCGCGGCATTCCCGGCGCGATGCAGGCCGTGCCCGTTTTCCGCAGCGGCGAGAAGGTGAAGGTCGTTCGCCACATGCCGGACAGGCGGACGGAGACGATCGCGCGGGCGGTGCGCAAGCTGACCGCGGGAAGCGCCTCGACCGTCGCCGTCATCGGCCGGACCGAACACGAATGCCGCGAGCTGCATGCGGCGCTGCTGAAAGCGGACATTTCGGCCATGCTCATCGACGCATCCCAGAACAAATACGACGGCGGGTTGTCGATCGTGCCGGTTCATCTGGCCAAAGGGCTCGAGTTCGACGCCGTCGTCCTCGTCGATGTCGACCGGGCGCACTACGGCGCCAACGAGCACGATGCGCGGCTGTTGTACGTCGGCTGCACGCGCGCGCTGCACGATCTGTGGGTGCTGCATGCGGGAGAACGGTCGCCGCTCGTCGCCGATGCGGACGAGGAATTCGTCCGGCACATCGAAGCTTGACCGGCGTCCCGGTGCGGATTTCGACACACTGCCGCTTATGCCCAAACGAAACGCCCCTCCCGATCGGGATGGGGCGATTTTTTGGTGGAAGCCGCCCCGCGAGGGGACGACCAAGCTATCGCTGCATATGCCGCAGCTGTTCGGCGAGCCGGTCGGCCATCTTTCGCCAGCCGGCCGCCGCTCCGTTGGCCTCGGCTTCGCCTTTGAAGCCAATTTGCTGCAAATGTAGGACCGTTCCGCCGTCATCGCTTTGGAGCGTCCAGGTGACGGTCGTGTTTTCCCCCGCGCTTGCCCACGTATACGACAGCTTGGCGGACAGCTCCACTTCCAGCACCCGGCAGTCGACGACCCCGTTCCACCACGGCGTCGGCTCGCCGCGGAACTGGAACCGGTAGCCGACGATCGGCCGGAAGTCGTTGTCCATAATCCATTTGGCCAGCCATTCGGGATCCGTCAACGCTTTCCACACGTTATCAACCGGGCTGTCGAACCGAAAATCGAGTTCGACATTCAATTTCGCGGGTGTATTTAAATCCGGGTCTTCCTGCAGCAATTGGTGGAGAAGCATCATTTTCTCGCTCCAAAACTGCCGGTAATACGACACCCAATCCTGAACTTCCCTCAGCGGGGCGGCGTTCAGCCGATACCGCGTTTCCCTTCCGACCTTGCGGTCGATGACGAGTCCGGCTTCCTTCAAAATCGCCAAATGCTTCGATACGGCCGTACGTCCCATCGGAAACTGCCCTGTCAGCACATGGAGCGGCAGCTCGGGCGAATCGGCAAGCAGCCGCAATATTTTGCGCCGGCTTGGGTCTGCGATGGCGTCATAGACGTCCCTTTCCCACGCTCGTTCGCTCATGACCACCGTCTCCCTTGTTGAACACGATCCGGATGAAACCATCCGATTTTGATCTTATCATTATAGGACACCAATCGGAGTCGCGTCAAGTCGCCGGGATCCATTGCGAACAGGCCAAGTCGGTCTAAAACGGCATCGCCGTCGCTCACTTCGGCTCCCGATCGAGCTCCATCTGCTCCAGCGTTGCCGGCGACCTGTCCCAAATGAACTGCTTGTCGTACCGGTACGTGTCGCGGGCAAGCCCCCGGTAAGTGGCGACGGCGACCACGCCGAAAAAGACGAAGCATCCGAGCATCGCAAAAATGAAATGCACCATCATCATGAAAACGCCTCCTTCAACATATTGGTACATGTATATGTCGAAGGGGCGGTGCCGACAACCGATAGGAGCGTATGCCCGAAGCGATTTTATGAGATTTCAAGATACGACCTTTTTTCATTTTTATGGTTCATTTGTTAAACATGGTCAATGCGGCTAACGTCAGCGGCCGCTTCAGGCGCCGACCGCTCAGGCGCTAAGCTTGAACAGCTTGAGCGCGTTGTTGCGGTAAATGTCCTCCCGCTGCTGCGGCGTCAAATTCGCCTCCTGCACCTGCGCGTAGTTCGTTAGAAACGAGCATCCGGGCATGTCCGAGCCGAACAGAATGCGGTCGCTCCCGAGCTGCTCCACGGCGTAGTCGATATCTTCCCGTCCGAACAGCGAGCCGGAAAAGTCGGCCCAGACGTTCGGGCAATCGCGCACCGCTTTTACGCCGTGGTAGGCGTTTCCGCCCAGATGGGCCATGATCAGCTTCGCCTGCGGGTACCGGCGAGCCAAGTTCGCCACGTGAACGCCGGTCGTTTCATCCGGCAGCTGCCTCACCGTTTTGCGAAAGGCGTGCAACAAAACCGGCACATCGTACTCGATGCATCGCTCGACGAGCGGGTAGACGAGCGGGTCGTCGCAATACGTCGCGATCCATAGCTTCATGCCGACCATGCCGTCCTCCTCGATGCCGCGCCGCAACACATCTACCGCATTGGCATGCCGCGGATTGACATAGACGTACCCTTCCGCGATGTCGGGATGCTCCCGCTTGAACCGCACCACGTCCCGGTTGTGCTCGGCGATCTCGGACTCGTCCGGGTATTGCCGGGCGATGCCCGATACGATCACTTTGGCGATGCCGTACCGCTCGCAATTGGTGATCAGGTCGCGGCTATGCTGCTCGTAGCGGCCTCCCCAAATATGCGTGTGCATGTCGATGATGCTCATCCGAATGCGTCCCTCCCGAGGTACTCCCTGCGGTCATTTGCGCTCGCCGAATTTGCGGCCGTCCGATCCGTTCGTTAAGGCACGAAATAC
>Ga0310832_101228_pt1 | contig 11947 bp, 7 predicted proteins | sample WT_ome_7_FD_201303 | JGI IMG/M metagenome (GOLD analysis project Ga0310832, IMG submission 201303) | Sorghum-adapted microbial communities enriched on wild type (WT) sorghum from Joint BioEnergy Institute, Emeryville, California, United... ...
ACCGGATGCCGAAAGGGCTTGCGCTCGGCGTGCCGACGGAGCTGAAGCCGTTTCTGTCGACACCGCTCGTATCGCCGCTGGGCAAAGCGCGGGCCGCGCTCGATCTGGTTATTCCGGCGAGCAAAGACGACGGCGACGAGTCGCTGGGCGGTTTCCTCGAGCGGCGGATCGGACGGGAGGCGCTGGAGCGTCTGGCCGAGCCGATTTTGGCCGGCATTTACGCCGGGGATATGCACAAGCTGAGCCTGAAGGCGACGTTTCCCCAGTTCAAGCAGGTCGAGCGAAAGTACGGGAGCCTGATCAAAGGGATGATGGCGGGCAAGCTGAATCCGCCCGCGCCGTCGCCGGTCGTCTCGGTCATTCCGGCGGAAATCCGCTCCAGCATGTTTCTGACTTACCGAAACGGTCTCGTCACCGTGCTGGACGGCTTGCTCCGGCAGGTGGGTGAAGACAACCTGATGCGTGACACGGTGATCGGGCTTGCCCGCGAAGAAGGCCGGTACCGGCTTGTGCTCGAGCGGGGAGGGACGCTGGAGGCCGACGCGGTCGTATTGGCGCTGCCCGCGTTCGAACTGGCGCCTCTGCTTCGCCAGATCGAGGAGGCGGAATGGCTGGCGACGATGGAATATATCTCGGTGGCAAACATCGTCTTCGCCTTCCGGCAAAGCGAGCTTGGGCATCCGCTGGACGGGTCCGGGTTCGTCGTCCCCCGCGCGGAAGGGCGCTTCATCACGGCGTGCACGTGGACGTCGTCGAAATGGCTGCATACCGCACCGAATGGGCATGCGCTCATCCGCTGCTATGTCGGCCGCGCCGGCGAACAGGAATGGACGAGCCTGTCCGACGCGGAGTTGGTGACGAGGGTGCGCCGCGATTTGTTCGAGCTGATGGGCTTGCGCGCGCAGCCGCTGTTTACCGAAGTGACGCGGCTGTACCGGTCGATGCCGCAGTACGCGGTCGGCCATCTTGACCGGGTGCGCAAGCTGCGGGAGCGGCTGAAGCTGTCGCTGCCCGGGGTGTTTGTCACCGGCGCGGCGTTCGAAGGGGTCGGCATTCCGGATTGCGTGAAGCAGGCGAAGGACGCGGCCGAAGCGGCCGCCTCCCATGTGGCGACCGGCAGCGAGGCGTTGCCTGCATCTTGACAGGAACGGGCGGTTCAGCCGCCTCCTCGCAGCTGGTTCAGATGGAGCGAAAATTCGTTAAAGGTTGCAGTGATGACGCCCCGGTTTTCCAGTTCGCGCATCACTTGCAGCAGCTCGTTTTTTTGCACGCCGGCCATGCGGGATATTTCGTCGTAGTTGAGCGCCAGCTTGACGTGAATCGTCGGCCCTTGCCGCGTGCCGTGCTTGTTAGCGAGCATGATCAAGCTTTTGACCACGCGGGAGCGAGCGTCCAGAAACGTCAGGTCGTAGACGTGCTGGTTGGTGTTGCGCAGCCGTTGGGAGAGCTCCCGCATGATGCAAAGCGTAATATCGAAATTCCACTTCAGCAGTTCGAGAAATTTGTCTGCGGCCAGCTCGAGCATGACCGACTCCTCAAGCGTTTGCGCGGTCGCCGAACGCGGCTTGCCGTCGATGAGCGACAGCTCGCCGAAGCTGTCTCCCGCCTTGAAGATGGCGAGTATTTTGTCCGTTCCGGCTTGGGACAAGTAAAGCTTGACGGAGCCGGAGACGACGATGTAGAATGCGGTGCCGGGTTCTTTTTCACGGAACAGGACGGTTCCTTCCCGGAACTTCCTTGTCGTGCAAATGTCGGCGACGTGGCCGAGCTGCTCGTCGTTCAGTTTGTAAAACAGCGGAACTTGCTGAAGGATCTCGATCATGGCGTCGGAAAACCTCGCTTTGCTTGATGCGTCACCCGCATATTTTACCATAACGTACATAGGGTTGTAATCGGATTCGGCGGCAAGGACACGAAAAAGCAGGGAGTGTGACGAAAAGGCATGGCGGAACTCAAATCCGGAAGGAACGATCGGAAATCGGCGGCGGCTTTCGAGGAGGCGAAGCGGTATATACCGGGCGGCGTCAACAGCCCGGTGCGGGCGTTCAAGTCGGTCGGCCTGACCCCCGCTTTTATCGACAGAGGAAGCGGCTCACGCGTCTATGACATCGACGGCAACGCGTTCATCGATTATGTCGGCTCATGGGGGCCGCTCATGATGGGCCACGCCCATCCCGAAGTCGTCGAAGCGATCAAGCGTACGGCGGAAAAAGGGACAAGCTTCGGCGCGCCTACTGAGCTGGAGACGGAAATGGCCAAGCTCGTATGCGAGCGGGTTCCTTCGATAGAAATCGTGCGCATGGTCAATTCCGGCACGGAAGCGACGATGAGCGCGCTGCGGCTGGCCCGCGGGTTCACCGGGCGAAGCAAAATCGTGAAGTTCGAGGGCAGCTACCACGGCCATGCCGATTCGCTGCTGATCAAAGCCGGCTCCGGCGTGGCGACGCTCGGCCTGCCCGACAGCCCCGGCGTGCCGGAAGGCGTGGCCGCGCATACGATCACGGTGCCGTACAACGACCTGGAGGCGGTCGGCGTCGCCTTCGAAAAGTACGGGGAGCAGATCGCCGCCGTCATCGTCGAGCCTGTGGCCGGCAACATGGGCGTCGTGCCGCCGTTGCCGGGATTTTTGCAAGGGCTGCGCGATATCACAAGCCGCTACGGCAGCCTGCTCATCTTCGACGAGGTGATGACCGGCTTCCGCGTCCATTACCATTGCGCCCAAGGGCTGTATGGCATTACGCCGGACTTGACCTGCCTCGGCAAAGTGATCGGGGGAGGCTTGCCCGTCGGCGCCTATGGCGGCCGGCGCGACATTATGGAGCGGATGGCGCCGAGCGGGCCGATTTACCAGGCGGGCACGCTGTCGGGCAATCCGCTCGCCATGGCGGCCGGCTACACGACGCTCAAGCTGCTCGAGCCCCGCGTATACGAGGAGCTGGAGCGCAAGTCGGCGCGGCTTGCGGAAGGATTCGCGCGCAATGCCCGCGAACGCGGCATCCCGTGCACGATCAACCGCGTCGGATCGATGGTATGTCCGTTTTTCACCGAGACGAACGTCGTCAACTACGAGACAGCCAAGACGAGCGATTTGGCTTTATTCGCCCGATATTTCGCGCATATGCTCGACCTCGGCGTCTATGTCGCTCCTTCCCAGTTCGAGGGCATGTTCGTGTCGGCGGCGCACAGCGACGAGGACATCGAGGCAACGATTGAGGCGCACGACGAAGCTTTGAAACGGTTGGCCGCCGAGTAAAAAAAGGCTATGCCGGCCGGTCGGAGGACACCATGGTGCGGCTTGAACGGCCGGTGCAGGGAAAACAACAAGCAGGCAGCCTCCCATGCGGGGCTGCCTGCTTGTTGTTTCGCGAGCCGCGAACGCTTTTGCCATGATCCGAGGGCCGAGTATGCGAGTCTGTTCCGGGGATGGGCTTCGTTTTGAACAGCTATGTATAAGCTAACGGGTTTGCGGCGTCTCATCGTTGCCTGTTCCCGGCGCCCCGCCGGTTCCTGATGAGCCTCCCGGTCTTGTCTGCCCGGACGTTTCGGCCGCATTGCCGATGGCCGTTCCTCCGGTGGCTGAACCGCCCGAACCTGCAATGGAACCGGTGCCTGCGGCTGTCGAGCCCGCATTCGTTCCAAATGACGGCCCAGCGGACCCGGCTCCTGAGGATGGAGGCGTCGCCGCCGAGCCGCCGCCGGACGAAGGTGCGCCGGTGCCCGTCTGCATCTGGCCTGCACCGGACGTGCCGGGCGAGGGTGTCGCCGCCGTGCCGCCGCCGGACGAAGGTGCGCCGGTGCCCGCCTTCGGCTGGCCTGCACCGCCTGCACCGGACGTGCCGGGCGAGGGTGCCGTCGCCGAACCGCCGCCGGAAGACGGTGCGCTGGCCCCTGCCGGCGACGTGCCGCCGCCCGCGCCGGGCGTACCGGCTCCCGTTCCGGCGGTGCCGCTGCCCGCGCCGCCGTTCGCGCCGCCCGCGGGCTTGCCCGTCGTGCCGGCACCCGGCTTCCCGCCGGAGGTTGCGCCGGACGGCGCCCCCGTGTCGCCGGCTCCCGCCCCGCTGCCGCTTCCGGCACCGCCGTTCTTGCCGGAATTGCCGGCCGGCTGCTTCGACTCTCCGCTTCCGCCCGCCGAACCGGCGGAGCCGGTATTGGCCGGCGCATTTTTATTCGACGTCTGCTGTTGTTGTTGCTGTTGTTGCTGCTGTTGCTGCTTTTTCTTCCTCAATTCCTCCTGCTCGCGCAGGTAGTCGGGGTGGTCGTAAGCGCCCCCCGGATCGATCTTCGTCAAGCCGTCCCAAATGCGGTCCACCTTGTAGGAGGAAGGGTCGTCCAAAACGACGAAGCCCGAAGGCAGCCGGCGCTCGCCGTACCGGCTCGACGGCTTCGTCACCACTTCGCCGCCGACGACCAACTCGGACGAAGCGCCGCCGTCCAGCAGTCCGGCGTTGACGGCGCCTTCCTTCAGCAGCAGGTCCTGCACTTCGCGCAGCGTGGCGCCGACGCTGTGCGTCTGCCGGCCGTCGATGACGACGAAGATGAGCGTGCCGTCCTCCCGTTGCCCGATCGCGGTGCGGGGCGCGCGTCCCCAGCCGCCGTCGCCGCTCGTAATTTGCGGCTTGCCGTTGGCGATCAGCCGCGGTGCGAGAAACGAGACGACGTCGGTGGCGCCGAGCTGCTGCAGCTCGTGCAAGCTGTATTTGCCGACGAGCAGCGTTCCTTCCTTCGTGAAGCCGACGATATGTTGCGGCGTATCCGCATCGACGTCGGAGTAGACCGGCTCCGAGCCGGACATGATCAACCCGATCGGGGCGAAGCCGTTGCCCAGGCCGTCCGGGTCGATGAACCCGCCGCCGTTGATGCCGGCGACCGCCCCCGTTCGCTTCACCATCGAGCTGATCCGTTCGCCTTCGCCCTGCTTGTTCGGCACGACGACGCGCACCGAGGTCGGGTCGTAGACGTAAATCATTTTTCCTTTCCAGAACGGGCCGGAGATGTCCATCACCCCGCTGATCAGCTCGTCGACCGTCCGTTTGTGCTTGATCAGGCCGAGATTTTGCTTCTCCAGCGCCGACGATTCGGTAAACTGGTGTGACAGCTTCACCATTTCGTCGCGCCTGGCGGGACCGACAAAAATCCACGCCCAGTCGCGGTGCTGCGTCGAAATGACGGTCTGGGCCAAAAACTCGCGGGCGGCGAGGCCCGGAGGAGTCAAATATAAAAAGCTGGACGTGCCGAAACCAAGCAGCGCGATGGCCAGCAGCGTCTTCTTGTACCAGCTCCAAAATCCGAGTTGTCTGCGCGTTTCAGCCAGCAGCCGGTAAGCCGTACCCACAGCGGTTCTCTCCCTTGATGTCATTAACTTTCATCATACCATAACGAGATTTGGATTTGTTTGAACAGTTTGCTAGAATACTAGGAAAATGATAGGAAAAAGCCCCGCCCGACACGGCGCCGGAACCGGCAGGCAAGGTGGCGCCGTTCGGTTTTCCGGAGATTCAAATAACATGATAAGGCGGGTGGCATGGTCATGAAGCGGTACTACTTTTTCGACTTTCCGCTTGAAATGTACGGGCTCGCCCTGCTCTTCGGCTTGGCGCTTATTGGGATCGTCTACGCGGCATACCGCCGCGCGAAGCGGCGCCGTTAGCACTTCAGATCCGTGACGGTCAGCCTCGGAACCATGACGCCGTAGCCTCGGATCCGTGACGCGGTAAGCCGCCCGATTCCGGTGAGGATCCGGTTCGGAAGCCCGATGAACGCGTTCCGGCGAGGCCCGGAAACTCCGACGATTTTCAAAAAGTGTCATGCTCCCTTCTCCCCGTCCATATACATTAGAGAACGCTTCTGGAACATTCAAGGCGGGAATGTTTATGGAGGGAGGAATTGCAGTGAGCGAACAGCAATCGGGTCTGCGCTTCGACATTTACGAGCGCGTGCATTTGCCGCAAGAGGTGCCCGCCATCCGGGAATTGGACGAAATCGAGCTGACCCCGCAAATCCGGGTCGCCGTCGAAGGGGAGCAGGCGGTCATCAAGGGCAGTCTGCTGCTGTCCGGCGTCTACGCGGAGCTGACGGACGGCGACACGCGCTCGACGAAGACGCTCGAACATACGATTCCGGTCGAAATTACGCTTCCGATGAGCCGGATTCGCAGCGTCGACGATATTTCCGTCGAAATCGACAACTTCGACGTCGATCTGCTGTCGGAGCGCAGCTTGAACGTGACGGGCGTGCTGTCCTTAAACGGCATCGAGATCGTTTCCGGACAGGCCGAGCCGTGGCGCAACGAGGAGGAAGTCGTCTTCGTTCATGAAGCTCAACCTGAAGCTCATCCCCGTCCGGAAGAGCCCAAGCCCGAAGCCTATGCCGCTCCGTGGCTGTCGAATCAGCCGGCATCCCGCAAGGAGCCGCAGCCTGCCGAGGAAACGCCGGCTCCGTCTGCGCCGCCTCAAACGGCCCAGACGCCGTCGCCGTTCTTCCAGACGGCCCCGGCCCAAGCGGCTCCATCGTCCGCGGCCGCGGATGTCGTGCGCGTGGAGGAGCCGCCGAAGCGCCCGGAGTTTGCCGAGGAGGCGCACGAAGAGCTGGAGTCTTCCGCCCCGTTCGAGGCTGTCCCAGCTTCCGCAGCTGCGGGAGAAGAAGAGCACGAGGCGTCGGGAGCCGATCTCGTCGTCACGGCCGAGCCCGAGAAGGGCGAGATGAAGATCGCCTTCGGCAGCAAGCCGGACGTGCATTCGTTCGACTTCAAGCCGCATATCGGCAAAACCGACGAGTACCGTTCGCAACAGCCGGCTGCTGCGCCGGCGGGATCGGGCCGGGCGGCGGCCGAGTCCGAATCGGCTGAGCCGAAGTCGGGATCGGACCTGTTGGAGTGGAAAAACTTGTTTTTGTCTGCCGACGAGGAGCAGCAGTTTCGCCGAGTGCGGTTGTGCATCGTGCACAAGGACGACACGGTGGAGTCGATCGCCAAAAAATACGACCGCAAACCGCAGGAAATCCGGTTGTACAACCGGCTGGCCGACCAAGAAGTGTCGGAAGGCCAGGTGCTTTACATTCCTTAAAAAGCATGCGGGAAGCGTTATGTTCCCCGCACCGCAAAAACGTCCCGGAATCGCACGAAGCGACCGGGACGTTTTTGCGCGCGTGAACAGGTTCGCATGGGTCGCGGGCGATCAATAAACGTCGAGCAAAAATCCGAGATAAATCAGAAACAGTGCGAACAGGATGAAGACGTCAATCCCGGTCGGAAATATGAGCGTTCGGACGAACTGCACGCAGATGAGCGGGAATATGACGCTTTTGACGGTGTACCGGACTTTCCACCACCATTTGTCCATGGCCGGTTCCTCCCGTTTCCTTCGATAACCTCCTTCTAAGTGTATGAACCCCCGTCCTTTGGATATGCTGAGGATAACGAGGAATTTCCCTTGCCGGACACGCCTTTGAGCCGATCGCAAATATGGGCGCCCCTGTCCGTTTTCGCGCATTGACTCGCCGGGCCATCCTGTTTTAATATAAATAAAAGATGAGCTGAATGGACAATGGAAAGACATTGAAGGGGAGTAGTAGACAGCGAACCCTGACAGAGAGCGGAGCCGTTGCGCTGTGAGGAGCCGCAGGACGTACCTGTCGAAGTCGCCCCGGAGTCGCCGGAATGCCTTTCAAGCCAAGCCGCACCAGCCGTCCTTCGGGACGTCCTGCGGGGAGCGAAGGCTACGCCGGCCGGCCGCGGCCGTTATCCCGCTTAAAGTGTCGCGTCGGGAGCAGTTGCGAAACCTGGCGCGAAATGAAGGTGGTACCACGGAAGCGAGCCTTTCGTCCTTTGCGGCGAAAGGCTTTTTTGTTTTTTTCGGCCGCTGGCGACGGCGGCGTACACAAGATGCGGGAGGTTGTCTTCAAATGACGGACATGCAAGAAACGAAAAACGCTCCATCGGCGTCCATGCCGACGACCTACGATCCGAAAACGGCGGAAGCCAAATGGTACGACTATTGGCTGAAAAACCGCGTCTTCGAAGCGGGGAAGCGCTCCGGCGCAAAACCGTATACGATCGTCATTCCGCCCCCGAACGTGACGGGGATGCTCCATATCGGCCACGCGCTTGATTTCACGCTGCAGGACATCTTGATCCGCACCAAGCGGATGCAAGGCTACGACGCACTCTGGCTGCCGGGCACCGACCATGCCGGCATCGCCACGCAGACGAAGGTCGAGCAGAAGCTGCGCGAGGAAGGGTTGACGCGATACGACCTCGGCCGCGAGAAATTTCTCGAGAAGGTGTGGGAGTGGAAGGAGCACTACGCCGCGACGATTCGCGAGCAGTGGGCGAAGATGGGCTTCTCCCTCGACTATTCGCGCGAGCGGTTCACCCTCGACGAGGGGCTGTCCCGCGCCGTTCGCGAAGTGTTCGTCAAGCTGTATGAAAAAGGGCTCATCTACCGCGGCAAGCGGATCATCAACTGGGACCCGGCGGCCCGCACGGCGCTGTCGGACATCGAAGTCGAGTACAAGGAAGTGCAAGGCGCGCTCTACCATTTGCAATATCCGCTGAAGGACGGGAGCGGGCACATCACGGTGGCGACGACGCGTCCGGAGACGATGCTCGGCGACACGGCGGTGGCGGTTCATCCCGAAGACGAGCGGTATCGGCATTTGATCGGCAAAATGCTCATCCTGCCTATCGTCGGCCGGGAAATCCCCGTCGTAGCCGACGAATATGTGGACAAAGAATTCGGCAGCGGCGCGGTTAAAATTACGCCGGCGCACGATCCGAACGACTTCGAGGTCGGCCTGCGCCATCAATTGCCGCAAGTGCTCGTCATGGACGAAACCGGCAAAATGAACGAAAACGCCGGCCCGTACCAAGGACTCGACCGGTTTGAGTGCCGCAAAAAGCTCGTTCAAGATTTGAAGGAGCAGGGCGTGCTGCTGCGCATCGAGGAGCACGTCCACCAGGTCGGCCATAGCGAGCGGACCGGCGCCGTCATCGAGCCTTACTTGTCGACGCAATGGTTCGTCAGCATGAAGCCGCTCGCCGAAGCGGCGATTCAGGCGCAAAAATCCGGCAAAGGCGTCCGCTTCGTCCCCGACCGGTTCGAGAAAGTGTATTTGCAATGGATCGAGAACGTCCGAGATTGGTGCATTTCCCGGCAGCTGTGGTGGGGGCACCGGATTCCCGCCTGGTATTGCGACGATTGCGGCCAGGTGACGGTATCCCGCGAAGACGCGGCGGTTTGCTCCCATTGCGGCGGCGCTCATCTGAAGCAGGACGAGGACGTGCTGGACACATGGTTCAGCTCCGCGCTTTGGCCGTTCTCGACGCTCGGCTGGCCGGAGAAGACCGCCGACATGAGCCGTTATTACCCGACGGACGTGCTCGTAACGGGCTACGACATCATCTATTTCTGGGTCGCCCGGATGATTTTCAGCGCGCTCGAGTTCACCGGCGACATCCCGTTCAAGGACGTGCTCATTCACGGCCTCGTCCGCGATGCGGAAGGCCGAAAAATGTCCAAATCGCTCGGCAACGGCGTCGACCCGCTCGATGTAATCGAAAAATACGGCGCCGACGCGATGCGGTTTATGATTTCCACGAGCAGCACGCCGGGTCAAGATTTGCGCTTCCGTTGGGAGCGGGTCGAGCAGGCGCGCAATTTCGCCAACAAAATATGGAACGCGTCCCGCTTCGCGCTGATGAATCTCGAAGGATTTACGGCTGCCGACATTGATCTTACGGGCGAGCTGCGCACGGCCGACCGGTGGATTTTGCACCGGCTGAACGAAACGGCGCGCGACGTCACCCGGTTGATCGATCAGTACGAGTACGGCGAGACCGGCCGGCTGCTGTACAACTTCATTTGGGACGATCTGTGCGACTGGTACATCGAATTTTCCAAGCTGGCGCTGTACGGCGACGACGCCGCAGCGAAGAAGACGACGCAATCCGTGCTCGCCTTCGTGCTCGACCGGACGCTTCGGCTGCTGCATCCGTTCATGCCGTTCATCACCGAGGAGATTTGGCAGCATTTGCCCCGCGAAGGCGATACGATCGCGCTGTCGCAGTGGCCGACCTACGACGCAAGCCTGGAAGCCGCCGACGCGGTGTCCGAGATGACGCTCCTCATGGATGTCATCCGCTCCGTCCGCAACATCCGCGCCGAGGTCAACGTGCCGATGAGCAAGAAGGTCGAGCTGCTGATCCGCGCTTCCGACGCTTCCGCGCTGGCGGTGCTTAAACGCAACGAGGAATATGTTCGCCGCTTCTGCAACACGTCTCGCCTGGAGATGGAGACGGAGCTGGCCACGCCGGACAAGGCGATGACCGCCGTCGTGACCGGTGCCGAGCTGTTCTTGCCGCTCGCCGGCCTGATCGACATTTCCCAGGAGGTCGCCCGCCTCGAGAAGGAGCTGCAAACGTTGAACGCCGAAGTCGAGCGGGTGGAGAAGAAGCTGGCCAACGAAGGCTTCATCGCCAAGGCGCCTGCCAAAGTGATCGAAGAAGAAAAAGCGAAGATGGCCGACTACGCCGCGAAACGGGAAAAGGTGCTTGTGCGCCTTACGGAATTGAAAGGTTGAATGCCGGGTCGGTCGCCGGTTGACGGCGGCCGGCTTTCGCGCGTTTCGAAGGGATCGTAACCCAGCGGCGGACAAGCCGGCCTTCGGCCCAAATGGACCGATAACCATCAATTTCACGAACATAATTCATATATTGTAAAAGGGATGAGACGCATGAACGAAACGAACGGTTCCGAGCAGCCGGAATTCCGCTCGGCGGAAGAGGCGGTCGGCTGGATCACGGGACGGATGAAGTTCGGCATCCGGCCGGGACTTGCGCGGATGGAGCTGATGATGGAGAAGCTCGGCCACCCGCACCGGAGGCTCAAGTTCATTCACGTAGCCGGCACGAACGGCAAAGGCTCGACATGCGCGTTCCTGACGAAGGCGCTTGTGCAGTGCGGCTACGATGTGGGAACGTTTACGTCGCCGTATATCGAGCGGTACCAGAACCGGATCCAGTACAACGGCCGCGATATCGACGACGAATCCCTCGTCTCGCTCGCTAACACGATCAAGCCCGTATTCGACGAAATCGCCGCGTCCGAATGGGGCGCACCGACGATGTTCGAGGTGTCGACGGCACTCGCCATTTTGTATTTCGCCAAGGTGGCGTTCCCCGATTTCGTCGTCTGGGAAACCGGCCTCGGCGGGCGTCTCGACTCGACCAACATCGTAACGCCGATCGTCTCGGTCATTACGAACGTAGGCCACGATCATATGGAAATATTGGGGGACACGCTCGAGCAGATCGCTTCGGAAAAAGCCGGCATCATCAAGCCGGGCGTGCCGGTCATAAGCGCCGCCGAACAGTCGGAGGTCATCGAGGTGTTGCGCCGGACGGCGTCGGAGCGCAAAAGCACGCTCTATTTGCTGAACGAGGCGTTCCGCTTCGAGCCGGTCGCATCGGTGCTTGACCGGCAAACGCTGAACTTCTCCGGACCGTTCCGGGAACTGGCGAACGTGGACATTGCGCTAAACGGCGCTCACCAGCTGAAAAACGCCGCCGTGGCGCTGATGACGCTGGAGGTGCTGCGCCAATATTACGCCGTTGTCCTCGACGACGAGCCGTTGTACGAGGCAATGCGGACGGCGCAATGGCCGGGCCGGCTCGAGATGGTGTCGCACAGCCCCCGGCTGCTGCTGGACGGCGCGCACAATCCCGAGGGGGCGCAAACGCTGGCCGAGGCGCTGCGGACGATATACCGGTACGACAAGCTGCATTTGATGATCGCCATGATGCCGACGAAGCAGCACGACGGCGTGCTGAAAGCTCTGCTGCCGCTGGCCGACACGCTGATCGTGACCGAACCCGACTTTTTCAAAAAAGCGGAGGCGGGTGAATTGGCGGAATTGGCCCGGCGTATGCTGGTGGAGTTGGGCAAACCGACGG
>Ga0310832_101237_pt1 | contig 11856 bp, 9 predicted proteins | sample WT_ome_7_FD_201303 | JGI IMG/M metagenome (GOLD analysis project Ga0310832, IMG submission 201303) | Sorghum-adapted microbial communities enriched on wild type (WT) sorghum from Joint BioEnergy Institute, Emeryville, California, United... ...
CTGCAGCGCGTCCAAACCGCGAAACGAATGGAAAATGCGCAGCGCGAGTTTGCGCCGATCCCGGTTGTTCATCGCGAGACACCGCTCATCGTCCCACAGCTCCGCCTCAATTTTCGACAACAACTCATCGTCGGAGGCGTCTCCGTGGAGGTCGAGGAACTGTTCCGTTCTCCGCTTATGCTCGTAATACAAGCTGTCCATCGGCCTTCCTCCCTTTCTCCCCGGACATATGGAGACGCAGCACATGTTCGTCGTACAGTACGGACCGGAGCGTGTGCTCTTCCGGACGTTTCCACTCGGGGATATAGGGGAGCCGCCCGCTGAATCGAATCCCCAGCCGGTCCAAGAGCACGGGTTTCCCGCCGGAACTCCGGTTCCATATCCAGCGCGTTTTCGCCGCGAGCGGCGGATGAACGCCGCGCAGTTCCCGGTTCCAGCGCTGCCACCTTTTGCCGGTTTTGGCCACGCATGCGGCTTCGTCGTTGACGAGCCAATACACGGCGTCGCAGGCGGCAAGCGCGCCGCGAATTCGCGGATGGGCGGTCGAGTCCAGATCGAACACGATCAGTTCCGCTCCGGCCGCTCTGCGCAGCGATTTCACGAGGCTCACCGCCGTCTCCTCCTCCATCGCTTCCGCATCCTCTTCGTGCAGCACCGGGGGCAAATACGAAATGCCGGAATGATCGTCCCGATGCAGCAGCCCCGCCCATTCCGCCGCGTCGATCTCCCTGCCGGATTGGATCCGGTACAGCGCTTTGGAAAAAGCGGCCGGATCGCGCACGTCGAGCAAAGTGTCCAGCGTTCCCAACGGTTCCAGACTGACGTACAGCGCCGAATGGCCGCGCTGCGCCAACACTTTGCACAGATTGACGGCAAACGTCGTCTTCCCGCAGCCACCGACCGCCGAATACACCGCCACCGTTCGCGGCGCGGCGACCGCGGAGGCGTCGCGCTCCCCGTCATCCCCGCGCAGACGGTCGCCGTGCCATTTCTCCAACAACGACAACAAACTCGCCGCCGACTGATACTTGAAAACGCTGGGCAGCGGCGATTCGGCGGTGACCTCTTCGCGCCGGTCCGTCAGCACGCCGATCACCGGAGCGTGGAGCCGCGACGTCCAACCGCCTTCCCGCATCCATTCGCGATCGACGAGCACGACGTCCGCCGTGTTCGCGGCGCTCCACTGTTCGAGATGTTCCTTGGATGTCAGGCATTCCAGTTGAACCCGGCGCCCCGCTTCTTGCGACTGCGCGTATTGACTCAGCAGGCGCAAATATTCGGGGTCCGGCGCCGCAACAACCACTGTGAGCTTTGCCAACTTTCGCACCACCCACCTTCCCGGGCAACAAAAAAAGCACACGCCGAACAGGGATCGCATTCCCTCTTCAGCGGTGCTTCCGCTGCCAATCATTTCTATTTTTTCGTGTGACCATTATATATCGTCCGGTAAAATTTGACAAGAGATAATTTTTTTCTCTGGAATTTTTTGCTTTCGGTATTTTTTTCTCCATGGACTTCCGGATCCGTCTTCACCAAAAGCGTACGGCCGGTAACGGCTCGCTCCCTAACCCGTTTTTCCCAGCGGCAACCACCAGTTCCATCTGCCGAACAGTTTCATCAGCGAAGGCACCAAGATCATGCGCACCAAGGTGGCGTCAATGAAGATCGACGTTGCGATGCCGATTCCGAGCTGTTTGACGCCGGACACGCCGCCCCAAGCGAACGGGAGCGTGACCGAGATCATGAGATCATGATCGCCGCGGCGGCGGTAATCGTGGCGCTTGTGTTCGCCAATCCTTCCCGGACGGCGGCATCGTTGTTTCCCGTGACACGGTACGTTTCTTGCATGCGGGACAATAAAAACACGCCGTAATCCATACTGATGCCGAACACGAGTCCGAAGACGAACACCGGAATCATGACGGCGATGGCTGTCGGCTCCAATCCGAAGCGGCTTTCCTGAAAAACGGCGGCGAGAATGCCGAAGGATGCGCAAATGCCGAGCAAATTCATCAAGACGGTTTTGAGCGGAATGAGCACGGAGCGGAAAGCGGCCAGCAGGATGATGGAATTGGACGCGAAAAGAAACAGCAGCGTGTAGGGGATTCGCCCGAAAATTTCGTCGAACACTTCCTGCCGATACTTTGCTTCCCCGCCGTACACGAGCCGCAGGCCGCCATAGCCTGTTTCCCGTTCCCGCATCCATTGTGCCGCTTCTTTCGTTCCGGGAGCATGCCGGAGCGTGACGGAGATCAGCATCCGGTTGCCGCGTACCCAACGCGTCACGTCGTCGTGTTCCCGTATCCGGCTTTCATGCATCTGGTGCGTGCCGTTATCCTGCGTCCGCATTCGCCGATCGCGCATCCCGTTCGTATCGTTGTGGTTCGCCGGCAATCGGCGATCGCTCCCGTGATCCAGCCCCGCATCATTTTCTGCCGGTGCTTCCGTGCGCATTTTCCTTGCGTTCCCCGCATTTTCGCCGTGGTAGGTTGAAAAAGGCGTATTCTTATCCGGCATCCGTCCGGAAAACACGGAATCGACCCGCAGCACGGCGGGATCCCGCTCGAGACGGCGGACGAGGCTCAATGCCGCGTTCCAGTCCGAAAGATTCGGGGCGGGACGCTCCGTTTCCGCGATGACATATACTTGCGAAACAGACGGCGGTTCGAAATGACGCGCAAACTGTTCAGCGGCCAGCCGCGATTCCGTGCCTCGCGGAAGGGAGGATGCGTCCGGGATCGCGACTTCCAGATTCGCCAGCGGCCAGAAACAGGCGGCCAACGCCGCGGAGGCCAACAGAGCCATGCGCACGGGCCGCTTCATCACGGCGTCGGCAAGGGAACGCCAAAAAGCCGATCGGCCGGACGCGCGCCTGCTCCCGCTTTCGCGACGAATCCGTTCCGCGCATAAAGCGAGCAGCGCGGGTATGAGCGTCAAGGCGGCGGCCAGCGCCAACAGCAGCACGATCATCGCGCCGAGCGCGACGGTATAAAACATCGGCAGCCGGATGAACAGCATGCCGCCGAGTCCGAGCAGCACACAGAGCGCCGAAAACACGACCGTCCTGCCCGCCGTCGCCATCGTCACGGCAAGCGCCTCCGGCACGGGACGCCGTCCGAGTTCTTCGCGGAATCGGCTGACCAAAAGCAGCGCGAAATCGATGCTGAGGGCAAGTCCCGCCATCGGAATGACGTTCAGCACAAACACGGACAAACCCACGGCGCGGCCGATCAACGCCATGGCCGCCATCGCGGAACTGACGCAGACGAGACCCGTAATGACGGGAATCATCGCGGACACCGCGCCGCCGAACGCCAACAGAAGGATGAGAAAAGCGGCCGGGACGCCGAACGCTTCCGCGCGGCCCAGATCATGGCGGACGAGGCGGTTCACGTCGTGCTGCACGACCGCTTTTCCCGTCAGTTTCACGGCAATCGCGCCGCTTTCATCCCGGGGAATGCGCCGCCTCAACTCGGCAATCGCCGGGGCCATTTCATGAGCGGGCTGACGAAACACAAGCAGCGCGTAGGCATAATCGCCGTTTTCCATGCGGTCCTGCCCGAATGGGGGAACGGCGTACTGCAGCCCCTTGATGTCCCGAAGGCGGTCGAGCGTGTGCGAGATGTACGCATGAAAGTCGCGCCGCGGCACCTCGCTTTGCTTTTCGAACAGCAAAATCACCGGATCGGTCGGAATGCCGAATTCGGCCTCCAACAGACGCCGGGTTTCGCTGTCCATGCCGTTTTCCAGCACGAGGCCGTGATCCTGGAGCACACCGGGGAGCTTGTCCGCGAACGGAACGGAGACGGCAAAAAGGCTTGTCCAGACGGCAAGGATGATCAGCGGCCGCCGCAGGGCCAAACGCGCGAAATGACGATACGGCACCACCCGTTTCCTCCAGTCATGCGGTGGATACAATCAACATGTGGCTGCGAACCATCACGAGAATAGATGCAGCGGCGGAGAAACACCTCGAAAAAGTAAGTATCCATTAACAGGGAAACAATGGGAGATCACCAACAACAAAGGCGTACCACTCGGGATATCCTCTTCTGCATCGGCGAAACGCTTCAAAATCACCGCTTGCATCGTCGGGAACTTCGATCCGCAGCGGAATCGGCCCATCACGGAAAGCACCCGATGTCATTCACAGCCCCGGACCGTTTTCCCGATCACATCCTTCGCCCGCGTGACGGTCAGCAGTCGGCGGGCGAGCGACGGCGCGAACTTTCCGGCCCGCAACAGCATCGGCAGCAATCGCATGTTCCCGGTCCAGGAATGAACGGCGTTGCCCCATCGCATGGGGCCCGCGCACAGTTTCCGCAAAGACTGCGCGTAAAGCCGGCGCCATTGTTCCAAAGTCATTTCCCCTTGCAAGTACCGGTCCGCCAGAAAGGCGCACAATTCCGCGGAAAAAATCGCCGTCGCCATCCCGTCGCCGCAAAGCGGCGGAACGACCACCGCCGCATCCCCAACATGCGGCACCTTTCCCCAAGCGACCGGTTCGCGGCTGATCAGGACGGGAGCGGCCGCCGCCTCCGTGCCCGGAATGAACACGGCGCCGCGCAGCCTTTCGCCAAGCGCAACGTTTTCCCGGGCGGCCATTTCGAATACGCCGCGCGCCGTCCTGCCCGCACGCGCAAACGAATTTTCCGCAACGAGCGCCGCCACATTGTAGCGCTCCGCCTCGACCGGCGCGATCCCCAGGTATCCGCCGCGAAAAAAATATAACTCCACTTCTCCCACCGGGCGAACGCCGCCAAAATGCGCTTTGATCCCGACAAACGCCTGCTCGGCATCCCGCTTTTTTCCGGTCAGCCGATGTGCGGCCGCTCGTCCCCAGGCGCCGATGACCGCTTTGGCCGCTACGGAGGTCACGCCGTGCCCGGTGCGCAGCTCGACACGGTATCCCTTTCCTTCCATGCTCACGGACACGGCGGCGGTTCCTGTCAGTACGCTCGCCCCTTGACGGATCGCGGCGTTTCGCACGGCGCCGTCCAAAACGTACCGGCTGATCCCCATTGCGGTGCCGGGCAGCGGCACGCGGAGAAAAACGCCGTTCGCCGCCACGAGCCGTACGGCGTCCATCTCGGCGGGATGAAGCGACTCGACCGTACTTGCCAGACCGAGGCGGGACAAGGCTTCCCGGGATTCGGGGGACAGAAATTCGCCGCACGCTTTATGGCGCAAACCAGCGTGCCGTTCGATCAGCAGCGTTTTCCACCCGTGACGGGCCATGGCGTGCGCCATGCAGCTTCCCGCCAACCCCGCGCCGATAATGGCCACATCCACCACGCGCTTCACGCTCCTGTTCATCGGACGTGTCGGCCTTTCCCCGCCCTTTGACGACGTCGCGCGGCGCACTCGTTTGCTCCGTTCCGATCATCCGGCTTTTGAATGACGACGACGTAACGGAACAGCGCTTTCCAGCGGTACTGCAGCGGATAACCGGGAAGTTTCGCCGACAGCCGGCGCCAATCTTCCGCGCGGAAGCCTTTGGCCACGGACAGCGGACCGTCATGGCGAATCATTCGGTTGCGCGATATCCGCGTCGTCAGCCAAACCGCCGCCCACGGCAGCCAATGCCGGTGAATGTCGTTGAGGACGACGCCCCAGCGCGAAGCGTTCAGCATGCGGGAGATGATGGCGGGCAGTTCCATATCGGAAAAATGATGCGCGAACTGCGTCGCCGTCACAACGTCGCAGGATGCGGCCGGCAAGCTGCGCACGTCGGCTTGGACGACCTCGACCCGCGGCTCACCGCGAAAGCAGCGCTGCGCTTCCGCGCAGGCGGTTTCGGAACGGTCCGCCAGCACGATGTGCAGCCGGACGCCGTTCCGGTCGGCCCACTTCAACAATGCGCGGTTGATGTCCCCAGACCCCGCCCCGATGTCCAGAATCGAAAATCGCATCGGGCGTCCCGCGTCCTGCCACAACTTGCGCACACCGAACAGAACGGGATGCGAGGCGCCGAACAGCTTGTTGAGCGTGCGCAAACGCCGGTACGCCTCCGCCAGTTCCGCACCTTCTTCTTGCGGATCGTCCATCAGCTCCGGTTCGGCCGCACGCTGGCGAAGCCGCAAAACGGTTAAACCCGTCAACGTTCAGCCACTCCTTCTCCCGGCGCCGACGCGCGATTTGCGGACGTATTTACAGGGGCGACCGTGCCTCGCTCCTTCGCGTCCGCATCTTCTTCATCGCTTTTCCGCACGGAAAACGCCGCCGGAAGCCTATCGCTTTTCCGCCGCTTCACCTGCGCGGCATCCGCCGACGAGCATGCGCGAGACGCGGAAGGAATGCCGATGGTCACGCGTACCTTATCCGTTTCGGCGTCAGTTTCGTCATCATGCCCGAACCGGGACCGTGATACGGCGTCATCGTCGCGACCGTGAGAAAACCGCTTGGCGGGGACATAGGTCATGCGCAGCATTTCCGCCTGCATGCCCGGACCGAAGGCCAGCGCCAAACCGTCGCATTGCGCGCCGTTATGCTTCCTTTCCGCGAGTTCCTTTCTCATTTCATCCAGCACGAACAAGATCGTCGCAGACGACATATTGCCGAATTTGCGCAGCACTTCGCGGGAAGCGCGGGTGTCTTCATCCGTAAGGCGCAAAACGTTCTGCAGCGCATCGATGACGCCTCTCCCGCCGGGATGAATGACCCAAAAACCGGGGGCGGTTTCCTCATAATCCGGCCAAAACCGTTGAATTTCCGGGGGAACCATCGAGCCGATCCGCTCGGGTATGCGAGGCGAAAGACGGAGGCGAAACCCGTGTTCTCCGATGTTCCAAATCATGTCGTCGGAGGTGCCGGGCAGGATCGCCGCGCGGGCTGGTCCCAATCCAAAAAAATGCGCCGTCCGGCCGCCTTCCACGGCGCCGACTACGCACGCGCCCGCACCGTCGCCGAAAAAGGCGGCCGCAAACAAATCTTCCTTGTCGACGGTCGGTTGAATATGCAAAGTACACAATTCCACACACACGATCAGCACTTTGGCGTTCCTGTCCTGCTCCGCGATGTTTTTGGCCATGCGGATCGCCGTCAACCCGGCGGCGCATCCGAGAAAAGTCAGCGGCACACGCACCACCTGTTTGCCCAAGTCCAACCGTTCCGCGACCATGACGTCGAGTCCCGGCAAAAACATCCCCGTGCAGCTCACGGTGATCAGGTGAGTGATTTGGCCGGCTTCGATGCCGCTGTCCTTGAGCGCGCTTCCGGCGGCGGCCAGCGCGAGCGGGACCGCTTCCCTCCGGAAAATCTCCATTCGTTCCGTCGTCGCGGGAATGCGTTCGATCGGCGTTTCGGCCGTGTACCGGCACCGTTCCGGCGCTTCCAGCAAATTCGGCTCGCAAGTGTACCGCGATTCCACCCCCATTTGCCGGAAGACAAGCCGGACCCATCTCGAAGCTTCCTTGTGTTTCTCCAATGCCGCGGCAAGACGGCGTGCGGTCTCTTTCTGGTCGAGGAGATGCGGCGGCACCGCCGTGCCGATGCCGAGAATGCCGACGGACGGATGCGCTAGCAGCATGTTCACGTCTTCTTCCTTCCCCCAAACGATTTCCGGAGCATTTGTCATGGGATGCCGCGTCCATCGTGATGCGGATTTGGACATTCCGCTTTTCCATGTTTATGGTTGGACGCCGGCGATTATGACGTGAAATCACGATTTCCGGCTTTCTTTTCCCGCGATACGCTTTCGACCGTATCCGGACATCCGGTTTCGAGTGAACACAACCAACGTGCCGTATCTCCAATCGTCCAACATAAAAGATGGCGAAGCGCAAAAGAAAAAGACCTCGACAACCGAGGTCTTTCGGCAAAGGATGGCTTGATCTTGTTCGGCGGTCAATCTCCCGCGCGGAAGGCGCGCATCCATCGTCCGTACGGTTTGCGTTTGTCCGCGATCACCCCGCGCATGTATTTCGCCAACAGCGGCTGCAGCCTTTCGCGCAAATGGCGCATGAAGCGGGCGTTTTCCTGGATCAGCCGGCCTTTCCAGTCGTTTTCCACCACCACGGAATACGGCACGTAAGGAATCGTGGCGGAGGGCATCCGCGGGAACGAGGCGAGCCATTCCTTTCTGCCGCGAAACGCCACATCGCGATTGCCGATATAATCGACCGTTTTCCCTTCGGACTCCCATCGCGTCAGCAAACGTACACGCCGCATCGTCGCGGCCAGGTTCCATCCCGCGCGATTGTGATCGGCGACCGCGATCAGATGATCGGCCGCGTCACAAAGCGCCCGCGAAGACGGCTCGTCCCACAGGCTGGAAACATCGACAATCAGCACATCGGCGCGTATTCGTTCGCGCAGTTTCGCCGCCGCGTCTTCCCGCCACGCTTCGCTCCCCGCCCCGTGCGGATCGGCCGGATAACAGCCGAGATGCCCGAACGTGCGGAACGGTTCCGCCCGCCCCGCCCCGAACAAACAATCCGAAAGCAGCCGCGGAGGCGCCGTGTCCGGGTCGTCCGGATTGCCGCGATCCAGCAGGCGATAATGAGATGGCGAAGCTTTCGGAAATTCGATCAGCGCCGTGCGCACGCGCAAAGACTGGAAAGCAAACGCCAGCGAAAAGGCGGCAAACGTCGATCCGCAGCCCGGATACAGTCCGCCGACGACGATCAGGCGCGAAAATGCGGCATTTTCAGCCTCGCCGGCAGCCGCGGCCCAATGTACCGGACCCGCAGCGTTCCTGCGCGAACGCTTTTCCGTTTCCGATAACGCTTCCAGCGCCTGAACAAGCTGACGTTTGACCGTCTCGGCGTCCGCATATCTTTTCTGCGGATGCGCCGCCAAAAGCTTGACCACGATGTTCTTGACGGCGGTCGGCGTCCCGGGCGGAAAGCCGCTGTGCACTCGGCCTTCCGAGGCGTGCTTTCCACCGCTCAGCAGATAATAAAGCAGCGCGCCGAGATTGTACAAGTCCGTCCTCGGATCGGTGTGCCCGTCATATTGTTCCGGCGCGGCAAAGCCCGGCGTGCCCATGCGCGCGGAAGGCGCTTCGGCGCTTGGCCTTCCCGAAGCGATGGATGGAGACGTATGCTCACCGAACGAGCGCTCATCTCCCAGAAAGCGGGCGATCCCGAAATCGATCAATTTCAAATGACCGCCCCGGCCGAGCATGATATTGGACGGTTTCAAATCGCGATACACGATCGGCACGGGTAGTTCATGATGCAGATAGGTCAAGATGTCGCACAGCTGAACACCGATCTGCAGCACCCGGTTCAGGGAAAGCCGGCAGCCGGAACGCGCAAATACGTCCGCCAGCGTATCGCCTTGCACATATTCCATGACGAGATAGCAGTAACCGTCGCGGTCGGGGGCGGCGTAGTCGACCAACGTCGGCAAATTCGGATGATGCAGCTTGGTCAACAGTTCCGCTTCGCGCGCAAAAAGACGCGAGTCTCCGCGATGCACGATTTCCTTGACAGCCCACTGTTTGCCCGGCAGTTTCAAATCTTCGGCCAAATACACGTTCCCCATGCCGCCCCGGCCGATCAGCTCGACGATTTTGTACCGATCCGCCAGAACGGACAGCTTGCGCAATTTCGGCGGCACCGCCGTCATCGCCGGCACACTCCCTTCCATCCGATTAAAGGATGTGACGTGTATTGGCAATTATAACCATATTCCCCGCATTTGCCAACCCCGCGGCATGACAAAGGATCGGTCCCATGATGGGCTCGATCCTCGTCCAATGCGGCGTATTCAATCTCTCTTCGCGTTTTCGCGCAGACTTGAAGCCGATTCAAGGCGACATGGCCGGAACATGAAATCATCCGGAAACTCACGGTTTGGCGTCACTTTGGCGGAAATCATGCCGCGGCTTCCTTTTCAACGAATCCCGACCGATTTTTCATCACGATGTCGGCTGTTCACCCAATTTTTTTTCGAAAAGCACGCGACAGGTTTGAAAACCGAACTTTTCATGAAGTTTCCGGGACGGAATATTTTCGATTCCCGTCTCGGATCGAAGGATGTCGGCGCCGCGTTCCCTCGCTTTTTTCTCCACATACTCAAGCATCCGAAGGCCGATTCCACGGCCTTGATACTCCGGCGTAACCAAAAGGTCGTTGATTTCCGCAATCGATATTCCATAGTCCTTGATGTCTTGGAAAACGACCCATAAATATCCGACCACTTGACCGGTTTCATCATCAAACCAAATTTCGGCGATCGTTCGTTGATCTTGCGTCGTCTCGACAAGATAGGCGTAAAATTCATCCGGCTGCGAGGTGGAAAACCATTTCGCGCGGTATTGATCATAGGGATCTCTTCTTGCCCAAGGCGTCTCGCTCGCGTAATTGGTCCGACAATGAAACTCGAGAATCATCGGCTTATCATCGGTTGCGTTTATGGGGCGTTGGCGAATCATCTTCCGATCCCCCTCTTGTTTTCCGGTTCTCGCTTTGGCGGGCGAAGCAACGAACTTGCCCCCTTTATTACGGCAAGGATCGGCCCTTCCGTGAAGAGCCGACCCTCAGTGGCTAGGTCATTCGCGTAGTCTCAAGATCATACCGGCGAATGGATCGGTACACGTTCCGACGCGCGCATCACTTCACAAAGTCCGGCGCTGACTGGCTCTCCCTCTCCGCGGAACGGCGGCGCGACACGATATGTTTCGCGATCAGCGCGCCGTGGCCGCGTCCGTTTTCGATGAAAATTTCGTTGGCTTCCCTTCCGGCGGCGATCACGCCGGCCACATACACACCGGGCACGTTCGTTTCCATCGTGTCCGGGTCGAATTTCGGGGCGGTCGTTTCCTCGTTCACTTCCACGCCCATCGATACGAGAAATTCGCGGTCCGGACGATAGCCGATCAACTTCAGGACAAAATCGTTGTCCATTTCCACGATCCGTCCGTCCTGTTCCACGATGATTTTGTCCGGGCGGATTTCCGTCACCCGCGCGCGCCACAACATGCGGATTTTGCCCTTGTTCACCAGGCTTTCAAACTGCGGCTTGATCCACGGCTTGACGCTGTCGGACAGCCGCTCTCCGCGATAGACGACGGTGACGTCGGCGCCGACGCGTTCCAACTCCATGGCGGCGTCGACCGCCGAGTTTTTGCCGCCGATGATCGCCACTTTCGTTCCCTGGTACGGGTGCGCCTCCTGGAATTGATGTTTCACTTTCGGCAAATCTTCTCCCGGAATGCCGAGCCGGTTCGGATTGTCGAAATAGCCGGTGGCGATGACGACATGGCGGGTTTCATAGCGGTTTCGGACGCCATGCATCGTCACCGTATGCACGGCGAAAGCGCCGTCCAGCCGCTCCACCTTGACGACTTCTTCGTAAGTGCGGATGTTCAGCCGTTTGCGCAAGGCGACCGTGCTGTAATAGTTGAGCGCCTCGCGGCGCGTCGGCTTCGCATTTTCCGTCATGAACGGCACGCCGCCGATTTCCAGCAGCTCGGGCGTGCTGAAAAACGTCATGTAGGTCGGATATTGATAAATCGAATTGACGACGCATCCTTTTTCCAGCACCAGCGTGTCCAGTCCCGCGTCCTGACATTCGATCGCCGCGGACAAACCGCAGGGGCCGGCTCCCACAATGATGACATCCTTCACGATGAACGACCTCCTTTACGATTGCGACGACCGCACTTTGATCCACGGCCTTCCGCGATACCAGTCGATCTCCACATCCACCTGGTACGCTTGGCGAATCAGATCCGCCGTCAGCACTTCTTCCTTCGGTCCCGCCGCGACGACGCGACCGTCTTCCAGCAGCAGCACGTGCGTGAACATGGGCATGATTTCCTCGATATGATGGGTCACGTACACGACGGAAATGCCGTCTTCCCGGAACACGTCCAAATCCGCCAGCAGCTTTTCCCGTTCGTACAAA
>Ga0310832_101238_pt1 | contig 11839 bp, 10 predicted proteins | sample WT_ome_7_FD_201303 | JGI IMG/M metagenome (GOLD analysis project Ga0310832, IMG submission 201303) | Sorghum-adapted microbial communities enriched on wild type (WT) sorghum from Joint BioEnergy Institute, Emeryville, California, United... ...
CCAGATTGACCGTCGTCGATATCGTTCCGCCGGTCGCCAGCAAGTCGTCGGCAATGAGCACCCGTTGGCCCGGGCGAATCGCATCTTTGTGCATCGCCAGCTTGTCTTTGCCGTATTCGAGGTCGTAGCCGGCTTCGACCGTCTCGCCCGGCAGCTTGCCGCTCTTGCGGATCGGGACGAATCCGACCCCCAGCGCGTAAGCGATCGGAGCGCCGATAACGAAGCCGCGCGCTTCCGGTCCCGCCACCAGATCGATCCCCCGGTCCTTGTAGCGACTCACCAACTCGTCGATCGCCTGCTTGTACACGTTTCCGTTGCCAAGCAGCGTCGTAATGTCCTTGAACCGGATGCCGGGCTGCGGAAAATCCGGTATGACGCGAATATGTTCCTTCCAGTTCATCCCAATACCTCCATCATGCGATTCGGTTGTACGGCCAGCCGTCCGGTAATCCAGTCGGCCAACTGCCGGGCGTTCGAATAAATCAACAGCTGTTCCACGTCGGCGCGCGCGAGCCGTGCCCGGTAAAGCCGGGATTCGGCAAGATCGCGCTTGCGCGGTGACGCGGTGACGGAATAAACATCCGCCTGCTTGCGAATAAACTCCAGCTCCTCGAATACGTCGACCATAAAGCGGGTGAGCGATTCGGACAGACCGATCTTGCGGCGCACGGGCTCAAGAAAGAACCAATCTCCCGACTCCCAGCTTCCCTGGCGCACGACCGCCTGGTAAACCGCCTTGAACGATTCGCGCGGCGGCATCGTGGCAAAGTCGCGGTTCCAGTCGGCGAACGCCGCATAGACCCGCTCGGCGCGGCTTCCGGCCAAAGCCCGCTCCAAATGCTCGAGCCGGTCCGGAAGGGAAACGATCAACAAGTCGCTTGCTTCCGCGAAGTCCGTTTCCCGGGCTTCCCTATTCAGCGGGATTAGCGACCGATCGCCCATCGCCCAAAGCCCGCAGTCGATCGCATCGGGATCGATCCGGCCGGCGTAGCCTTCCTCGCGCACGAGCATCGCAGCCGATCCCGGTTTGCCGCTCACGCGCTCGCGATGTACGGACGCCACCTCGGCGAACTTGCCGACCGGCTCTCTTGTTCCGCGCCAGTCGTACACTTGCACGTGCGGCACGCGAATGTCCTGGATGACGATTTGAGGCTTGCGGACACCGTTCCATTCGTTAATGTTAAGCTCGCCGAGCACGTCGACCCGCGCGGTCGAGGCGATCGTCTCGAGCAATCCGCCGATGCCGAAGCCGATCGCTTCGACGGCGTTCGCTTCCCCCTCCGGGCTTGCTAGCGTCAGCTTCAAATGCTGGCCTTCCCGGCCGAGCGCCCGCCGGTCCCGCACGGTCAGCCCGGTCAGCACGAACCGTGGAGACGGGTTGCCCATGCCGAAGGGCGCGAGCGATTCGATCTGGCGAATGCAGTCGACGGTTACGTCTTCCAGCGCGATTTCCGCATCCGCCTCGCTGATCGGGATCATGTCGTCTTCCGTCAGCCATTCGTCCGCCAGCTTGTTGAGCATCGCGCGCAGATCGCCGACGCGGTCCCGATGCACGGTCATTCCGGCCGCCGCCTGATGCCCGCCGTAATGATCGAGCAGCTCGGCGCAATGCGTCAAAGCCCGGTACATGTCGTAGCCGGGTATGGAACGGGCGGACCCTTTGGCCGAGCCGGTGGCCGCATCGATGGCAAGCACGACGACCGGCCGGTAAAACCGCTCGAGCAGCTTGGCCGCCACGATGCCGATGACGCCCGCGTTCCATCCTTCGGCCGCGACGACGATCACTTTGTCTCGGGACTCCGGATCTTGCTCGGCGACAAGCGCCAACGCTTCCTTGACCGTTTCCTCGACGAGCCGCTGCCTTTCCTTGTTGAGCGCATCGAGCGACTCGGCGATGCGCTCCGCCTCCTCCCGGTCTTCGGTCGTCAGCAGCCGGACGGCGTCTTCCGCGTGGTCCAGCCGGCCGCTTGCGTTGATGCGCGGGGCGAGGGCAAAAGCGAGATGCGTCGCTGTGACGTCTTTGCCGGTGAGGCCGGCGACGTCGAGCAGCGCCCGGACGCCGGCGTATTCGCTGGCCTGCATCCGCTCGATGCCGAGCTTGACGATCAGACGGTTTTCCCCGACGAGGGGCATCAAGTCGGCCACCGTCCCGATCGCCGCCAGCTCGAGCCATTCCTCGGGCAATTCGCCGAGCAAGGCGTGGGCCAGCTTGAAGGCGACTCCGACGCCGGCCAATCCTTTGAACGGATACGGGCAACCGGGCTTTTTCGGATTCACGACGGCCGCCGCTTCCGGCAGCTCCTCGGGCGGCTCGTGATGGTCGGTCACGACGACGTCGATGCCGAGCCCGGCGGCATACGCAACTTGCTCCTTGGCGCTGATGCCCGTATCGACGGTCACGATCAGCGAGACGCCGTTTTGCTTGGCCAGATCGATCGCGCTGTTGTTTAAGCCGTACCCTTCATGAACCCGGTGGGGTATGTACGTATCGAAATCGGCGCCGAGCCGGCGAAACAGATGCGTCATCAGCGACGTGCTGCTCACGCCGTCCGCGTCGTAATCGCCGTACACGCGAATTTTTTCGCCGCGCTCAAGCGCCAGGCGGATGCGCGCCACGGCGTCGGCCATGCCGTCCAGCAAAAAAGGATCGTGAAACCGATCCTTTCCGGACTGGAAAAAGCTCGCCGCCTCCCGGGCATCGGTCATACCGCGCGATACCATCATGCCGGCCACGACGGGGTGCAGCTTGAGCTCCGCCGCCAGCCGGTCGACGGCCGCCCGGTCGGCGCCGCCCACCTTCCATCTTGTTTTTGCGTAAAGCATAGCAGGTCCCCCAAAAGTGACGCTTTGGAGCGCCGGCCGCTCTCCCCGCTTAATGCAGCAATGTCGGGAAGTCGGGATGCTCCGAGTCGACGTCCTTGTAAGGATAGCCGGGGTCGTACGGGTTGACGTGAATGAACACGTCGGACACATGGCTGAACTTGCTCAGCAGCTGATGCTTGACCGCCTTGCCGATGTCGTGTCCTTCGAGCACCGTAATTTTCGGATTGACGCTGATTTTAATGTCGACGATCACATAATGGCCGTGTTCGCGCGCGCGCAATTCGTTGATGGCGATGACGCCTTTTACCCGCTGCGCCGTTTCCAGCAGCTCCTCCGTATCTTCCTCATGGAGCGTGTGATCCATCGTCGCGTGAACCGAATCTTTCACGAGCTTGTATCCCATCCGCAGGACGAGAAACGCAACGAACAGACCTGCGGTGGGGTCCAAATAATACAGCATCGGCTGCCCGGCATATGAGCCGAGCACCGCCCCGCCGACGCCGATCAGCACGGCGACGGACGTCATGACGTCCGTGCGGTGATCCCAGGCGCTGGCGATGAGCGCCTGGCTCGACAGCTTTTTGCCGAGCCGGAAATTGTATTGGAACAAAAACTCTTTGACGACGATCGAGATGCCGATGGCGATAAGCGCAAACTCCTTCGGAGGCTCTGCAATGCCGCCGATCATCGACTTCACCGAGTTGATGCCGATCTCCAGGCCGACGACGAGCAGCAGCACGGAGACGACGATAGCCGATATCGGCTCCGCTTTGCCGTGCCCGTACGGATGATCGGCGTCGGGAGGGCGCCTCGCCGCCCTAAGCCCGATCAGCACGGCGACAGAGCCGGCGACGTCCAGGGCCGAGTTCACTGCGTCCGCGAGCAGCGCCTTACTGCCCGACAGCCAGCCGACCGTCCCCTTCATGGCCGCAAGACCGATGTTGCCGACAATGCCCAGCCAAGCGGCAAATTGCGCTTTTTTGAACCGCTTCTCCGACATGTGGTCCCCCTTTGCCTATGACGCCGACTTCAAGAGTTGCTGACGATTATGAATTCGCCTTGGCCGGTGCGGCTCTGCGGGCGCCGATCGTTCCTTTGCGCAGCACGTAGTAAAGCGGGCTGGCCACGCAGATCGACGAGTACGCACCGCTGATCAGACCGATCAGCATGGCGAGCGAGAACAGCCGAAGCGCCTCGCTGCCGAAGATGATCAGGCAGACCGCGCCGAACAGAACCGTAAGCACCGTATTGATCGAGCGCGTCATCGTCTGCCAGACGCTCTTGTTGATGAGGTCGGCCAGATCGCCGGGCTGTTTCAGTTTGGCAAAGCGCAAATTTTCGCGAATGCGGTCGAAGATGACGATCGTATCGTTGATCGAATACCCGATGATTGTCAGCACCGCCGCGACGAACGGCAAGTTGACCTCGAGCCGGAAAATGGAAAAGACGCTGATGACGATAAACGCGTCATGGAGCAAGGCGACGATGCCCGCAACCGCGAAACGCCATTCGAAGCGGATGCTGACGTAGATGATAATCCCGAGACTGGCCAGCAGCACGGCATAAATCGCTTTGATCGCCAGCTCCCGGGCGAGCTGAGGATCGACCGTATTTTCCTCGTGGCTGATCTGGTCGCCGTACGCCGTCTTGAACGCGTTCACCGCTGTGGTTACCTGGTCGGCGGACAGCACGTCGTCGAAACGGGCCGTCACCCGGTCCTGATGATCGCCGCCGATGGTGACGATCGGGGAGAAACCGGCATCCTTGAACAGCTGCTCGGCCTTCGCCTTCTCCACCGGCTGGCCGACGGTGATGTCGATCGTCGTCCCCGCTTTGAAGTCGACGCCGTAATTCAAGCCGAAGGCGACAAGCGTCACTATGCCGATCAGCGTGACGACGATGGAAAACGCAAAAAACGATTTGCGATATTTGACGAAATCAAACGATTTGATCGATTTAAAGCTCACGCACTTCCGCCTCCTTCACGCCGTAATAACCTGGCTTGCTAAACATTTTGCTGCGTAAGAGCAGGTTAAGCAGGAAGCGGGACAAAAAGACGTTGGTCAAAATGCTGATCACGATGCTCAAAATCAATGTCAGCGCAAATCCGCGGATCGCGCCCGTTCCGATATAGTACAGCACAGCGCCGGCCAGGATGGTCGTAATGTTGGCGTCCATGATCGTGCGGAACGAGTTTTTGGAGCCCGCTTTTAGCGCGGACAGCAAACTTTTGCCGCTGCGGATTTCTTCCTTGATCCGTTCGTAGGTGATGATGTTCGCGTCGACGGCCATCCCCACGCCGAGTATAAACGCGGCAATGCCCGGCAGCGTGAGCGTCGCGTTCAACCAATAGAACACGACGATCTGCAGCCAGATGAACGTGATGAGCGTAATGCTCGCCACGAATCCGGGCACCCGGTAAAGCGCCAGCATGAACAGCAAAATGAGAATCGAGGCGATGACGCCGGCTTGAACGGTTTCCTTCAGCGATTGCTGGCCGAGCGTTGCGCCAACGGACTGCGTATATTTCTCCGTCAGCTTGAGCGGAAGCGCTCCCAGATTGATGACATCCTTCAGCTTTTTCGCTTCTTCGTACGTGAAGCTGCCCGTAATCGTCGCCTTGCCGTCGGTCAGCGCCTGCTGCACGATCGGGGCGGACAGCTCGGTTTCATCCAAATAAATGGCCAAAGGTTGTCCGACCAGACGGGACGTAATTTCGGCAAATTTCTCCTTGTTTTTCACTTCGATCTGGATCATCGGCCGGTTCGCCTGATCGAAGACGACGGTGGCGGCCCCTTCGACAAAGTCGCTGCCGACCAGCTCCTTCTTCCCGTCCGGCCCGCGGAACGTCAGCTCGGCCGGCTTTTTGAGCAGCTCGCGCACTTGCTCCTGGTTCTCGATGCCGGCGAGTTTGACGCGAATCCGGTCTTTGCCCTCGGTCGTCACTTCCGGCTCGGCGACGCCGCTCGCGTTGGCCCGCTGCTCCAGGCTTCTTGCCGTTTCCTTGAGCGAATCAGGCGTTACCGCTTTCCCCTCTTCAATCGGTTCGGCCACATACAAAATCTCGAAGCCGCCCTTTAGGTCGAGCCCGAGCCGCACCTGCTTCAGCAGGGAAGGGCTGGTCAAGCCGATGGCTACCAAAAGGATGATCACGACGAGCCAAAACGCCGTGAATCGTTTCAAATCCATGTAAGCGTACTCCCTTCCGTCCTCAATATTCCCATTATACCCACCGCCGAAAATCGAGTCAATTTGACCGGCGGCACAAAAAAAGCCGCGCTTCAATTGTCGAAGCGGGCGTCATTTCGGTATATGCTCATCGTCATCCAGTTCATGAGCGTCGTGATTTTGAGCGACAAAATATCGTTGACGATCTGATGGAGCGGGGGCAGTCCGGTTTTGGCGTATTTGTCGCTGACGCAGTTCCAGACGTCCTCGCCCGACACATGCTCGTAGCCGAGCATCCGGAATTCGTCCGCCTTGCTGCGGCACAGCCGCTCGAACGCCTCGCTCATTTCCTCCTCGGACCATTCGAACCGGTCTTCCGCCTCGCGATCGAAAGCTTCCTCAGTCATCGGCAATCTCCTCCTTCGCCCCTGACGTCCTTATCTGGCAACCGACGTTACTATTTCGCCGCCGAGCCGGCGATTCCTGCCCGGTACCTCAAGGCCGGCAAAATTGTTGCATGAGCTTGGCCGCCGTCCGCATATTCATGGAATGAGCCAGTCCATCCCACTACGGAAGGAAGACGAACGCGTTGAAGAAGCAATCGTTCATCAAAGGGACCATGATCCTGCTCGCTGCCGGCATCGTCAACCGGTTGCTCGGCTTCGTTCCGCGCATTACGCTGCCGCGCGTCATCGGGGCGGAAGGGGTCGGGCTGTACCAGATGGGCTATCCGTTCATGATATTGATCATCACGATCATCTCCAGCGGCGTACCGCTCGCGGTGGCCAAGCTGGTCGCGGAAGCGGAATCGGAAGGCAACGAGCGCAAAGTGCGCGCCGTCGTCAAGCTTTCGCTCCTTGTCACCTGCGGGCTGGCCGTCGCCTTCACCTTGCTTTGCATATGGGCCGCGCCTTGGATAACGACGCATCTGCTCACCGACGCGAGGGTGTACCGGACGTTCATCGCGATGTGCCCGATTTTGCCCATCGTCGCCATATCCGGCGTCTTCCGCGGATATTTCCAAGGGCGGCAAAACATGATTCCGACCGCGGCGTCGCAAGTGGTGGAAACGCTTGTCCGCATCGCCGCCATGCTCATGCTTGCTTACTTGCTGCTTCCTTACGGAGTCGAATGGGCTGCCGCCGGCGCCATGATCGGCGTCGTCATCGGGGAGCTGTGCGGCATGCTCGTGCTCTTGTCCAGCCACTTCCGCCACGGCTTCGGAAGGACGGATTCAAGCAAAGCTTCCGGGCGCGCCGAAAGCCGGCGTTCGCTGTTCCGCTCCATATTCGCCATCGCCGTGCCGGTAACGGGCAGCCGCATGGTCGGATCGGCCTCTTACTTCCTCGAATCGATCTTTATCGCCCAAAGTCTGGCCCTCGCCGGTGTGGCCACGGCCGTCGCCACCGCCCAGTACGGCGTGCTGCAAGGCATGGTCATCCCGATCTTGTCGCTTCCGGGCGCGCTTACCTACTCGCTGTCGGTATCGCTCGTTCCTTCGTTGTCGGAAGCGGCCGCCCGCGGCGATATGAAGACGATCCACAAACGGCTCCATCAGTCGCTGCGCCTTTCCCTCGTGGCGGGAGCGCCCTTCGCCGTCGTCATGTTCGTGCTGGCCGAGCCGCTCTGCTACTATTTGTATAACGATGCTGAAGTCGGGCGCATGCTGAAACTGATGGCGCCCGTCGCCCTGTTCCTTTACTTCCAGGGGCCGCTGCAGGCGACGCTCCAGGCGCTCGACCGTCCGGGAAGCGCGCTCATGAATTCGTTCGTCGGCGCCGCCGTCAAGCTGGCGCTCATTTGCCTGCTCGCATCCCGCCCGCAATGGGGCATACTCGGCGCCGTCGTCGCCATCAACATCAACATTGTGCTGGTGACAATGCTCCATTGGCACAGCGTCGTTCGCCTGCTCCGGTTTCGGATGCAATCGGGTGATTATATGAAGACAGGCTTCGCCGCCGCCCTGATGGCCGCATGCTGCTACGCGATCATGCACCAGTCCTGGCACGACGAGCCGTTCGTGCGCTTTCTCGCCGCGTGCGTATCCGGCGGCATCGTCTATCTGGCTGCCGTCGTCCTGCTGAAGCTTGTGGACGCAAGCGACGTCTCGCGGATTCCGTGGATCGGAAAAAAATAATTACGATCTTCGCTTGAGGTCGACGTACAACCGTCCCCGATGGTCGATCGTGCAATAGAACACGTCCTTGAAATCTTGTACGCCTTGCGCTTGCAGCTCGTTTTTCAGCCAAAAGCGGGTTTTGCCGATCCGCTTCAAATGTTCGTCCTGGACCTTTCCGTCCATAATCAGCACGAGCGGCAGCTCCTCAAGCCGGATGCGCGGTTCTTCCGACGGCTTGGGCTTAGCCCCGCCGGGTCCGTTCTCCGACTGCTGCTTCTTGTCGATGACCGACAGCTTGCCCGACGTTTCCAGCACGGCGAATTCGACGTCCGCCACATTTGTGATGCCCCGCTCGCGAAGCTGCATGTTCAAATCGTCCAACGTATAGCGCTGCTTGCGCATCTCTTCCTGGTCCAGCCGGCCGTTCCGGATCAAATAGCTCGGCTTCCCGTCGAACCAGAGACGGAGAGTCCGGCTCTTCAACGTCAGAAAGGCAATGCCGATCTGGATGAGCATGAGCGTCGCCATCGGCACGAGCCCTTCCATAATCGGCATGTGCGGATCGTCGATGATGAAGACGGCAATTTCCGCGATCATGATGGAAATGACCAGATCGAACAGCGACAGCTTGCCGATTTCCCGCTTGCCCATGATGCGCATAATGAACAGAATGACAAAATAAACCAGCACCGTGCGCAAAAAGATCGTCAGAAGCTCCAATTTCCTCCACGCTCCTCGCGCGTTCACGATTGTACTGGTATTCTGACCGGCAACCCGGACGCCCATGCAATTTCCGGCCATTCAATAATTGCCATGACACTTGTACTAAATCGTCCAAGTCCCCCATACAATGGATACAAAACGAATGGTGAGGTGCGTCAATCGCATGAACCCGATCGAACGAATCCCGCGCTTCCGCATCACGTCTCCGCTTTTGTCCGGCGTCGTCAACGCCTTCATCTGGCTGTGCATCGGCGCCGTTGTGACGTCGCTGATCGTCACGATGACGAATATGACCGAACAGTCGCTGACACGGGCCGCTTACATCATCCACGCCATCGCTTGCGCCTGCGGCGGCTTCTCCAGCGGCAAACGGGCGGGCAGCAAAGGCTGGTATCACGGCCTCCTGTTGGGCATCCTGTATACTGTGATCGTCGTGCTCGTCGGATTTCTCGGCTTCGACGCCGGCCTCGGTCCGGATACGGCCATTTTGCTCGGTTCGGCCGTTGCGGCGGGGGCCGTTGGCGGCATGGTCGGTGTCAACGCCAAGAAGTAAGGCGCAATGGCAGGGCAATCGCATTAGAGTCGTAACCGGCGCAAATGAGCCGCTGCGGAGTCCCTTTGATCCAATCGCCGCACCTCCGCCTGTTTAGCGCAAATCGAATGCCACGGCCGCATTTGACAAGCATCCCGTGCTTGTCTTGCTCGCTGTCCCCTCGCACATGCTATAATAATTGTGGTTTTGTGCCGCCACTATTACCGCAGCAAAGGACCGATCGCCAGGCACACCGGGCAGCAGCGGTATTTCGAAGCTCGGCATCGCTTGGCCAGGCATATTGGGGGAAGCACCATGATTACCATTCACTCGATGACTCAAGCCTCCGTTATGATCGTCACAGTCGTTTATGTCCTGTTGTTTCTTGCCTTGAAGCGGCATCCGCTATACCCGTTCCATGCCGCCGGCTTGTTCGTGCAGGAACTGCTGGGCAACCGAAAATACGCGACCTACTTTCTCGGCATTGCCGTCATCCTGTTCTTCAACAAGATCGAAATCACGCTGGAAAATCATATGAACTCCCACAGCGACTTCACTCCGTTCGTCTACGAATGGGAAGGCGATTTCGTCATGTGGGTGCAGCGGCTGTTCGAGAACGGCTACTTGACTTCGGCGCTCGTCTTCTTTTACGTCGTCGTTTTCCCGGCGCTCATGATCGCATCGATCGGCATTTATACATACGAGCGTGAGTTCAAGCTGTATTATGCGGTATGCTGTGCGCTCATGCTCAATTATATGATCGCCATTCCGTTCTACCTGTTTTTCCCGGTTACCGAAGTGCACGCGTTCCATCCGCAAGTCCGCTTCCTGATGCTGGACGCGTTTCCGACGTTCGAGCAGGATTACCGGCCGCTGTCCGATTTGGACAATTGCTTCCCCAGCTTGCATACGTCCATCTCCGTCTCGATGGCCGCCATCGCGCTCCGCTGCCGGAACCGCTTCTGGAAAATCGCGGCGCCGCTATGTGCGGCGACGATCATTTTCTCGATCTTCTATCTCGGCATTCATTGGCTGACCGACATGATCGGCGGCGTCGTGCTCGGGCTCATCGCCGCCCGCCTCGGCCTGCGGCTTGGCGAAGGCCGGGCGCTCGCCGGACAAGAGCAGCCGGGTTGGCTTGGCCGACGCGATATGGAGAGGAAATGGTAGGCGCCGCCGCTCCATGCAAAAAGCCTCGGACTTCGCAGCGATGCGAAATGTCCGAGGCTTTTTTGCGGTTCGATGAAATTCCTTATGTATTCAGATGGAGCTCATTCTTTTTCAGCCGGTTTCGAAGACTTTTCCGAAGATTTTTCGGCCGGCGCCGGCGCTTGGCTCGTCACCGAATTGACCGCCGACCGGTCGAAGGTCAGCTTCGTCACGTCGTTGACCCGCAGCACGACGATGTCGTCGGTAATTTCCACAATCGTGCCGTGCAATCCTCCGATCGTCGTCACTTTATCCCCTTTTTTCAATTGATTGAGCATCTGGTTGCGCTGCTTCTGGCGCTTTTGCTGCGGCCGGATCAGCAGGAAATACAACACGGCGAACATGAGCACGAACGGGATGATCGTGGTCAAATAACTCGCCGAGCTCGTCTGAGCCGCCGCGTCTGCCGCCAAATTCCACATGGCGTTGCCTCCTTTATCAAAATCCCCGTGAAGTAAAGACTAAAAGCCGCGGTCGTTGCCGGTAAGCCCGTACCGGTCGAAAAATTCGTCCCGGAAATCGAGCAGCCGGTCCTCCGCGATCGCTTGTCTGACCTGACGCATCAGTTCGAGCAAAAAATGCAGGTTGTGATTCGTGGTCAGCCGAATGCCGAACGTCTCGTCCGCCTTGATCAGATGGCGCAAATACGCGCGGGTGTAATGGGTGCACGTGTAGCACGAGCAGTTCGGGTCGAGCGGGCCGAAGTCCCGCGCCAGCCCCGCATTGCGCACGACAAGCCGGCCGGTGCTGGTCATGACCGTGCCGTTGCGGGCGATCCGCGTCGGCAGCACGCAGTCGAACATGTCCACCCCGCGTATCGCTCCTTCCAGCAGCGCGTCCGGCGAACCGACCCCCATCAAGTAGCGGGGCTTGTCCGCGGGAAGCAGCGGAACGGTGCATTCCAGCATCTCGTACATGAGCGGCTTCGATTCGCCCACGCTCAGTCCACCAATAGCATACCCCGGGAAATCCATGGAAGTCAACTGCGCCGCGCTTTCCCGACGCAGATCGGCATACATCCCGCCCTGCACGATCGCAAACAGCGCCTGGTCATGCGGCCGCTCGTGGGCTTTCAGACAGCGCTCCGCCCAGCGGGTCGTCCGCTCCATCGATTGCTTGACGTAGTCGTACTCGGCCGGATAAGGCGGACATTCGTCGAACGCCATGATGATGTCCGCTCCGAGCGCGTTTTGAACTTCCGTCGCCTTCTCCGGAGATAAAAACAGCTTATCTCCGTTCAGATGGCTGCGGAACTCGACGCCTTC
>Ga0310832_101244_pt1 | contig 11796 bp, 9 predicted proteins | sample WT_ome_7_FD_201303 | JGI IMG/M metagenome (GOLD analysis project Ga0310832, IMG submission 201303) | Sorghum-adapted microbial communities enriched on wild type (WT) sorghum from Joint BioEnergy Institute, Emeryville, California, United... ...
TATACTAACGTTTAGTACCAGGTAATAATCGAGACATCCGAGCGTCGGTCGGCGCGGCGAAAGCGACGATCCCAAAAGGAGGAGCCCGTTATCGAACGCATGCCGAAGCGCCAGCGGCAGCAGCTGCTGGCCAAAGAACTGGAACAAAATCCGTTCGTCACGGACGAGGAGCTTACCCGCATTTTCAAGGTAAGCATCCAGACCATTCGGCTGGACCGGCTCGAGCTCGGCATTCCCGAGCTGCGCGAACGGCTCAAGCTGATGGCGGAACGCACCTACGATCAAGTACGCTCCCTACCGCTTCACGAAGTGATCGGGGAAGTGATCGATTTACAGCTGGACAAAAGCGGCATCTCCATTTTCGAAATCAAGGAGGAGCACGTCTTCTCCCGCACGAAAATCGCCCGCGGCCATCATATATTCGCCCAGGCGAATTCGCTCGCGATCGCGGTCATCAACAACGAAATGGCGCTGACCGCCTCGGCGGACATCCGCTTCATCCGGCAAGTGAAGCTGGGGGAAAAGTGCATCGCCAAAGCGTACGTCCGCTCGATTACCGGGCAGAAAGCCAAAGTCGAACTGTTTACATATGTCGGGGAGGAAATGGTGTTTCAAGGCAACTTTTTGATCTATCGCTTCGCGGATGATACAAGCGGAAAAGGGGATAAGCGGCATGCGAATCGCGATTGACGCCATGGGCGGCGACCATGCGCCCGCAACGACGGTTGAGGGGGCGATATTGGCGGCGCGGGAATGGAGCGACGTGGAAATCGTGCTGGTGGGTGACGAAGCTCGCATCCTCGCGCATATGCCGAGCGGCGCGAAGCCGTCCAACGTGAGCGTCCATCACGCCCCCGACGTCATCGCCGCCGATGACGAGCCGGTGAAGGCGGTGCGCCGCAAAAAAGAGGCGTCGATGGTCGTTGCCGGCAGGCTCGTCCGCGAGGGCGGCTGCGACGCGATGATTTCGGCGGGCAACACCGGCGCACTGATGGCCACCGGGCTGCTCATTGTCGGCCGCATCGAAGGGATCGACCGGCCGGCGCTGGCGCCGATGCTGCCGACGATGGACGGCAGCGGCGTGCTCGCCCTCGATCTCGGCGCCAATATGGACGCGTCCGCGGATAATTTGCTTCAATACGCGATCATGGGCAGCATTTACCGCAACAAGGTGCACGGCATCGCCCGTCCGCGCGTCGGCTTGCTGAACGTCGGGACGGAAGCGCTCAAAGGGAATGAATTGACGAAGCAGGCATATCCTTTACTGGAACAAGCTCCGATTCATTTCCTGGGCAACGTGGAGGCGCGCGACGTGCTGCTGGGCAATTGCGACGTGCTCGTGTGCGACGGTTTCGTCGGCAACATTTTGCTGAAGGCGATGGAAGGGGCGGCGAACGTCATCTTCTCCGCGCTGAAGACCGAATTCACTCGCTCGTTCATGAGCAAGCTGGCGGCCGCCGTGCTGAAGCCGAGGCTGAGCGCTTTCCGCAAAAAGATGGACTACACCGAGCACGGAGCGGCGCCGCTGCTCGGCATCAACGGACTCGTGCTGAAAAGCCACGGCTCCTCCGACGCCAACGCGATCAAAAACGCCGTGCGCCAGGCGCGCATCGCGATAACGAACCGCCTTGTCGAGGCGATTTCGACCGAAGTGAGCGCCAAGTCGACTTGACGAAGGAAATGACGTGATCGGCGCAAGTCGATTAGACGAAGCGATTTCGAAGTAAGGCCGGGAATCGCTTGACGGAATTTAGCAGGAAGCGAGATGGATGAGATGAATGGAAAACCCGTGGGGATTCGGGGAACGGGCATGTACGTGCCCGAGCGCGTGCTGACGAACAAAGACCTCGAGCAAATGGTCGATACGAGCGACGAATGGATCGTGACCCGCACCGGCATGCGCGAACGGCGGATCGCCGCGAACGATCAGTCCACCTCCGACCTTGCGTATGAAGCGGCGCTCGAAGCGCTGAAAAATGCCAATTTGCCGGCCGAAGAGCTCGAACTGATCGTCGTGGCGACGATTACGCCGGATTTGGCGTTTCCGTCGACGGCTTGCATATTGCAGGACAGGCTCGGGGCGCGCAAAGCGGCGGCGTTCGACCTGTCCGCAGCCTGCTCCGGCTTCATCTACGGCCTGGCCAACGCATCCGCGTTGATCGCAAGCGGCATGTACAAAAACGCGCTGGTGATCGGTGCGGAATGTTTGTCCAAAATTACCGACTACACCGACCGCAACACATGCATTTTGTTCGGCGACGGCGCCGGTGCCGTCGTCTTGGGCGAAGTGCCCGAAGGGCGCGGCTTCCGCTCCTTCGAGCTGGGCGCGGACGGCTCGGGCGGCAATCTGTTGCATTCGCGCAACAAATACATCTATATGGACGGCAAGGAAGTGTTCAAGTTCGCCGTCAAAATTATGAACAGCGCCGCCGAGGAAGCGTTGCGCAAAGCGGGAATCGCCAAGTCGGAAATCGACCTGCTCGTCCCGCATCAGGCAAACATCCGGATTATCCAGTACGCGCTGGAGCGGCTCGAGCTGCCGGAATCCAAGTGCGCCATTAACTTGGACCGCTACGGCAACGTTTCGGCGGCGTCGATTCCGATCGCCCTCGCCGAAGCCGATCGGGAAAATCGCATCCGCCCGGGGGACAAGCTGCTGTTCGTCGGCTTCGGCGGCGGGCTGACCTGGGGGGCCTCCGTGCTCATCTGGTAAGCCGAACGAACGATCGATCCTAATCGCCGGAAAGGAGCACTCAAGAGGACATGAAACGAATCGCGTTCGTATTTCCCGGCCAGGGCGCGCAAACGGTCGGCATGGGCAAATCGTTTTACGACAGCGATCCGGCGGCGAAGCGCCGCTTCGAGCAAGCGGACCACGTGCTCGGCTTCAAGCTTTCGCAGATCATCTTCGAGGGCCCCGAGGACGAATTGAAAAAAACGTACAATACGCAGCCCGCGCTGCTTACGACGAGCATCGCTATTTTGGAGTCGGTGCGGGAGCTGGGCATTGAGCCGGCCTTTGTCGCGGGCCACAGCCTCGGAGAGTATAGCGCCCTGGTGGCCGCCGGCGTGATGAGCTTTGAAGATGCTGTCAAAACCGTGCGCGCCCGCGGGGAATTCATGGAGCAGGCGGTGCCGAACGGCAAAGGAGCGATGGCCGCCGTGCTCGGCGCCGAGCGGGAGGCGCTCGCCGAGCTGTGCCGCCGCGTAACCGCCGAAGTCGGCGTTGTCGAGATGGCCAACGTCAATTGCCCCGGGCAAATCGTCGTCTCCGGCACAGCCGAAGGGGTCGCCGCGGTCGCCGAGCGGGGCAAGGAAGCCGGCGCGAAGCGGGTCGTCCCGCTGGAAGTGAGCGGGCCGTTCCACTCGTCGCTTATGAAGCCTGCGGCCGACCGGCTTGCGGACGTGCTGGCCGGCGTGCACATGCAAGACGCGCGCATCCCCGTCGTCGCCAACGTGACGGCGCAGCCCGTCGCCGAGGCGGATGCGATCCGGCGCCTGCTCGTCGAGCAGGTGTACTCGCCGGTGCTGTGGGAAGACAGCGTGGCGCGGATGATCGCGGACGGCGTCGACACGTTCGTCGAGATCGGCTCCGGTACGGTGTTGGCCGGACTGATTCGAAAGGTGGACAAGCAGGCGCGGACGTTTTCGATCAACAGCCGCGAGGCGCTGGCGCAATTTGCCGAGGAATGGAAGACGGCGGCGCAAGCGTAACGGATGGTTTTTGCTTGAAAGTTGCGCATAGTAAGGAAGGAGGAGCTGCACATGCTCGAAGGGAAAGTGGCGCTCGTCACCGGCGCCTCCCGCGGGATCGGGCGGGCGATCGCGCTCGCGCTGGCCGAGGCGGGAGCGGACGTCGTCGTCAATTACGCCGGCAGCGAACAGGCTGCGGCCGATACGGTGAGCGCCATCGAAGCGATGGGCCGCCGCGCGTTCAAGGTGCAGGCCAACGTCGGATCGGCCGCCCAGGTCGAGGAGATGGTGAAGGCGGCGCTGGATAGGTTCGAGAGGATCGACATTTTGGTCAACAACGCCGGCATTACGCGCGACAACCTGATCATGCGGATGAAAGAGGAAGAGTTCGACGAAGTCATCGCGACGAATCTGAAAGGCGTGTTCAACTGCATCAAGGCGGTCACGCGCCCGATGATGAAGCAGCGCTCCGGCAAAATCATCAACATTTCGTCCGTCGTCGGCGCCCTTGGCAACGCCGGACAAGCGAACTACGTCGCAGCCAAGGCCGGCGTCATCGGCTTGACCAAGTCGGCCGCCCGAGAGCTCGCTTCGCGCAATATTACCGTCAACGCGGTGGCGCCGGGCTTCATCGAGACGGACATGACCGACAAGCTGTCGCCGGAAATGCGCGAGCAGATGCTCGGGCAAATTCCGCTCTCCCGGCTCGGTCAACCGGAAGACGTCGCGCGCGTTGTCGTCTTCCTGGCGTCCGACGCATCGAACTACATGACTGGCCAGACGATTCATGTCGACGGCGGCATGTATATGTAGCTTCATCCGCGTCGAACGCCGGCGCCGGCCGGCTACGTTTGTCGACTGCCCGCGACTTGTCCCGAACAGGCCGGACAGGTATGGCATTTTGCTTTTGTTTCTCGTATAATACCATGGAGGAGGTGAACCGGATGTCCGACATTTTTGACCGTGTCAAGCGCATTGTGGTCGATCGCTTGGGGGTTGAAGAATCTGAAGTGACCCTCGAAGCTTCTTTCAAAGACGATCTGGGTGCAGACTCTCTCGACGTAGTCGAATTGGTAATGGAATTGGAAGACGAGTTCGATATGGAAATTTCCGATGAAGATGCCGAGAAGATTACAACCGTAGGAGAGGTAGTCGAATACATAAAGTCCCATACCTGATCGAAAGCGTTGAAAAGTCCCGTTTTCACCAGAAGGAACGGGACTTCTCCTCATAAACACGCTCATTCGTCTTCGGTGCAAGTGATAGCCGGGGCTTTAGATACAAGGCACTACCATTTGTCGTTGATGCCGGAGAGGTGGAACTCATGAAACGCAGAGTCGTTATTACCGGGATGGGCGTCATGTCCGCGCTCGGGCGCGATTTGGAAACGTTTTGGAACAACCTGATCGCCGGCAAATCCGGCGTCTCCAAGATCGAGTCGTTCGACGCGAGCGATTTTTCTACCCGCATCGCGGCGGAGATCAAAGATTTCAATCCGGAAGATTATATCGATAAAAAGGAAGCGCGCCGCATGGACCGGTTCGTCCAGTTCGCCGTTGCGGCAAGCTTGAATGCGCTTCAAGACGCGAAGCTGAAAATTGGCGAAGACGTCGATCCGGACCGGTGCGGCGTCTACGTCGGGTCGGGCATCGGCGGACTCGGCACGTGGGAGGAGCAGCACCGGATTTTGCTCGAGAAAGGGCCGAAGCGGGTCAGCCCGTTCTTCATCCCGATGATGATCGCCAACATGGCGTCCGGGCAAATTTCGATGCTGGTCGGGGCCAAAGGTCCCAACAGCACGGCCGTCACCGCCTGCGCGACGGGAACGCACTCGATCGGCGACTCGTTCAAGCTCATCCAGCGCGACGACGCCGACATCATGATCTGCGGCGGTGCGGAAGCGACGATCCGGCCGATCGGGATGGCCGGGTTTTGCGCGCTGCGCGCGATGTCGACGCGCAACGACGAGCCCGAGAAGGCGAGCCGGCCGTTCGACATCGACCGCGACGGCTTCGTCATGGGCGAAGGCGCGGGCATTCTCGTTCTCGAGGAGCTGGAGCACGCCAAAAAGCGCGGAGCGCGCATTTACGCCGAAGTGATCGGCTACGGCATGAGCGGCGACGCCTACCATATGACCGACCCCGATCCGGAAGGGGCGGCTCGTTGCATGTCGCGGGCGATTCGCGACGCCGGCATCGAGCCGTCGCAAGTCGACTACATCAACGCCCACGGCACGTCTACGCCGGTCGGCGACAAGTCGGAAACGACGGCGATCAAGAAAGCGCTGGGCGACCATGCATACAAAGTCGCGATCAGCTCGACGAAGTCGATGACCGGGCATTTGCTCGGGGCGGCCGGCGGCGTCGAGGCGGTCATCACCGGCTTGTCGCTCTCGCGCGGCAAAATCGCGCCGACGATCAATCTTGACAATCCGGACCCGGAGTGCGATCTCGACTACGTGCCGAATGTGGCCCGGGAAGCGAACTTGTCGATCGCGATGTCCAACTCGTTCGGATTCGGCGGCCACAACGCCACGATCGTGCTGAAGCGGTACGACGCTTGAGAGCGCAAAAGACAAGGCGCATAAACAAGCCTGAATCGGGCGAATCCTACTAGCGGATATGGGAAGATGGGCGGTGGATTCCGATGAAATCGATCGATAGGCTGCAGTCCGCGCTGGGGATCGCGTTTCGCGATCCCCGTCTGCTCAAACAGGCGTTCACGCATTCCTCTTTCGTCAACGAGCAGCGTTCTGCCGGGTGGCGGGACAACGAGCGGCTGGAATTTCTCGGCGACGCCGTGCTGCAGCTGACCGTATCCGAATATTTGTTCCGGACGTATCCGGAACGGCCCGAGGGTGAGCTGACCAAGCGGCGCGCCGCCATCGTGTGCGAGCCTTCGCTCGTCCGGTTCGCCGAAATGCTCGACTTCGGCTCCTACGTATTCCTCGGCAAAGGGGAGGAACTGACGGGCGGCCGGAGTCGGCCTTCGCTGCTCGCCGACGTGTTCGAATCGTTCGTCGGGGCGCTGTATCTCGACCAGGGACTGGACGCCGTCCGGGCGTTTCTGAACGTGCACTTGTTCCCGCAACTGTCCGACGATCAGGAGCAGCTGCTGAAGGGCGACTACAAGACGAAGCTGCAGGAATTTACCCAGCAGCGCGGCATGGGCACGGTCGAGTACCGGATCGTCGAGGAGCGGGGACCGGCTCACGACCGGGAGTTCGTCTCCGAGGTGTGGATGGACAAGCGGATGCTCGGCAGCGGCTCCGGCCGGTCCAAGAAGGATGCCGAGCAGCAAGCCGCATCCCGGGCGTTGGACGTGCTGATGGAGGCGGAGCGGAAGGGACAAGCCTGAAGGAGCGGTAGTTTGGTCGAATCGGACCGAAGCCGCTCCTTTGTCGTTTTCGCAACTGGCGCGGACGGCACTTATTGAAATGGGCGGCCGGGCGTTTTTCTCATTTGTATGCTACAATAAGCTTTGTCCATATTGCGGTTCGAGGTGAAAGCATGTATTTGAAACGTTTGGAGCTGGCCGGGTTCAAGTCGTTCGCCGACAAGACGGAGCTCGAGTTCGTCCAGGGTATTACCGCCGTAGTCGGGCCGAACGGCAGCGGCAAGAGCAACATTTCCGATTCGATCCGCTGGGTGCTGGGCGAGCAAAGCGCGCGCAGCTTGCGCGGAGGCAAGATGGAGGACATCATCTTCGCCGGCAGCGACTCCCGCAAGGCGGTCAATTACGGGGAAGTGTCGCTGACGCTGGACAACTCCGACCAGTCGCTTTCGCTCGACTTCAATGAAGTGACGGTTACGCGCCGCATTCACCGAAGCGGCGACAGTGAATATTTCATCAACAAGCAACCGTGCCGGCTGAAGGACATCACCGAGCTGTTCATGGATACCGGCATCGGCAAGGAAGCGTATTCGATCATCGGGCAAGGCCGCATCGAGGAAATTCTCAGCACGAAGTCCGAGGATAGGCGCGGCATTTTCGAGGAAGCGTCCGGCATCGTCAAATACAAGTCGCGCAAAAAGGAAGCGGAGAAGAAGCTGGCCGACACCGAGCAAAATTTGCTGCGCATCCACGATCTCGTCTCCGAGCTCGAAAGCCAAATCGAGCCGCTGCGCGAGCAGTCGGAGAAGGCGAAACGGTACAAGCAGCTGAAGGAGCAGCTGAAATCCGGGGAAGTGGCGCTATACGTCCACCAGATCGAGCAAATCCACCGCTCGTGGACGGAGGAAAGCGACAAGCTCGCTGCCTTGCAAAAGGAAGAGCTGGAGCTGTCCGCGATCGTCAGCAAGCACGACGCGACGCTGGAGAAGGAACGGGCGGAAGCGCGGCGGCTGGAAGAGGAGATCGAGCGGCTGCACGAGACGGTGCTTGCGCTGAGCGAGCAGTTCGAGAAGTGCGAAGGCTACGGCGAAGTGCTGCGCGAGCGGGACAAAAACTTGCTCGCCAACCGCAACCGGCTTGAGGCGGAAATCGAGGCGCAGCAGCGCCGCATCGCCGAGAAGGAAGCCGAGGCGGCCGTCTACCGGGAAAAATACGCCGCGCTGGAGCGAGAAGTGAAGGAGCTGTCCGCCAAGCTGCACGAGGAAGAGGAGCGGCTGCTCGGCGTCGCCGGCGGCGTAAGCAGCGAGGAGGAGGAGCGGCTGAAGGCCGAGCTGCTCGATACGCTCAACCGGTCCGCCCAGGCGCGCAACGAGGTGCGCTATGCGGAGCAGCATCTCGAGTCGCTCGCCCGGAGGATCGAGCGGTTGGACGAGGAGCGCTCAAAGTGGACCGGACAGCTTGAGCAGATCAAGTCCCAGCGCGACGGGATGGAGCGGCAGGTGGAAAAGCTGGCGGCGGAGCTGGAGGAGAGCCGCGACCGGTTCGTGACGCTCGGCCGGGAGCTGAAGGAGAAGCAGGAGCTGCTCGCCCAGGCGCAGGAGACGGCGCGCAAGTGGGAGCAGCGGCTCGACGCGCTGACCTCGCGCCGCGACACGATGCGTGAGCTGCAAAACGATTACGACGGCTTCGCCCACGGCGTCAAGGAAGTGCTGAAGGCGAGCAACCGCGAAGGCGGGCTGCGCGGCATCCACGGCGCCGTCGCCGAGCTGCTCAAGGTGCCGGCCGATGTGGAGACGGCGATCGAAACCGCGCTCGGCGGAGCGCTGCAAAACATCGTCGTCGAGAACGAGGCGGCCGGCCGCGAGGCGATCGCTTATTTGAAGCGGCGCCAGGGCGGACGGGCGACGTTTCTGCCCCTCGACGTCATCCGCGGCCGCTCCGTGCCCGAGCACGAGAAAAACGCGATCACCGGGCTGAGCGGCTTCGTCGGCATCGCCGTCGATCTGGTCCGCTTCGACGCGAAGTACGCGAACATCATGTCCAACCTGCTCGGCAACGTCATCATCGCCGAGAAGCTGGAGGAGGCGAACCGGATCGCCGCCAAATGCCAGTACCGCTACCGCGTCGTCACGCTGGAAGGCGACGTCGTCAACCCCGGCGGCTCGATGACCGGCGGCAGCTTGCAGAAAAAAACGTCCAGCCTGCTCGGCCGGCAGCGCCAGATCGAGGAGCTGGACAAGGAAATCGCCGACGCGGAAAGCCGGCTTCAGGAGCTGCGCGGCAAGCTGGACGAAATGAAGCGCGAGCTGGCGGAGGGCAACCGGACGATGGACGAGCTGCGCCAGACCGGGGAGCGGCTGCGCATCGAGGAGCAGAAGCTTCGGTCGGAGCTGAACCGGCTCGAGGGCGAATGGAAAAACGCCGAGGAGAACGCGGCGCTGTATGCGCAAGACCGCGAGGCGCTCGCCGGCGAGCAAAGCGAGTACTTGAGCCGCAAGCGGGCGGCGGAATCGTCGCTTGCGCAGTTGGCGAAAGAGGAGGCGGAACTGCAGCAGGCGATCCGCGACGCCGAGCTTGCGCGCAAGGCGAAGGAATCGGCCAAGGAAGAGATGCAGGCGCAACTGACGCAGCTGAAAGTGAAGACCGCCTCCGTCGCCCAGGAGAAGCAGTCGCTGGAAGAGCAGCTGCGCCGGTTTGACGACGACTTGACCGCATCCCGCAAAGACTGGAACGCAAGCAAGCGGATGCTTGCGCAGGTCGTCGCGGACATCGAGGCGAACGACGGCGAAACGGTGAAGCAGGTCGAGCAGCTGAACGAGCTCAGGATCCGTAAGCAGGAAGCGAGCGAGCAGGTGGAATTCAAGCGCGCGGAGCGGAGCAAATGGGTGCGCAAGCTGGAAGAGGGCGAAAGCTTGACCAAGGAGCAGCGCGTCCAGCTGAAGCAGGTGGAGGAGCAGCTGCGCCAAACCGAAGTGCGCGTCAACCGGCTCGATGTGGAACTCGACAATTTGCTCAAAAAGCTGGCGGAAGAGTACGAGCTCAGCTACGAGCTGGCCAAGGAGCGCTATCCGGTGCCCGACGACGTGCCCGCCTTGCAGCAGGAAGTGAGGGAGCTGAAGCGGCAGATCGCCACGCTCGGGGAAGTGAATCTCGGCGCGATCGAGGAATTCGAGCGGGTGAACGAGCGCTACGCGTTTTTGTCCGCGCAAAAGGACGATCTCGTCGAGGCGAAAACGGCGCTATACCAGGTCATCCGGGAAATGGATGAGGAGATGTCCAAACGGTTCAAGACGACGTTCGACGCGATCCGCTCCCGTTTCGCCGTCGTCTTCGCCAAGCTGTTCGGCGGCGGGCGCGCCGACTTGATTTTGTCCGAGCCGGATCGGCTGCTCGACACGGGCATCGAGATCGTCGCCCAGCCTCCGGGCAAAAAGCTGCAAAACTTGCAGCTGTTAAGCGGCGGCGAGCGCGCGCTGACGGCGATGGCGCTGCTGTTTGCGATTTTGCACGTCAAGCCGGTGCCGTTTTGCGTGCTCGACGAAGTCGAGGCGGCGCTGGACGAGGCGAACGTATCGCGCTTCGCCGAATATTTGCGCGAGTTTTCCCAGCAGACGCAGTTTATCGTCGTGACGCACCGCAAAGGGACGATGGAGTCGGCCGACGTGCTGTACGGGGTGACGATGGAGGAAGGCGGCGTGTCGAAGCTCGTATCGGTGCGGCTGGATGACGACGATGTCCTGACAGCCTGACGGCTTGACGGCCTTACATTTTGGATCGGAGGACGGGAACGAAGCATGAGTTTCTTCAAAAAGCTGCGCGAAAGCATCTCGACGAAAGCGGAATCGGTGACGAACCGGTTCAAGGAAGGCTTGAGCAAAACCCGCACCGCGTTCGTCGAACGGGTGGAGGAGCTCATTCTCCGCCGCAAAAAAATCGACGAGGCGTTCTACGAGGAACTGGAGGAAATTTTGATCGGCGCCGACGTCGGCGTCAGCACGGTCATGGAGCTGATCGACGCGCTGCGCGACGAGGTCCGCAAGCGCAAGATCGAGGACGCGGCGGAGCTGAAGCCGATTTTGTCCGAGAAGCTGGTCGCCATGATGCAAGGCGGCGAGGACAGCCGGCTGAAGATAGCCGACAGCGGCCTGACGGTTTATCTGTTCGTCGGCGTCAACGGCGTCGGCAAGACGACGACGATCGGCAAGCTGGCGCACCGGTTCAAGTCGCAGGGCAAAAAAGTGCTGCTTGCGGCAGGGGACACGTTCCGGGCTGCGGCGATCGACCAGCTCGAGGCATGGGGCCAGCGCGTCGGCGTGGACGTCATCAAGCATTCGGAAGGCTCCGACCCGGCCGCCGTCATGTTCGACGCCATCCGGGCGGCGAAGACGCGCGGCGCGGACGTGCTGCTGTGCGACACCGCGGGGCGGCTGCAAAACAAGGCGAACCTGATGGAGGAGCTGAACAAAATATACCGCGTCATCGGCCGCGAAATTCCCGGCGCGCCGCACGAGACGCTGCTCGTCATCGACGCGACGACCGGCCAGAACGCGCTCAACCAGGCGAAGCTGTTCGGCGAGAAAACCGGCGTGACCGGCCTTGTGCTGTCCAAGCTCGACGGCACGGCCAAGGGCGGCATCGTCATCGCCATCCGCCACGAGCTGAACATCCCGGTCAAGCTGGTCGGGCTCGGCGAGAAGATGGAAGACCTGGAAGATTTCGATTCCGAGCAGTTCGTGCATGCGCTGTTCGCCGGCCTGATTCAGAAAGAAG
>Ga0310832_101246_pt1 | contig 11790 bp, 7 predicted proteins | sample WT_ome_7_FD_201303 | JGI IMG/M metagenome (GOLD analysis project Ga0310832, IMG submission 201303) | Sorghum-adapted microbial communities enriched on wild type (WT) sorghum from Joint BioEnergy Institute, Emeryville, California, United... ...
CTTTTGATCATTTTCGACCTAAGAAATGATATAATTAGTTTCATAGTACTAGAAAACCGTGCATGCAGCAATATGTCCCGAGCACGAGCAAACGTGCGCAAAGCAAACGGGTCCGGAAGCTCTCGGGCACGGCCGTTCCCGGTGGGTTCGAGCGGCCCGATGCGCGGCGCCGTTGACGCGGCTTCGGCAGGAGGGGCAGCCGCACGGCGATGCGGGGCGAGGCGCTTGTCCGACGTTTGCGGGTGCGCCCTAAGGAGGAACCAATGCAGTGAACGAGAAACGCCAGCCCGGCGGCGTGCACGCGCGACGGCGGCGAACCGTTGCCGCGGCCGGGGCGAAGCTCGGTTTGGCCGCGCTGCTCGCCTTTCTCTCGCCGATCGTGGCGGCATCCCCCGCTTTCGGAGCGCAACCGAAAGCGCTATCGATGGCGGAGGCGGTCGACATGGCGCTGAGACGGAGCGGGGATTTGCGGGACGCCCGCGACAGTGTGCGCCAAAAGCAAAGCGAGCTGGAGCAGGCTTATTACGCGAAAAAGAGCGCGGACGAGAAAGATTCCGGGCTTTTCGCCAAGCCGAGAAACTTGAGCCAGCAGCAGCAAATCCGGATGAAGGTGCCGCAGGCGCAAATGCAGCTGACCGTCGCGGTCGAGACGGAACGCCAAAAAAGATTGGAGACCCGATTCGACGCGGAGAAGGCGTACCTGCTCGTATACCAGACGATGCTGGCGGAGCGGGATGCCCACAAGCGGCGCGACGACGCGCACAAGGCGCTGGACAGCGTGCGGACGAAGCTGAGGTACGGGCTGGCGAAGCCGCCCGACGTGGAGGCGGCGGAGCAGGCGCTGCAGCAGGCCGAATCGGACTACAAGCAGGCGCAGTTGACTGCCAAGGGAGCGCGGCTTGCGCTCGGCGAAAAAATCGGGGTGACGCTCGAAGATCCGGTCGACGTCTCGTTCGAGCCGATTTACGCCGATCTGTCGCAGTCGGCGCTGCCGGGATACATAGCGAACGCATTGAGAACGAACATATCGTTGATTCAGGATGTCCAAACCCGCCGGCTCGCCGACGAGAAGCTGAACGTGACGCGCAATCTGTACGCCTCGAAGTTCGGGGCCGGGCGGATGAAGGTGTTCGACCGGATGTTCGCCGGCGGAACGGTCGACATGGATCTGTTCATGGCAAGCTACGAGGCGCTGCTTAAGCAAGTGCGCAAAGATTGGCAAGGCTACTTCTGGTTTCTGTTTTTCCCGATTCCGAAAAAGCTGTTTCAGGGCGAGTACGACGGGCTCCGCTACCTGGACGATTTGCGCAACGGGCTGCCGATTGCCGTGATGGAGCAGGCGAAAGCCGCGGCCAAAGAAAAGGAAAGCCGAAGCGCGGTCATCGCCGCGGTGCGCCAGTCGTACCTCGACACCAAAGCGAGCGAGGAGTCGTACGCGCAGGCGTTGCGGGCGCGCGACGCGGCGTCCGCCAAGCTGGCCGAGACGGAGGCGAAGCGCAGGCTCGGGCTGGTCGCCGCGGAGGAGCTCGACAAGGCGAAGGCGGCCTATGAAGACGCGCTCAAACAAGTGACGTCGGCGCAGCTCTCCTACCGGACGGCGATCGGCAAGCTGAATGTCGATACCGGCGGTGCGGTCGAGCGGACGTACCGGCCGGGCATATTGCCCTATAAAGGAATCGACGACGGGCTCGGCGCCGTCAAGCCGGCGCAAGACCAGCCCGCCTCCGGCAAATGGACGGTGAAGCCGGCGATCGGCGAGCTGCTTAGCGACTTCTCGATCAGTCCGGACAAGAAGCTGAAGGCGACGGACTACGCCTTGTTCGACGCCGGCGGAAAGCCGGTCGGCAAAAGGACGCCGGCTAACAAGCCGCTGCGTGCGCTGTCGCTTTATTTTGCCAAGCCCGAACAGCTGCGCATCGTGCTCTACCGGGGCAGCGAGACGATCGGGCAGGCGCCGCTGGAGGGCGGTCCGTCGACGGGTTTGTTCAAGCTGTCGGACGCCCAGGGGGCACCTGTCCCGGCGGAAGCGAAGGCGGGGGTCGTCATCATCGGCACGCTGAAGGCGAATGTCGATGCGCTTACGCCCGAGATTTACAACGCGGCCGCGGCGACGATGAAGACGTCCGGACAAGGAACGTATTTCAGCCCCGACGGTTCGACGTGGTTCGATATGGACCGGATAACGGACGCCGCGGCGCTCGACGACCCGGCGGGGGCGCTGCAGCCGGACGAGCTTTCGGGACTGGCGCTGACGCTGGAAGTACCGGACGCCGGCAGCTTGAAGTCGCTGCAAACGCCGGAGCAGCTCGATAAGGAAATCGCCAATTTGAAGGCGGATCTCGAGCAGCTGGAGGAGGACAAGCAGGCGGCGACCGACAGCGGCAAGACGGACCAGATCGCCGGGCTGACGACGCAGGTTGAAGATGCGAAGGCGCGCATCGCCATGCTCGAGGCGCTCAAGAAAGGCGACGTCAAGACGGCGCTCGCGCAGATGGCGCTCGTCAACAACCCGGAAGCGATTTTGGCCGCGCTTGCGGAGCAGGAGGAAGCGGGAGGCCAGCCGGATGACGGTTCGGACGGCGGGGACGGGACCGGTACGGGAGAAGGAGACGGCACGGGCGAGGAGACGCCGTCCGGCGAGAGCCTGGCCGCCATGAGCGCCGAGGAGCTGGAGGCGCTGGCCGCGCAGCAGGAGGCGGCCGTCTCGGCGGCGATCGCCTCGGGAGATGCCGCCGCCGCGCAAAAGGCGCTGGACGGGCTGCTGGCGACGCTGGCGCAGTATGCGGACGCGGATAGCGGCGCGTCGGAAGGGCTGGCCGTTCTGGCCGAAGCGGAAGCGGCGACGGCCGCCGAGCTGAAGCGGGCCGAAGCGGAGGGAGACGCGCAGGGCGCCGAATCGCTTATGCGCGCGCTGGAGGCGGTCCAGGCGTCCGCGCTGCAGACGGAGAAGGAGCTGCTGCTTGCGCAGCTCGGCCAACTGGAAGCGCTGGCCGACAAGCTGACGGCCGATCCGGCGCCCGCCGAGGGAAGTCCGGAGGCGGCGGCGCTGGAGCAGGTCGTCGGCGAGCTGGAGAGCCGGAAGGCGGAACTGCTTAAGGACATCAAGGAGAAGCAGAAGGAAACGTACACGGAGGCCGAGCAGCAGACGATTGCGCAAGCAGCCGGGCAAATCGCCGCCGAAACCGGCGGAGCCGCCGTCCCGATGCCGGCGGAAAGCCTCACTTCGCCGACGGTTCGGATCAAGCTGGACGCGCCGCCGATTCTCGTAAACGGCAACGCGTTCATCCCGCTGCGCGCCGTATCCGAATCGTTCGGCGCCGCGGTCGACTGGGACGAAGAGACGATGACCGCGACGGTCAGCACGGAGTACGGCACGTCCTCCGTCACGATCGGACAGAAAATCGGGTATGTGAACGGCGAACCGGTGGAGCTGGAGGAGGCTGCCGAGCTGATCGCCGAGCGGACGTACGTTCCGCTCCGCTTTTTGGCCGAATCGCTCGGCTTCGATATCGAATGGTACGGCGACGTCGCCATGATCGTCGTCTATTAAAAGGAGATTTATGCCCATGAGGAAGCCCGTAGCGGCATTTCTGCTCGTTCTGCTGCTGGCCGCCGCCGCCGGAGCGTACGTGTTCCACGAGCGGCAGCTGCTGGCGGAAAATCCGCTGCATCGCCAGCATCCGTTCATCAACCTGGCGATGGCGGTCGCCGATAGCAGCGGGCATCTGTACGTGATCGACAATGCGAAGAAGACGATCCATAAAATGGACGCAAGCGGCCAACTGCAATTTTCCATCGAGAGCGGCACCTCGGAGAGCGGGGAGCGGTACCGGTTCAACGACATGGCCGTGGACGATCAAGGACGGCTCTATGCCGTCCGGACGCTGCTCGACTCGTACGGGCTGACTGTCAAGTCGGAGCAGCTCGTCCGTTATGGCGCTAACGGATCATTCGAAGTCGTCCTGTTCGAGCAGGACTATACCGACGCGAAGGAGAGGCGCTATCGCGTAGGCGGTCTGAAAAACTTGCAAATGCGCGGGGACGCGCTCTACTTCTATAACGACGAGGACGACCGTGTCTCCGGATACCGGATCGGACCGAGCGACGCGGAGCCGGTGCGGACGATCTCCTTCCAGTTGCCGGCCGGCAAATATTTGGCGGATATCGACGGCTTCGAGCCCGGCGGCATTTACTACTCGACACGCAGCGGAGAAATATACCGGATGGAGCGGGACGGGTCTTCGACGCTCGTCTATCCGCTTCCTGGGTTGGACCGGACGCGGCGCAATTTCCCGGAAAGCCTCGGCCTCGACGCCAAAGGCCGGCTCTTGTACGTCGACTACAACGCCCGGTCGATCAGCCGGTTCGATCCGTCCTCGCCCTATATCGTCGAAGAGCTGGTCAACGAGCGCGACCAGGCGGACAAAGGCATTGAGCTGTCGTTCAGCCGAACCCGCATCAATGTGAACGAAAACAGCGACACCCTGATCGTGGACGACACGAAGCTGTACATTTTATATGCGGACGGCAGCTTCTCGCCGGAGATGACGGCGATGTCGTACTCCGACCGGTACATCCTGCACCGCTGGCTCGTCTGGGCGAGCGCCGCGGCCTGCTTGCTGCTTCTCGTCCTGGCGGCAAAGCTGTTCTACTACGACGTGCTGAAGCGCCGGTTGTCCATCGTGTTCAAGCAAATTCTCGTGTTTATCCCCGCGGTGGCGGCGGCGATGATTTTACTGTCGATGATCATCTACAACACGTTCGTCGCCAAAATGGACCGCGAAACGGCCCGCGAGCTGGCGTTGCTCGCCGTCAACGGGGACAATCTGATCGACGGCGATTTGTTGGAGGCGATCTCGTCTCCGCTCGAGTATCGCGGCGACACGTACAACCTGTTCCGCCAAAGGATCAATTCGCTCTTCGAAAACAGCCCGGATCCGGACAACCACGGCTACTACAAAGTGGTGTACAAGGTGGAGAACGGAGCGCTCTATCGCATCCTGGAAGACGACGACGGCGTGCATATGTTCAGTCCGTTCCCCGTGACGGAAGACAACATCAAGGTGTTCCGCGACGGCAGCGTCGTCACCGGCGGCTGGAGCGACGAGACGGGCAACTGGAAGTACGCCATCGCGCCGATCCGCAATTCGGCGGGGCAAATCGTCGGTATTTTCGAAACGGACAGAAATATGGACGAGCTGATCGCGGAGCGGAAGGCGGTGATGCAGTCGATCGTGACGAGCATCGTCCTCATTTCCGTCGGACTGCTGCTCGTGCTGCTGCTTATGACGTTCCTGCAGCTGTCGTCGCTGCGCAAGCTGCGCAACAGCGTCATCGAGATCGCCGGAGGGCGCTGGGATACGGAAGTCCATATCCGCTCGCGCGACGAAATCGGAGATCTCGGCGAAAGCGTCAACGCGATGGCCGCGTGCATCCGTGACTACATCGGCCAGGTCGAGGCGCTCAGCCAGTCGTATTACCGGTTCGTGCCGCAGCAATTTTTGCACTTTCTGAACAAGGAATCGATTCTCGACGTGCAGCTCGGCGACCAGGTGGAGAAAAACATGACCACCCTCGTCTGCAACATCCGGGACTTTTACCAGCTGTCCAAGCGGATGACGCCGGAGGAAAACTTCAACTTCGTCAACTCGTTTCTGAAGCGGTTCGGTCCGTACGTGCGTAACCGCAACGGCATGATCGGCAAATATTTGGGCGCCGGCTTCATGGCGCTGTTCCCCGACTCGACGGACGACGCGCTGCGCGCTTCGATCGATTTGCGCAAGGAGATCGACCGGTACCATTCGCACCGGATCGGCTCCGGCAACGTGCATGCGGACATCGGCATCGGCCTGCACAAAGGTCCGCTGCGGCTTGGCATCATCGGGGAGGAGCAGCGGCTGGAAAGCAGCGTCATTTCCGACAACGTCAACATCGCCTCGATTTTGGAAAGGCTGACCGAGCCGCTCGGCGCTTCGATCCTCATGACGGACAGCGTCGTCAAGACGCTGGCGGACGCCTCGAGGTTCCAATTCCGCGACCTTGGCTACATCCAGGTCGGAGGCATCACCGAGCCGATTCATCTGTATGACGTCTACCAGGGCGATCCGGACACGATCCGAGCGCTCAAGGACAAGACGAAAACGCTCTTCGAGGAAGCGGTCACGTACTACCGGGTCGGCCGGTTTTACGACGCCCGCGAGGCGTTCCTGATGGTGATCAAGGCGAACCGCCAGGACAAGGCGGCGCAGCTGTACTTCTACTTATGCGACGAATATTTCCGCAACGGCACAGGCGAGGATTGGAACGGCACATTGTCGGTGTCTTAAGGCGCCTTCGACGGCGAAGAGCGGATCGCCTATTGCAAAAAGCTCGGTTAGGGACGGTGCGGAACCGGGCACACGCGGCGGTTGCTATAGCCACTTTTTTTTCCGGGGATCAAACACCAAGCGGTGAAAATAGTTGCCGCGCTCCGCCCGAAAGTATGGTATAGTTCTTGGTAGAATGAACCAACAAAAGCCGCGGACGAATCTTCCGTCCCGGTTACGGATATGCAGCCGTTCAGGCAAGGGACGAACGATAACGGGAGGTCGTAGGAAATGGCGCGTACAAGCATGACCAGACGTCCGGACGGAGAGCTTGCGTCCAGGGCGAAGCAAGGGGCGAACCGTTCGCAGGCCAAAATCGATCATCCGGTCGCACAGCTGCAACGGTCGATGGGCAACCGGGCGCTGGCCGGCATGATCGGCGGACGGGTCAGCGCCTTGCCCGCAGGCGTTCAGGCGAAGCTGACGGTCGGTCCGGCCGGCGACGTGTACGAGCAGGAGGCGGATCAGGTCGGCAAGCTTGTCGCCGACACCATCTCCTCGATGCCGAGCGGCGGACAGCCGGTTCAGCGGATGGATGGCTCGGAGGAAGAAGAGCTTCAGATGAAGCGTGCGCCGGAGAGCATCCAGCGGATGGACGGTCCGGAAGAAGAGGAGCTTCAAATGAAGCGGGCACCGGAAAGCATCCAGCGGATGGGAGGTCCGGAGGAAGAAGAGGAGCTTCAGTTGAAGCGTGCGCCGGAAGGCATTCAGCGGATGGACGGTCCGGAAGAAGAGGAGCTTCAAATGAAGCGTGCACCGGAAAGCATTCAACGGATGGATGCTCCGGAAGAAGAGGAGCTTCAGATGAAACGGGCGCCGGAGAGCGTTCAGCGGTCCGCGCTTGAAGACGGCTTCGAGGCGGACGAGTCGCTCGAGCGGCAAATCGAAAGCAGCCGCGGCGGGGGCTCGCCGATGGATACGCATGTGCAGGCGAAGATGGAGTCCGCGTTCGGTACCGGCTTCGCCGGCGTCAACATCCATACGGACGCGAACGCGGACCGGCTGGCGCGGTCGATCGGAGCGGAAGCGTTTACGACCGGCAGCGACATTTTTTTCCGCCAAGGCCGGTATAATCCGGATACCCGGGAAGGCCAGGAGCTGCTCGGGCACGAGCTGACGCACGTCGTCCAGCAGACGGGCGGAAGCTTGCCGACGGATGAGCGGAAAAAGTAAACGACGGAATAGAGCCCTGGGACGATAGCGAGTGGACGCCCGCACGGGAGCCCGCTTAACAGAGAGCAAGCAACTGCCCGAATTAAGCTTTGCGGCAGAGTGAGAACGGACAGTCTCTACATGGGATGGTGAATTTCGTTCCCGTTTTTCAATATGTAGCACGGCCATACGCCCCGCCTAACAGGCGGGGTTTTGCCGTTTCCACGAGCTGGTCCAGCAGGACGGCGAACTGCTGATCGAGCTTCGGCCGCTTCCCACTCGCCGGTTCGTTTGATCGGCAGCCGCATTGTATGCAGGTAAGCGGCGGATGCAGGTCCCCGGCGGGAAGGCAGTCGCAGTTGCGGCACAGGCGCCGATAATACGGTTTCTCCATGCGGACAAGCGCTATGATCGGAAAAGAAATGGGCAACAATGGCGAATAGGCGTCGACTTTTAGGATGATCGATGCAAAGAAAATGTATTCGCCCCGGGAGGTTGCACGCATGGGAATGACGATTCATCCGGCACACCGGCGCATGGCCGAACTGTGGACGATTGGGCGCAAGCGCGAGCTGACGCAGGAGGAGCGGACCGAGCTCGACCAATGCTTGGCGGTCAACGCCAAACTGTGCTGGGAAATGGCCGCGCTCGAAAATTGGTCGCTAATGGCGTCGCTCACGGGCGACACCGAATGGCAGTACGACATTTGCCGGCAAATCGAAAGCTTGCCTTATCAAGCGCGAAGGCCGGATCGCGAACGGAACGATCCGGCATAAGCGGGCCTTACGCTTCAGGCCGATTTTGTTTTTCGCGTCAGGCGCCCGACTTGGCCGCCTTCGGCGCTTCCTTCGCTTTTTTCGGAATAAGGATGCGCTCGTTCGACATGAGCAGCACGGCGAGCAGGGAGAGCACGGCCGGGACGAGCGCCCAGACGAACGTGCCGGAGATGGACGAAGCGAGCGCGTCGGAGATCGTGTGCACAACGTCGGACGGAATCATCGCCCGCGTTTCCGGGGACAGCAGCGCCCGCGGATCGCGGAGCAGCTCGGCGTTAGGCATTTGCGCTCCCGCGCCCGTTCCTTGTCCGCCGAACAGCTCGGTCAGCTTGCCTTGGAACAAGTTGCGCTGAATGATGCCGAATATCGTAATGCCGACCGCCATGCCGAGGGAGCGGATGAAGGCGATCGTCGAGTTGGCCGCTCCGCGCTTCGTTTCGTCGAAATGATGGATCGCCGCCATCCCGAGCACCGAGAACGAAGCGCCGACGCCGAGCCCGGCGACGATCATGAAGATCGTAATCATAAGCCGCGACGTATCGGTGCCGAGCGTCGTTAGCAGCGCGGTGCCAATCACGAGCACGATGCCGGAGACGAGCATGACGTTGCGGTAGCTGGTGCGCATCGCCGACTGGGCGCCGATCTGGCTGGCTACCACGGTGCCGAGCATCATCGGCAGCAGCAGCAAGCCGGAGTTGGTCGCCGAGCCGCCCTGTACCCCCTGGATGAAGATCGGAATATAGAGGGTTGCGACGATAAACGCCGCCGCGGAAAACATGGCGATCAGCGTGCTGGACGAGTACAGCCGGACTTTGAACATCTCAAAGGAAATGATCGGTTCGGCCGCCCGCTTCTCGATTATGAGGAACGCCGCTAGCAAGACAGCGAAGCCGGCGAACAGACCGAGAATGACGGCAGAATTCCACTCGAATTTGTTGCCGCCGAGCTCAAGCGCGAACAGGAGGCAGATGACTGCGCCGACGAGGGTGATCGCACCAGCCCAATCGATTCGCTGCTTCGCATGCGATACCGATTCCTTGTAGAACAGCAGGATGAACGCGAGCGAGACGGCTCCGAGCGGAAGATTGATATAAAACACCCAGCGCCAGTCGATATAATCGGTCAAATACGCGCCGAGCAACGGACCGAATATGCTGGAGAGGCCGAATACGGCGCCGAACAGGCCGCCCATTTTGCCGCGCTGCTCCGGCGGGAAGATGTCGAACACGATCGTGAACGCGATCGGCATGAGCGCGCCGCCGCCGATCCCCTGGATCGCCCGGTAGATGGCGAGCTGCTCAATGTTTTGCGCCGTTCCGCACAGGATCGAGCCAAGCAGAAACGTGAACAGACCGAATACAAAAAAACGTTTCCGCCCGTACATGTCGGACAGCTTGCCGAATATCGGCATTCCCGCCATTTCCGTCACCATATAGGCCGAGGTGACCCAGACGAATTTGTCAAGCCCGCCAAGATCGGCCACGATCGATCCCATCGCCGTCGCCACGATCGTATTATCCATCGCGGCCACGAGGATGCCGATCAACAGACCGGCGACGACGAAGCCCAGTCTGCTTTTCTTTTCGGTAGCTTCCATCGTTCATACTCCTTTTCGCAATCGAATTGAACAGATTACAGCCGCTCGCTGCGGCCGACTTTCGCGTCGGGATGCGGGTTGTATTGGTCGCGGTATTCGACGAGGCCGATATCGCAGCCCGGTCCGATCGTCACGTTCCGCCCGCGGACGACTTCGGCTTTCGTATGCTCGAGATGGATCTCGTCGCCCTCGATCACGCCCGCGACCAGCTTTTCTTGCGAAAAGACGAGCGCCTTGACGAGCTTGCCGATGACGCTTTCGGTCGTGGTCTTGCGGACGATGATCGTCTCGCCGCCGATTTCTTTGGCCCGGCATTCCGCAACCATCAGGTCGACCTCGATTTTCTCCGCGTTCAGCAAGCCGTCGATGCGGAAACAGCCCCGCGCCTGGAACGATTCGGCGTCGCAGTCGCCCTTGACGGAAAGCATGCCGTTAATCTCCACCGTTTCGCCGGACAAATTGCCGGCAATTTTGCCGTGCCCGTCGATGCGCATGCTGCCGGCGGAGACCGGACCGACCATGTCGGCCTTGCCGCTGATCCGCATTTTGCCGACGTCCAGCTGGCCGCCGAACGAGGCGGTGCCGTTCACTTCGAGGGTATCGGCCTTGATGGTCCCGTTGAGCGTTGCTCTGCCGTTGCAGATGAATCCGATGCAATCGATGCCGCCATGGATCGTCGCCTGGCCGTCGATTCGCACCATGTTGTACACGCCGCCTCCGGATCCTCCCAATATCCCGGATATGTGCAAATCTTTGCGGATTTTTTCCGTTTTTTCCGTCATTCTTTTTAGCACCCCTTTCCGTCAAAGCTGCTCCCACTCGGCCACATCGGAGCCGAAGCGGTTCTCGAAGCGCCCCGTATATTCGACGCGTTCGACGGTGCAGCCCGGTCCGATCGTCACGTTCGCGCCGCGCACGACCCGGACTTTCGTATGCTCAATATAAATGTCGTCGCCTTCGATCGATTCGGCGGCAAGTGTTCCTTCGTAGAAATCGGCCGGGAGGAAGAGCGAGCCGAACAGCTTCTTCAGCATGTTGCCGTCGGCGCGGCGAATGTCGATGCGCTCGCCGCCGATCTCCTTCACCTCGCACCGGCTGTGCAGCGCGAGCGACACCGTCTCGGCGTTGACAAGACCGCCGATGCGGAACACTCCCTTGACGTTTAGCTGCTCAGCCTCGCAGTTGCCCTTGATGTTGAAGCCGCCTTCCAGCTGGACGTTCTCGCCGGCGACGCTGCCGGACACTTTCGTTTCGCCGAACGACTTGAGCTCCTGCACTTTCAGGTTGCCCCCGATGGTAAGGTTGCCGCTTACTTTCGCCTGGCCGGTTTCCAGATCTTTCTCCACATCCAACGTCCCGCTTACCGCGCACGAGGTGCATTTGAGATTGCCGTATACGCTGGCCGTACCGGTCACGCGGAAGGCGAGGCAGTCGATATCGTCGTCGAAATGGGCGTCGCCGACGACTTTCACATCCCGGAATTGGCCTCCTTCGGAGCCGCCGGTGCCGGTAATTCGCAAGTTATGGCGCATTTCCGTCATGGACGCGCACCTCCTTCGGTCATTTTCAGTTTCAATTCTTCCACGCCCGAAGCCATGCTCAGACGGGCGACGATTTTCGTTCCGGCATCGAACGCGAAATCGTCCGGACCGGCGATGACGAGAAAGGACGATACACCCATTTTGCGCAGGAAAACGAGGGTGCACGATTTGTTTTGCAGCTTCGGCTCGTTGTCCCTTAGCGTCTCCAGCATCATCCGGCCTTCGTCGAGGTTGATGTCGCCGGCCTGCAGCAGCCGGTCGAGCAGGAACGCGTACAAAATGCGCTCGAACTTCAGCACCGGTCCGTCGGAAAACGTGCGGTCGAACAGCTCCAATGTCGCCTTCGAAACAATGTTACG
>Ga0310832_101249_pt1 | contig 11734 bp, 10 predicted proteins | sample WT_ome_7_FD_201303 | JGI IMG/M metagenome (GOLD analysis project Ga0310832, IMG submission 201303) | Sorghum-adapted microbial communities enriched on wild type (WT) sorghum from Joint BioEnergy Institute, Emeryville, California, United... ...
ACGGATCGCCCGCCCGGCCGCCGTTTCTCCAACGTCCGGACGCCTTGCGATCAGACGCCGGCTTCGACTTTGAATTTCCAGTCGCGAACGTCGACGAAATGCCCTTCGATCGCGGCGGCAGCTGCCATCGCCGGCGAGACGAGGTGCGTCCGGCCGCCGCGGCCCTGGCGTCCTTCGAAGTTGCGGTTCGACGTGGAGGCGCACCGTTGGCCCGGGCTCAGCACGTCGGGGTTCATCGCCAGACACATGCTGCATCCGGCGTCGCGCCATTCGAAACCGGCTTCGATGAAAATTTTGTCCAGCCCTTCCTTCTCCGCTTGCAGCTTGACGCGGCCGGAGCCCGGCACGACGATCGCCTGGACGTGCGGAGCGACTTTGTAGCCTCTGGCCACTTGCGCCGCGGCGCGCAGGTCTTCGATCCGGCCGTTCGTGCAGGAACCGATGAACACGACGTCCACCTTCAGGTCGGTCATGGGCGTGCCCGGCGTGAGTCCCATATATTCCAGCGCCTTCACGGCGGCTTTGCGCTCGTTCTCGGTCGGGAAATCGGCCGGATTCGGCACGACGGAAGTGACGTCCGTCCCCATGCCCGGGCTCGTGCCCCACGTCACTTGCGGGATGAGCGAATCGGCGTCGAACTCGACGACGCGGTCGAACACGGCGCCTTCGTCGGTGACGAGCTTCTTCCATTCCTCAACAGCACGGTCGAACGCTTCGCCCTTCGGCACGTAGTCGCGTCCGCGCAAATAGTCGAACGTGGTCTGGTCCGGCGCGATCATGCCGGCGCGGGCGCCCGCCTCGATTGACATGTTGCAAACCGTCATCCGCTCTTCCATGGACAGGGCGCGGATCGCTTCGCCGGTATATTCGATGACGTAGCCGGTGGCGAAGTCGGTGCCGTACTTGGCGATGATGCCGAGGATCAGGTCTTTCGCCGTAACGCCCGGCTTCAGCTTGCCGTTTACGCGCACTTCCATCGTCTTCGGCTTCGCCTGCTGCAAACATTGCGTAGCCAGCACGTGCTCCACCTCGCTCGTGCCGATGCCGAAGGCGAGCGCGCCGAACGCGCCGTGCGTCGACGTATGGCTGTCGCCGCAAACGATCGTTTTGCCCGGATGGGTCAGCCCGACTTCCGGTCCCATGACGTGGACGACGCCCTGGTCGACGTGGTTCAGGTCGAACAGCGTAATGCCGAAGTCGGCGCAGTTTTTCGCCAGCGTGTCGATCTGCTGCTTGGAGATCGGGTCGGTAATGTTGAACCGGTCTTTCGTCGGCACGTTGTGGTCCATCGTCGCGAACGTCAGGTCCGGACGGCGCACTTTGCGGCCCGCCAGACGAAGACCTTCGAATGCCTGCGGCGACGTCACTTCGTGGACGAGATGAAGATCGATATAAATGATGCTGGGCTTGCCTTCTTCCTGGTAAATGACGTGATTGTCCCAAATTTTCTCGAACATCGTTTTGGCCATTTGGTTTCACCTCTTGCAATCTTTGATTTTGATCATACCACTACAAGCGTCATTGCTCCAAGATATAATTTCTATAAGAGCGATAGGTGAAACCAATAATAGCCCGATAGCCGCCGCTGCAATCGTCCGATAATGCCACCGGGCTTGCCGCTGCCAATCCAACGTGAAGCAGCTTCTGAAGCCGTCATTTCCGCTTGAAGCGGGCTTGCGGGTGAAGACTTGCGTTCCGCACGGTTTGCCGGAGCGCCATACGGCTTGCCGGAACTCCGTACGGTGTACCGGAACTCCATGCAGTTTGCCGGAACGCCGCCGATGTGTACCGGAACGCCGTACGATTGGCCGGAACGCCGCCGATGTGCACCGGAACGGCGTACGGTTGGCCGGAGTGCCGCCGATTTGCGCCGGAACGCGACCGATGTACACGACTCCACCGATGCACCTGAGCCCACCGATATGCCGGGACTCCGTCGATGTGCCGGAGCGCCGCCGATGTGCACCGGAACGCCGTACGGTTGGCCGGAGCGCCTCCGATGTGCGCCGGAACGCGACCGATGTGCACGACTCCACCGATGCGCCTGAGCCCACCGATATGCCGGGACTCCGCCGATGAGCCGGAACTCCGCCCGGTTGCCTTTTCGCTTGTAATAGGCGCCGAAATGAGTGAAAATAATGCCTATAAACGGCTTGCGTCGTATAGGCATTTCCTATTGAACGCGTGCAAGTTGCCGCAAACGAGCAACGCGACCGGCAGCGCGCCGAACGGTTCGCACCCCTCTTCCGGCCGCCGCGGCTTGCACACTTGTCCCGTTTTTACCCTTTGGAGGGATTCCCATGGAGTTCAGACAATTGCAGTACGCCGTCCAGATCGCCGCCGAGAAAAGCTTTTCCCGCGCCGCGGAAAAGCTGCATATCGCCCAGCCGTCGCTCAGCCAGCAGCTGTCCAAGCTGGAGAAAGAGCTCGGCGTGCTGCTGTTTCACCGCAACACGAACTCGGTGGAGCTGACGCACGCGGGTGCGGTGTTCGTCGAGAAGGCGCAGCAAATTTTGGACATGATCGGCGAAGTCCGTCAGGAGATGGCCGACATTTCCCAGCTGCGCAAAGGACGTCTCATCATCGGCAGCATGCCGATTACGGGCGCGCATCTGCTTCCGCTCGTCCTCCCCGTCTTTCAAAACCGGTATCCGGAAGTGGAGATCGTGCTGTTGGAGGAAACGTCAGCCAATTTGACGCAGCTGACCGCGGAAGGACGAACCGATCTTAGTCTGTTGTCGCTGCCGCTTCGCGAGCAGTCGCTCGAGTACGAAGTGCTCGTCCGTGAGGAAATCCGGCTGGCCGTGCCGCCGCATCACCCGGTCGCGGCATCCGTTACCGGCGACGAGCCCGTTGATCTCGCCCGCTTTGCCGGCGAGCCGTTCGTCATGCTCAAGAAAGGCCAAGGCTTGCGCCAAATGGCGATCGACCTGTGCCGCGAAGCCGGCTTCGACCCGCGCGTCGCCTTCGAGAGCAGCAACATCGAGACGGTCCAGTCGCTCGTCGCCGCCGGCATGGGCGTCGCCTTCGTGCCCGCGATGGTGGAGCGCGGCAAATGGAGCGAGTTCGCCCCGCGCTATTTGTCGATCGCAAGCCGCCCGACGCGGACGCTCGTCATCGCGCGCCGAAAAGGCCGCTACATCTCGAAAGCGGCCGAAGCGTTTATCGCCACGATGCGGGAGCTTATTCGCCCCGGCGAATCGAATCTTTGAGAGCAGCTGATGTGTAAATGCCAGCGAATACGCGGCTGCGAACGAGAGTCTTTTTGAACAAAAGCAAAAAAGCCGCTCGGCGGCTTGGAATACTTGTCATTTGCGCAAATTTCTTTAAAAAGGAAGAGGCGGCGGTCGAGTCTCGGCCCGTCAGCATATGACGGACGTGGGAGACTCTTTTGCGAAACATCCACGACTGCCGACCGCTCAAGGGCGAAACATCCAAGGCCGCCGTCCGAGCAAGGGCGAAACGTCCTTGCCCTTCGTCCGCACAAAGGCAAAACGGCCCAGCCGCCGTCGCAATCCCTCTCCCGATCAGACGCGGTTCGGTCCCAACAGCCGAACCGCCGAATGGCAGCGGCCATGCCCGGCAGCGAGCCGATCCTGGTCAGTGGCGGTTCAGCCCAACAGCCGAACCGCTGAACGGCCTCGCCCAGCAGCGGAGCCGATCCCGGCACATGCGGGCCGCCGATGGGTTTCCCGGCCGGATACGGCGCCCCGACCGTCGAACGTCAGCCCATCGTTCCGTTGCGGCGCTCGGCGCGGTAACGGTGCACGACATTTCGCCAGGCGAGATCGTGACGCTCCAACGCCTTGACGAGCAGCTCGGCGGTCGCGACGTTCGTCGCCACCGGCACGCATTGGACGTCGCACAGGCGAAGCAGCGCCGTAACATCGGGCTCGTGGGCGAGAGCGACCAGCGGGTCGCGCAGGAAGATGACCGCATCCATCTCGTTTTGCGCAACAAGCGCGCCGATCTGCTGATCGCCTCCGAGCGGGCCCGACTTCAGGCAAATGACGTTCAGCTTCGCCTCCGCGGCGATTTTCTGGCCGGTCGTTCCGGTCGCAAACAGCGTATGTTGCGAGAACACCTTCTCATAAGCGATGACCAGGTTGACCAGTTCCTCTTTTTTCACATCGTGCGCGATCAGGGCGATGTTCATGCAAACCCTCTCCCTCTCCCTTTTTAATGTAATAATTTTTAACGCATCTTAAGCTTCTGATTGCATTTTATCGCAAGGAGAGAGAGAAATCAACTATTTTATGTCATATAAAGTAACATACAAAACATTTTTTTGATTTTGATCGATTTAATGTTAAATTTTATAACAAAAATTTTACACGACAATTTTCATATCGATCGTTCAACCGAAACGGCATCGTTTGCCCCTTCGATCCGTTCGATTCAATTGGCCGCGCAGCAGAAGCCCGGCTGCCGAGCATTGCGCTCCGTTATAACGGCTCACTTCGCAGCGGCTTCACTTCCGAGAACATGGCCGCTTAACAGCGCTTGTTCAATCCGCGCCGCTGCGCTGCAAGAAGCGGGCATTTTCCGCAAAGATCGCGCGCTTCGTTTCCTCCGCCAGCTCGGCCATATCGACAAGGCAGAACGTGCTTTTCAGGCAAAACAGCGGATGCAGCGAACCGTAAACGATTTTGCCGGCCGGGATAAACGTGAGCAAATCTTCCAGCACGAACACCCGGTCCTTCAGCCCCGACGTGTCGAGCCGCAGCCGGGGAAGCCGGTTGAACTCTTCCTTCAAGGCGGCGATCTCCGCATAGCGAATCGTCAGCACGATGACGTCCAGCTCCGGCCAGGCGCTCACGAACGTGCGCAGCGACTCGATGTTCAGCGGATTCGGCTTCATTAAATAGTCGAGACGTTCGTCCTCCATCCGCATCGTCAAAAAGAGCGGGAGCCGGAAACGTTTCAACGTCTCGCACAGCTCGGCCATCGCCTCGCCGTTCAGGTCGTAGTCGTGATACGTCGGATAGACACGCACGCCGTGAATGCCGAACCGCTCCAACCCTTCCTCGATGTCCCGCTGCCAGCCGGGCAGCGTCGGATTGACCGTCAACACGTGGCGGTACTCGGTCCCGCCGATCAGCTCGTGCAGCTCTTCGTCTCCTTCGAACGGATCGTTGTAGAAAATGGCGTTGATCGAAGAAACGTAACCGCCGGTTATGCCGTTGTCGCGGTGGACCGAGCGCAGGTCTTCCAGCGTAGGCTTGCGTATTTTCCGAAACGGCCAATGGCCGAGCAACGCGTTCACATCGGTGTACATGCAGGCTTCCTCCTTATGAATCCGACCGCCATCCGCCGCTCGTCCGGCTTCAGCCGATCCGGTATTTGCGATCGAACAGCTCCAGCGCGTTTTTCCAATAAATTCTCTCTTTTTGCTCCGGAGTCAAATTCGCTTCCTCGACTTGCCCGTAGTTGACGGCAAAGGTGATCGGCATGTCGGAGCCGAACACGATCCGGTCCGCCCCGAGCCGCTCCACAGCGTAATCGACATCGTCACGCCGGAACATCGTGCCGGAAAAATCGTGCCAGACGTTGCGGCAGCCGCGCACCGCCTTGATGCCGTGGTAGCAGTTGCCGCCGAAATGCGCCATCAGCAGCTTGGCGTTCGGATATCGCCGGGCCAGATTGGCAACGTGAACGCCCGTCGACTCATACGGCAGTTGCCCGACTGTCTTGTAGAACGAATGAATCAAAATCGGCACGTTGTAGTCGATGCATTGCTCCACCAGCGGAAACACGCGCGGATCGTCGCAAAACGTCGCGACCCACAGCTTCATCCCGCTCATCCCGTACTGCTCGATGCCCCGCTTGAGAACATCAAGCGCGTTGTCATGCGCCGGATTGACGTAGCAATACCCTTCCACGATACCGGGACATTCCGTCATAAGCCGGTGGACGTCCGCGTTCAGCCGGGCGATTTCGTCCGGGTCCGGGTAATGCTCCTTCAGTCCGGAAACGTAAAGTTTCGACAAGCCGAACACATCGCATGCCCTCAGCAACGTGCTCTTGCTCTCCTCGTATTGCCCGCCCCACAGATGCGTGTGAACGTCTATGATCATCGGTTTCCCGCCTCTCCCCGTTACCCGTTACAGCGAAAGCTGAGCGCATGCCCGCTCCAGACGCTGCAAAGTCTCTTCGATGTCGTGATCCTGATGGCTGTAATTGACATATGACACATTGTATAAACTAACACCATTGCGATAAGCGGCGCGGAAAAAAGCGTCCCGCACCGGCGCTCCGGAGCTGTCCGTCGCGGTCAAAGTCGGACATGGCCAAAATCCTTTCCACTCCAGCGGAATGCCGTGCTTGGCAAACAGTTTGTTCACACCGCTCCACAGCTTCTCGCCTTGCCGCCACAGATGGCCGACGACGTCTTCGCGCGTGTACACGCCGATCGTCGCCTTCGCCGCGGCGAGCGACAGCGCTTCACCGCCGAACGTGCTCGAGATGACAGCGCCGCCCCGGTCACAGGCGGCCATCACTTCCCGCGTGCCGGCGTACACGGAAAGCGGCATCCCGTTGGCGACGCCTTTGCTGAACACGGCCAAATCCGGCTTGACGCCGAAATATTGCTGCACCCCGCCGAGCGCGATGCGAAAGCCGGTGACGATTTCGTCGAAAATAAGCAGCGCCCCGTGCTTGCGGGTGAGTTCCCGCACCGCGGGGTAGAACGTCTCGCCTTCGTTCATCCGCGCGTAATCCGCAGCAATGACAACGGCGGCGATCTCGGAGCTGCAATGCGCAAACCAGCTTTCCAGCGCCGGCAAGTCGTTCCATCCGACCGCGTGGTGCAGCTCGCTCAGTACGGCCGGCACCCCGGGCGGCACGGAGCCGCTTTTTCCGCTCTGCCCCGGCAGCGACGCTCCGCCGCCGGCGAGCGCGTTCAGCCAGCCGTTGTAGCCGATTTGCACGATCCGGTCGCGGCCCGTGGCGTGGCGGGCGATGCGGATGGCGGCGGCGATCGCCTCCCCGCCGGTTTTCAGAAACCGGACCCGCTCCGCGCACGGAATCAGCTGCTGCAGCTGCTCCGCCACTTCGGCTTCGAGCGGATGGGGCTGGCCGTACACGATGCCGTCTTCCAGCTGGGCACGGATCGCATCGTTCACTTCCTGGTACGCGTAGCCGAGCGTAACCGGGCCGAGCCCGTTGCGGTAATCGATATATTCGTTGCCGTTCGCGTCCCATACGCGGCAGCCTTTCCCTTTCACGATGACGGCCGGTTCTTCCGGCAAATAGACCGGCGCCTTCGAGCATGTGCTCGATCCCCACGGAATCACCTTCTCCAGCCGCTCATGCCAAACGCTCGAATCGTTCATGGTGCGCTCCCCTTTCGAGTATACGAGATCAGGTCCGTTCACATACCTGTCCTAAACCTGTTCCCTTATATTCAAACATAGACTTTGGCGAATGACAAGAACGGGATTTCCCCGCGCCGCCGATTCACCGGCCATCCGTCCGACGAAAAAGAGCGGAAACGGACCGCTTCGGGTTCTCGGTCCGTTTTCCGCTCTTTTACGAAAAGCGATTTCGATGTTCAATACAGTTCCGGCCGGCGGTCGGCGAAAACGGGAATCTTCGACCGCACGTTGTCCACCGCCGCCAAATCGAGCTCCGCCGTCAAAATCCGTTCCGTCTCGTCGCCTTCGACGATGATTTCTCCCCATGGGTCGATCACCATCGAATGGCCGAAAAACGAAGTCGTCCCGCTCGTGCCGACCCGGTTGCAAGCCACGACGAACATCTGGTTCTCGATGGCGCGCGCCATGAGCAGCGTCCGCCAATGGTGCAGCCGGGGATGCGGCCATTCGGCCGGAACGAACAGCAGCTTCGCGCCTCCGAGCGCAAGCTTGCGCGCAAGCTCCGGAAAGCGGATGTCGTAGCATATCATCATCCCCGCCGGAACGCCGTCGACGGCAAGCTCTCCCGCTTTGTCGCCGGGAGCCAAATATTTTTCTTCGTCCATCAAACGAAACAGATGGATTTTCGAATATTCACCGATTTCGTTGCCTTCCCGATCAAAGGCGTAAATCGTATTGTGTGTTCCGTCCGCCGACAACGACGACACCGAGCCGGCAACGACATTCACGCCGTGCTTGCGGCAAAACGCCGACACCGTCGCTTTCGTCCGCTCGCCGTCGCGATCGGCGATGTCCCGGATGCGATCGAGGGCGTAACCCGTGTTCCACATTTCCGGACATACGATCACGTCCGGCTTTTTCTCCGCCGCCACCGCATGCTCGAGCATGTCCGAAAGCTTGGCGAAGTTCAGCTCCGGCTCCCCGATGGCGATGTCCATTTGCAGCAACGCCACGTTCAACTGTTGGTTTGGCATCCACGGTCCCTCCGTCGTTATCGTCTCCATCCTATCTTATTCGATCGCCGGCCTTCCGGCAATGCTCAGTTAGAATCGGATGAGAATCGCGCGCGCGAAAAACGATTGGATTCCGGCGCCATCCCGGGTATAATCAGAGTAATCGCCAAAGTTAAATTGTATTATTCGGAGTGAAATACTATGAATTCCGCAATCGCCCGGACGGCTTCGGCCTTTCCGATTCGAGCGGCGGACCGGCTGAACCGGCTGCCGACCCAATTTTTCGCCTCGCTCGTCGAGAAGGCGAACGCGCGCATCGCCCAAGGCCACGACGTAATCAATCTCGGCCAGGGCAATCCCGACCGGCCTACGCCGCCGCACATCGTGCGCGCGCTGCAGGAGGCGGCGCCCGACCCGCTGTACCACAAATATCCCCCGTTCAGCGGCTTCCACTTTTTAAAAGAAGCGATCGCCAAGCGTTACCTGGAAGATTACGGCGTCCGGCTCGATCCCAACACCGAAGTCGCCATCCTGTTCGGCGGCAAAACCGGGCTTGTCGAAATCAGCCAATGCTTGCTCAACGCCGGCGACGTCTGCCTCGTCCCCGATCCGGGCTACCCGGACTATTGGTCCGGCGTGGCGCTTGCCGGAGCGCGGATGTCGTTCATGCCGCTATTGGAAAGCAACGGCTATTTGCCGGACTTTTCGGCGATTCCCGCGGACGACGTGAAAAAGGCGAAGCTCATGTTCGTCAACTATCCAAACAACCCGACGGCGGCGACGGCCCCCGCCTCGTTCTACGACGAGACGATTCGCTTCGCGGCGGCAAACGGCATCGTCGTCGTCAGCGACTTCGCCTACGGGGCGATCGGCTTCGACGGCAAGCGGCCGGTCAGCTTCCTCGAGCGCCCCGGCGCGAAGGAAGTCGGCGTCGAAATGTACACGCTGTCCAAAACGTACAATATGGCCGGGTGGCGCGTCGGCTTCGCCCTTGGCAACGCCGAAGTGATTCGCCTGATCAACCTGATTCAGGATCATTATTACGTCAGTCTGTTCGGCGGCATCCAGGCCGCCGCCGCGGCGGCGCTGACCGGTCCGCAAGACTGCGTGCGCGAGCTGAACGCCGTTTACGAAAGCCGGCGCAACGCCCTGTTCTCGGCGCTTCGCCGGATCGGCTGGGAAGCGACGCCGTCGGCCGGCTCGTTCTTTGCCTGGCTGCCGGTGCCGAAGGGGTACGGCTCCGCCGAGCTGGCCGACAAGCTGCTGACGGAGGCGAACGTCGTCGTCGCCCCCGGAATCGGATTCGGCGCCAGCGGCGAAGGGTACGTGCGCGTCGGGCTGCTGTCGTCCGAGGAGCGGCTGGAGGAAGCCGTCGAACGGATCGGCAAGCTCAACCTGTTCGGGTAACCCGGTGTGGCGTAGAGAGGGTATGCCTGCTGCGGCAATCGCATGAAGCGGCAAGCATCCCCTTTATTTCGCCCGACCGCCGCTGCCATCCGTTTCGTCCTTGCTGCCGCTTTCGGGCGCGGCAGCCGGCAATTCGATGACGATTTCCGCTCCTGCCGCACCGTTCCGGGCCGATATGCGTCCCGCATGTTTTTCGATAATCGATTTGCTGATCGCCAGGCCGAGCCCGAATTCCCCTTTTTTGCCTTTAAAAAACCGGTCGAAAATATGGGGCAGCTCCTCGGCATCGAAACCGGGCCCGTCATCCGTTATGCACAGCTCCACCCTCTCCCCGTTTACGGGCTTTGCCGCAATGACGACTGCGCTTTCCGCATACCGGATGCTGTTGGCGATCAAATTGGCCAAGGCGCGGGACAGCTTTTCCCGGTCCGCAACCAGTTCGAACGGATTTGAAGCCGGCACGACTTTCAATTCGACGCCTTTTTGCAGCGCGATGCCGTTCATCCGCCGGGCGCAGTCGGACATCCATTCGTTCAGATCGAACCGGGAATACGGCTCGTTCTCTTCCACCGCCTCCAGCCGGGACAAATAAAGCAAATCCCCCACCAGCCCGGTCAACCGCTCCGTTTCCTTCAAAATGACTTCGGCCGCGTCGTTCGGATCCACCACTTGATAACGAATCCCTTCGGCATACCCCTGAATCGACATGAGCGGCGTTCGCAGCTCGTGGGAAACGTTTTGCAGAAACGTCTTTTGAGCGTTGTCATAGCGTTCGAGCTTCTCGGTCATGGCGTTAATATTGCTGACGAATTCCCGCCATTCGTCCTCGCTCGGCAGGCCGATTTTTCCGGCGAATTTTCGTTCCGCCACGGCCCTCACATGCGCGTTCAAGGCCGAGAACGGGGCGGAAATTTGCCTGGCGGCACGGGAGGAGAACAAGGCCGCAAGCAGCGCCGCTGCGACCAAGACGAAAACCATGATCAGATTGATCGCCCATTGCAATTGCTTCACTTGCCGAAGATTCGCATAAATCACCACCCATCCGAGTCCGAACGAATTCCGGTTCGATACGGGCTTGACAACGGCGGCGAAATCCGTCCCCGACGCGCGAAACGTGAACACATGATCGGCTTCCGGATCGTACCGCTTGTTCAATTCCTCGACCACCCGCTCCGCGACGCCGGACGGACGGTCGGACGACGGCGCCAAGTCGACCACCTGCTTGTTTTGGTCCAACAACAAAAAGTCCGCGTTCAGCAAAGAGAGCGGTTCCTTCAAGGAACGGTTCAGCATCAGCACGTACAGAGCCGAGTTCAGAAATCCGTCCGAGCGTTGCGCGTTGTCGTTCAACCGCGGAACGGCGATATCGCCATGTTGCCCGTTCCAAAGCTTGGGCATGTTCGGAAGCTCGGGAAACGAAACGCCGGGATTGCGCAGCGCGGCTTCCACAGCGCTGGAAGCGACCTTTTGCAGCTGCGCCACAATATCGTTGCGGATATACATCCCGATAGCGATGTTGAACATAACCGCCGTGAGCGCAACCAACAGCAGGATGACCACAAGATTCGTTTGAAAAATTCGCCGTTTCACCGTCGGCCTCATCGTCGCATCATCTCTTGTCGTAGATTGCAAATCCGAACGCCCGCACCGTCTCGATCTTCAAATCGGCTCCGGCTTCGGACAGCTTCCGGCGGATTCGCTTGATCATATCGTCGGTCGCCCGGCTCTCCACTTCGCTTTCGAACCCCCATATTTTGTTCAAAAGCTCGTTTCTTCCGACAGCCCGATTTTTGTTCATCGCCAAATAATGCAGCAGGGAAAACTCCATATTCGTCAGGCGGATGTCCTCCCCCTCCACTTCCGCTCGCCTGGCGTCGGGGTCGATGACAACATTGCCGATGACCACCGTATTATCGTTGGCGCGCGGCAAACGTTCCTCCTCCATCCTTTGAAACATCCTTTTGATTCTGGCCACGAGTTCGAGGGGACTGAACGGCT
>Ga0310832_101256_pt1 | contig 11693 bp, 10 predicted proteins | sample WT_ome_7_FD_201303 | JGI IMG/M metagenome (GOLD analysis project Ga0310832, IMG submission 201303) | Sorghum-adapted microbial communities enriched on wild type (WT) sorghum from Joint BioEnergy Institute, Emeryville, California, United... ...
ATTAACCACCCTGGTCCAAGTTCATTCCGTAATGTGCCAGAGGACACCGGCAGGATCTAGAAGGTGAATCGCGCGCTTACCAAATGGTTGCATTTTGGGCGGCTTCGCTCTGACTTTGTACTTCTCCGCTACACCGCTTCGTTCAATCCGCTCCCACCACGCATCCAAGTCCTGAACGCAAAGCTCCAACATGTAGTTATGTTGCAGCTCCAGGTTGTGATAGTTTTGCAAATGGAATTCCAATTCGTCAATCTTGAATATGGTGAGTCCGTCATCGGAAAAAATTTTTTCAAATCCTAGATCGGCATAGAATTGAATCGCAAGTTGGTAATCTTCGCCCGAAGGCACGAAGGGACGCAATTTAATCGCTTTCATAAATTTTTAGATCCTCCTCCCGGCAAGCTTGTCCGGTTCCGAACGTATAAAAAGGCTGTCCATTTGCGGGACAGCCTCTTCGTTGTCTTTGTCGTTGGAGAACGGTCAGTCGTTGACGACGTTCACCTTCAAATTGTGCTTCTCGAATACTTCGACCATTGCTTTCTTCGCTTCGTCGGCATCCGGACCGTGCACGTGCAGATCGTAGATGCCCGAGTCGAGCAGCGTCGTAAACAGACCGAGTATGCTCTTCACGTCGATAAATTTGTTCTCGTACTGGAGAACGATGGACGATCTGAATTTGTTGGCCGTTTGCGACAGTTCCACAATCGCCGCGTTGCTTGCGCTTGACATGACCTGATTCCCCCCAACGGAAAGCGGACAAGTCCGGCTTTCGGATATGATACCTTTATATTAACGTGGAACAAGTATTCGCGCAACGACCATTTTGCCTGAATTTGCATTTGGGTGGACAACTTTAGACCCGCTATTTCAAACGCTCCGGATTGAGCCCTTCCAGCTCGGGGACGACGAACCGGCCGTCCTTGCGGATCAGAACGTCGTCGAAGTAGATTTCGCCGCCGCCGTAATCGGACCGCTGGATCAGTACCAGGTCCCAGTGAACGGAGGAGCGGTTGCCGTTGTCGCACTCCTCGTACGCTTGACCGGGCGTAAGATGGAGGCTGCCGGCGATTTTCTCGTCGAACAGCGTATCTTTCATCGGATGCAAAATGTACGGATTGAAGCCGAGGCTGAATTCCCCTATGTACCTTGCCCCTTCGTCGGTATCGAGCACCGCGTTCAGCCGCTTCGTATCGTTCGCCGTCGCTTCGACGATTTTCCCGTTTTCGAAGCGGAACCGGATATTTTCGAACGTGATGCCGGAATAGACGCTGGGCGTGTTATAAGTGATGACGCCGTTCACCGAATCGCGCACAGGGCAAGTGAACACTTCGCCGTCGGGAATGTTGCGCTGGCCGGAACATTTTTTCGCGCCGATGCCTTTGATCGAGAACGTCAGATCGGTGCCGGGGCCGACGATGCGCACGCGTTCGGTCCGTTTCATCAAGTCGGCGAGCGGATCCATCGCCCGGTCCATATGGCGGTAATCCAGATTGCACACGTTGAAGTAAAAATCTTCGAACGCCCGCGTGCTCATCTGCGCCAATTGGGCCATCGAAGGGTTCGGGTAGCGAAGAACGACCCAGCGCGTCTTCTTGACCCGCTGCTCGAGGTGAACCGGCTTGTAGTAAATTCGTTTGTACAAATCGTTCTTGTCGTCCGGAACGTCGGACAGCTCGTTGACGTTTTCGCCGGCCCGAATGCCGATGTAGCAGTGCATCCGACGCATCCGCTCCAGGTCCATCTCGGCCCATTGCTCGAGCTGCTCCTTCGTAATCGAGCGCAGCACGTCGGCAAGCACCGCCCGGTCCTCGTAAATGACGTACGGACGGCCGCCGCGCGCATGCACTTGCTCCACCAGGCAGCGGACGATCTCCCGTTCGGAGCCGATCATCTCGATCAGCACGTTGTCCCCCGGCCGCACGTCCACGGAATATTCGACGAGACGCGACGCCAGCGTCTCGAGTCGGGGATCTCTCATCGTCAATCATCTCCCATCGCAAGATCGAGCGTTTGCCGTTTGCCCGCAGTCCACCGGGCTTTCAACCGATGGCCGATCCAAATCAGCAGGACGAAAAGCACCAGCACGATGGCCAGCCGGCCTTTATGCTCGCGAAAATGAATCAGGTCGTGGCCGATCAGCGTTTCCAAAAAAACAATCGGCAGCTTGCCGATCAGCGTCGCAGCAAGAAACGAGCGGAGCCGGATCTTCGACACGCCCGCTCCCAGATTGATGACGAGCGACGGAATGACCGGAATCAGCCGGCCGATGAGCGTATACAGAAAGCCGTGCTGCTCCAGCTTCTCATTAAATGCCCGTGCGGAGGGCAACCGGGCCAACCTCGCCTCGACGCGTTCGCGGGCGACATAGCGGGCGATGACGAACGCCGACAGCGCGGCTGCGCAAGACATCCCGTAGTTGACGGCGAACCCGCCGACCAAACCGAACACGAAGGCGTTGGCGCCGGCGATGAGGATGAACGGCACAAGCGGAAACCACGTCTGCAGGAAAATGGCCAACATGCCGACGACGACGGCGAATACGCCGAACGAACGCAAAAAGTCCGCCAGCCGGCTCACGTCGCCGGGACGTAGCTCATGTCCGGTTTTGCCGATGCAGGCAAATGCGGCGAGCGCCGCGACTGCGGCTACCGCCAGCAACCATTTCCAACGAGCGCGATTGTTGTTCAAGCCCACCGGTCCTCCTCCAAGTTAACAACTTCATTGTAACACGGAATCGGACAATGTAAATGGCGGCGATGCCATTTCCGTTAGCTGCCGTTCACGCGGCCGTCGTATCCGAAAAATCGGTAATCCACCTGGGTCTTTTCCCGCTTCGGCTTCCCGTCGGCCTTGTACTCGAGGACGGTTTCGACCTGCATCTTTTGCGGCAGGCGGCTGACCCGGTCCACCCAGATCCGGAATACGGAGCTCGCTTGCATCGTCGCTCTCGCTTCGTCCAACAGCTGCTTCGTCCGCTTGACGCTTTGATCCACTTCAGCTTTCAGTCGTGACGCGTCCTGACCGGTCAGGCCGAGCTTCGCTTGCAGCTCGCCGAGCCGCTTGTCCGTATCGAGCATGCCGGCTTGCCGGGCCAACTGGGATTGCACCTCTTGGGTCACATCCGCCGGCTCCGGCGTGACGGTCAGCACGGTGAGCCGGCTGTCGGACTTGTCGCGCGCCCCCTCGACCCGCTTCGCCATCGTATTCAGCTGCTCCAGCTTCAGCAGCGGACTCCACGGAAGCAGCAAGTTCGCTTCGCCGTCCGATTCGCTTTCCGTGACGATCCATTCGTCCTGCTTGCGGTTGAATACGACCGGACGGGTGTCTCCGCCCTGCCCCATCGTTCCGACGACGCCTGCGTCGGGCGGACGGCTGAATTGCATCGTCAGCCGGTTATGGTCCGTAACCGCTCCCTTGAACGCCGCGCCTTCCTGCATCGGCAGCTCGCCTACGGCAACGCGGGTCGTTCCTTCAAACTGAAAATTGTCCGTACCCGCCAGACCCGATACGGCCTGCTTCAACAATTCGTTCGGATCGGTGCGCATGTCCGCGACGGAACAGCCTGCCGCCAGCAGCACCCCGATGCCGAAACAAGTCAAGGCGAGCGCCGCCTGCCGAAATCGATGTCTCCTTGAGACGATGGGCATGGAAAAGGTCCCTCCAGAACGCATAGTTTCAAACGAGCAGCCTCAGGCTGGATGCCGTCCCAAGGCTGGCGCATGATGACAATCAAGCTTATCGTTTCCATGCGAGATCAGGTTATGCGTTTTCGCCCCCTATACCTTGACATTTGCCCGGTTTTTCTAATAGAATAAATAGTCGAGTGGAAAAAGGTGTTTGTTGATGGCGACGCACGATGCACACCCTCACGGCATCCGTTGCCGGCAGGCCAGCGGCTGAAATTTGCTTGCCGGGAAACGGGCGATGGTGCGCCCTTTTCGCGACGTTTGCCGCGTCGGAAGCGTCACCCCTTTTCGCCGCCCATTAATCAAGAACACTAACGGTTAAAGGAGCAAATCCATACATGGCACGTTACACTGGCCCTAAATTCAAATTGAGCCGCCGCCTCGGCGTTTCGCTGAGCGGAACCGGCAAAGAACTGAAGCGCCGCGCGTTTCCTCCGGGACAACACGGTCCGGGACAACGCAAAAAGCTGAGCGGCTACGGCATTCAGCTGCAGGAAAAGCAAAAGCTCCGCCATATGTACGGCCTTGGCGAGAAGCAATTCCGCAACCTGTTTGAAAAAGCGTCCCATCTGCCGGGGATTTCCGGCGAAAACTTCATGATTTTGCTGGAAAGCCGCCTGGACAACCTGGTATACCGTCTCGGCTTCGCCAACTCCCGCGCGGGCGCCCGCCAGCTCGTCGCTCACGGGCACGTCACCGTCAACGGCAAAAAAGTGGACATCCCTTCGTACACCGTTTCGACCGGCGACGTCATCGGCCTTCGCGAAAGAAGCCGGAACTTGTCCAGCATCAAAGAAGCGCTGGCAAACCGCAACTTCCTGCCGAACTACCTCGAGTTCAACGAGTCATCGATGGAAGGCAAGTACATCCGCCTGCCGGAGCGTTCCGAGCTGCCGCAGGAAATCGACGAAAAGCAAATCGTCGAGTTTTACAGCCGTTAATCGCATACGAAGTCGAAGCTTGCACCCCCGGGCGAATGCGCTCGGGGGTTTTTGCTGCCTGCGCTTAAGATGGCGCGGGGCCCGTGTGCTTAACATCCTCCCCCTTCCCCGTTTAAACAGGAACGCCCGGCGGTCGCATCCCCCATGAGGCGCGTCGTCATCGCAGTTGGCGCCACACATTTTTCGCAGTCGGGATAAGAACCCCCAAAAAGTCAAACTTAAGAATGTATGCTATAATAAGGCTGTTATGCCGAAGGAGGATATGTGAATTGGCCAGGGACTTATCGAATAAGCTTACGTTCATCCGCAACCCGAAGGCGAAACGAATCGTTTGGACAACCCTTGTCACACTCAAATGGATGGTCATCGTCTTCATGATCGTCGGATTTTTGGGGGCCGGCGCCGCTTTCGGCTATGTCAGCGCGCTTGTGAGGGACGATCCGGTCCGTCCGCGCGAAGAAATTTTGGAGAAAATCAACGAAAACGCCATCACCGGCTTTGTCTACTTCAACGACGACACGCTGGTCGGCCAGCTCCGCTCGGAGGAAGACCGCCGTCCTATCAGTATTGATGAGCTTCCGCAGCTTGTGGAGGACGCCGTCCTTGCGATCGAGGACGACGAGTTTTACCGCCATCACGGTGTGAACTTGAAAGCTTTCTTCCGGGCGGTGTCACAGAAGCTGACGAACGCCGAAGTGCAGACCGGCGGCAGCACCATTACCCAGCAAGTCGCCCGCCGCGTCTTTCTGACGCTGGACCGCAGCGACAACCGGAAGGCGAAAGAAATTTTCCTCGCGCTGCGGCTGGAACGGCTCATGTCGAAGGAGCAAATCCTGCTCGCGTATTTGAACAAAATTCCGTACGGCAACGGCTCTTCCGGCTACAATCTGTACGGCATCAAAGCCGCGGCCAAAGGCATTTTCAACATCGACGACCTGAACCAGCTGAACGTCGCGCAGGCCGCTTACCTGGCCGGATTGCCGCAATCTCCGTCGAAATACTCGACGTTTACGAGCAGCGGACAGTTCGATGAAGAAGGCTTCGCCAGCGCGGTCGAGCGGATGAAGCTGGTGCTCAAGCGGATGCTTGAGGAAGGCAAGCTGACCCAGCAGCAATACGAAGAGGCGCTCGCCTTCGACATCCGGTCCTCCATCGCCAAGCCGGAGCAAAAAGCGTACAATACATACCCGTATCTGATGCTCGAGGTGGAACGTCAAGCAGCCGCCATTTTGGCCGATATCGCCAATCCGGATCTGAACAAGGAGACGAAGGAAGGCCAGGCCGCCTACGCCGAAGCCGTCAAGCAGGCGCGCGAAGATTTGCTGCGTGCCGGCTACCATATTTATACGACGATCGACAAGCAGCTGTATGACGAGATGCACGCCATCTCCGAGAACGACAACAACTTTACGCCCGACGACCCGGTAAAAGGCATCGAGCAGATCGCCGCGGTGGCGATCGACAACAAAACCGGCGCTATTCTGGGCATGATCGAAGGCCGCAGCTTTTACAAGGAGCAGCTGAACCTGGCCACGCAGATGACGCGGCAGCCGGGCTCGGCGATGAAGCCGATCGCCGCCTTTTTGCCGGCCATCGAATCGGGGGCGGTCGCTCCCGCCACAATCATCGACGACGTTCCGATCGTGCTCAAGGACGGCGTGAAAGGCTTCCATCTTCCGGAGAACTGGGACCGCAAATTCCACGGGCTGATTACGGCTCGCGTCGCCCTGAACCAGTCGTACAACATTCCGGCGATCAAGCTGTTTCTGAACGTCGTCGGCATCGATCAAGCGTGGGAATTCGCCAAAAAGCTCGGCATCACCACCATCGAGAAGAGCGACTATGTCGCGCAAACGGGCGTTATCGGCGGCTTGTCCAGAGGGGTTTCGGTGGAAGAGCTGACGAACGCCTATAGCTCGATTCCGGCCAAAGGCGTGTTCAACGACGCCTACATGATCCGTAAAATTACCGATTCCGAAGGCAAAGTCGTATACGAGCACGAACTGAAGCCGACGACCGTTTACTCCGAAGAGACCGCGTATATTATGACCGACATGATGAAAACGGTCATCAGCTCGGGTACCGCCACCCTGCTGAAGAAAGATTTCAAATCGTACGGCAAGGTGCCGATTGCCGGCAAGACGGGCTCGACCCAGAACGACGGCGACGCCTGGTTCGTCGGCTTTACGCCGGATATTACGCTTGGCGTCTGGGCCGGCTACGACCAGCAAATCCATACGCTCAAAAAAACCGGATGCAACCTGAATTCCGAGCTCGGTTGCGGCACGCAGCGCGCCATGAAAATTTGGGCGAAGGTGATGAACTCCATCGTCGAGAAGCGCCCCGATCTGCTCGTGACCAAAGATTTCGAGAAGCCGGCCAATATCGTCACGATGACCGTTTCGGGCTATTCGGGCAAGCTGCCCAGCGAGCAGACGAAAAATGCAGACAAGCTTGTAACCGATATTTTCAACAAAAAATATTTGCCGACCGAAGAAGACGACGTGCTCGTCAACCAGAAGTTCGTATCGTACAACGGAAAACTGTACGTGCCTCATCCGGAAACGCCCGAAGATATGCTCTTGGAAAAGACGGTTGTGAAGCGGGAGCGCCCGATCGCCGAAATCATCAAAGAAATTGAAACGATCCTGCCGCAGCTTCCGGCGGAGAACCGGCCGAGCATCGATCATTATTACCCGCTTGACTACGAAAACGATGCCGTCAGCGAGGTCGATCCGCGGACCGACGACGGCGAGCGTCCGAACGCCCCGGGCGGCGTCTCTCTGAAGCGCAACGGCAATACGAACGTCATCACGTTCCAGGAGGCGGGCAGCGCCGATATCGTCGGCTACCGGTTGTACCGGGCGGACACGGCCGAAGGCTACAAGCGCGTGGAGGGCAAAGTCGTGCTGACCGGCCAGGAGCTCGTCTTCACCGACATCGTCCCCGACAACCGGATCAACGGCTACTATGTGACCGCGGTCGACGTAGCCGGCAAAGAATCGCCGCCGAGCAGAGCCGTCTATTCCGACGGCAGCTTTATCAACGTGCAGCAATCCGGCGGCCCGCAAGGCGGCAAGGACGACGACAAAAACGACGGGCCCGGCAACGCGGCCGCGCCCAAGACGGTGCCGAGCGTGCCGAAAAACGTTACGGTCAAGACGTCCGGCGCCGGGATCGAAATCAGCTGGTCGGCCAATCCGAAGTCCGAGGGCGTCAAGCGTTACGATGTCTACTACAGCGACAAGGAAAACGGCACCTACAAAAAGCTGCAGTCGAGCACATCGACCAAGCTCAATTACTACGCCATCGTCTACGACGGGTGGTACCGGGTCGTCGCCGTCAACGCCGTCGGCGAGTCGTCGCCTTCGCAATCGGTCCAGTACAAGGCGAAGGCGCGGTAATCGGCCGCGCAAACCGAACGGAAGAGGAGTCCGTCTATGGAGCATCGCAAAATTTACCATTCGCTCGACATCCCGTTCAATGGCAGGACCGTTACGGTAGAAGGACCGGTCGCTCCGGACCGGATCCGCTCCCTCGGCATGCATCCGCAGCTCGACGCCTTCCGACGGCCGGAGGAGCAGCACGCCGCCCTCGTCGAGATTGCGGAGCTCCCCGAGGGCCGAATCATCTTGTCCCGCGACGGCGACACGATCGTCGGATACGTGACGTTCCACTACCCCGACGAGATGGAGCGATGGTCCAAAGGCAACATGGAGGATTTGCTGGAGCTCGGCGCGATCGAGGTCGCGGACGAATACCGGTCCGCCGGCCTCGGCAAGGCGATGATCCGCCTCGCCTTCGAGGACGGGCAGTTGGAGAACATGATCGTGTTTACGACGGAATATTATTGGCATTGGGATTTGAAGGGCAGTCTGTCCAACGTGTGGGATTACCGCAACATGATGGAGCGGCTGATGAAATCGGTGGATATGGTTTGGTTCGCCACCGACGATCCGGAAATATGCTCCCATCCCGCCAACTGTCTGATGGTGCGCATCGGCAAGGAAGTGCCGCTTTCCTCGGTCGAGAAGTTCGACCGGATCCGTTTCCGTCAGCGGTTCATGTATTAGCGAACGGAGGACGACGCCCGCTATGAGCCATAAGGCGATTTTTGTATACGATGAGAACGAGACGGCTTATCATTTCAACGATTCCCATCCGTTCAACCAGGTGCGGCTGAAGCTGACCCGGGATTTGCTCATGAAAGCCGGCGCGCTGGACGCGTCGCACCTGTACGCGCCGAGGTTGGCGGAAGAGGACGAGTTGACGCTCATTCATACGCCGGAGTATGTGGAAGCGGTCAAACGGCTGAGCGCCCCCGTTCCGGACGCTCAGGCGGTGGCGGAGGCCGAACGGTTCGGCCTGGACGAAGGCGATACGCCTTATTTCGCCGGCATGCACGACGCGACGCGCCTGATCGTCGGCGGCTCCATCGAGGCGGCCGACGCCGTCATGTCCGGGCGCGCCGAGCACGCGCTCCATCTCGGCGGCGGACTGCACCACGCCTTGGCGGGCAAAGGCGCCGGCTTCTGCGTGTACAACGACGCCTCCGTCGCGATCGCCTCTATCCGCGCCCGTTACGGCGCGAGGGTGCTGTACGTCGACACGGACGTGCACCACGGCGACGGCGTGCAGTGGTCGTTTTACCACGATCCCGACGTGTTCACACTGTCGTTTCACGAGACGGGAAAATATTTGTTCCCCGGCACCGGAGACGTCAGCGAGCGCGGGGCGGACGAAGGCTACGGCGCCTGCGTCAATGTGCCGATGGAGCCGTATACCGAAGACGACTCCTGGTTGGAAAATTTCCACGAAGTCATGGAGCGGACCGTCCGCCATTTCAAGCCGGACGTCATCGTCAGCCAGCACGGCTGCGACGCCCACGCCTTCGACCCGCTCGCCCACATTCATTGCAGCACGCGCATTTATGCCGAGATGCCCAAGGCGATTCACCGGCTTGCGCACGAATATTGCGGCGGCAAATGGATCGCGCTCGGCGGAGGCGGCTACGACATTTGGCGCGTCGTACCGCGCGCCTGGAGCTTGCTCTGGCTCGTGATGACCGACCATACGCTTATCGAGCGGCTGGAGCGCGACCCGTCGCTGCCGCTTCCGGAAAGCTGGCGGGCCGCCTGGGCGGCCGAAAGCCCCGTCGAGCTGCCGACCACCTGGCTCGATCCGGTCGAGCGCTGGACGCCGATTCCCCGCCGCGGCGAAATTACGGAGCTTAACAGGCGCACCCGCGAGATCGCGCTGCTGTATATCCCAACATAAGGAGCCCCGCGGCCGGCCCTGCCGGCCAAACAAAACCGGCCTTCCCGAAACGGGAAAGGCCGGTACTCTTTTTCCATCATGAACATCAACGGTTGCTTTGGATAAGGCGTTAACAGGTTTTCAGCGTGTTTTCCCGCAACGAATGGATCATCCGCTCCACGATGCGAAACGACCGGTCGGCCGCCATAACGGCGAACTCCGGGAAGTTGACGTGCGCCGAGCCGTCCGCCTTGTCGGACATCGAACGGATGACCACGTACGGCACGCCGTTCATGGCGCATACTTGAGCCACGGCGGCGCCTTCCATCTCGACGCAGGCGCCCCCGAACTGCTCGTGCAGCAGCCGAACCGTATCGCGATCAGCGATAAACTGATCGCCGGACAGCACGCGTCCCTGGATGACGCGGCCTTCGGCGGCAAGCTCGCTCGCTTCCGCGGCCAGCTTCACGAGCGCCGGATCGGCTGGAAATACCGAGACTTCAGCGAACGGAATCGTGCCTCTGACGAAGCCGAGCGGCGACGCGTCCATATCATGCTGCTGGCAATCCCTCGAAATGACGATATCCCCGATCTCCAGCGACGGGTCAAGCGCGCCGGCCACCCCCGTAAAGATCACCGCGTCCACGCCGAACCGGTCGATGAGCAGCTGCGTGCAAGCGGCCGCGTTCACCTTGCCGACGCCCGACCGGCACAGAACGACGGGCTGGCCGCCGAACGTTCCTTGCTGAAACCGGATGCCCGCGACGGTCGTTTCCGACTGCCGCTCGAGCCGCTCCTCCAGCCGCTCGATCTCCTCGGCCATCGCGCCGATCAACCCGATCGTCTCCCACATGCGAATTCTTCTTCTCCTCTCAAACTAGAAAACGGCAGTTGCCCTCAGACGCGAGCCACCGATTTGCGCTGGATAATCTCGTGGGGCAGTTGGACTTGCGAATGCTCCACATTTTCCTTGTTCATCAGCTTCGTGAGCAGCCGCATCGAGACGGCGCCGATATCGTACATCGGCTGGGCCACGGTCGTCAGCTGCGGCCGCACCATGGACGCCATCCGGATATTGTCCACGCTGATGACGGAGATGTCGTCCGGCACTTTCAAGCCATGGTCCTGGATAGCGTGGATCGCTCCGATCGCCATCTCGTCCGTGGCGGCGAAAATCGCCGTCGGCCGGTCGGACAGCTCGAGGAAATATTTCATCACATCGTAACCGGACTCGTACCGGTAGTTGCCTACGCGCACCCGTTCCTCCACGACCGGGATGCCCGCTTCCTCCAACGCCTTTTTGTAGCCTTGATAGCGCGCGTATCCGTTGGCCGGATCCTGCAACGTTCCGCTGATCATGCCGATTTTTTTGTGACCTTGTTCAATAAGCAGCTTGACCGCGTCGTAGGCGGCCGCTTCATGGTCGATGTCCACCGACGGAATCGGGTTGCCCTCGGCTTTCGTGCCGCACAGCACGATCGGAACGGACGACGTCTTGAACGCCTGGATATGCTCGTCGGTCACCGTGCCGCCCATGAACAGAAGCCCGTCCACCTGCTTCTCGAGCAGCGTGTTGATGACGCGGATTTCCTTCTCCTTCTTCTTGTCGGCGTTGCACAAAATGATATTGTAATGGTACATGTTCGCGATATCTTCGATGCCGCGGGCAACCTCCGAAAAAATCGTGTTGGAGATGTCGGGGATGACGACGCCGACGGTCGTGGTCTTTTTGCTGGCCAAGCCTCTCGCCACCGCGTTCGGGCGATAGCCGAGCCGTTCGATCGCCTCGAATACTTTCTTCCTCGTCTGC
>Ga0310832_101257_pt1 | contig 11681 bp, 7 predicted proteins | sample WT_ome_7_FD_201303 | JGI IMG/M metagenome (GOLD analysis project Ga0310832, IMG submission 201303) | Sorghum-adapted microbial communities enriched on wild type (WT) sorghum from Joint BioEnergy Institute, Emeryville, California, United... ...
GCCTTCGCCTGATCGAGGTTGTACAGCGCCTGCTCGTAGTCCCGCTCCTTCTCCTTTTGCACGATGGCCGAATCGCCGGGATCCAGCACAATGAGCGGGTCGCCCTTCTTCACGGCGGCTCCGTTCGTCGCCAGCACCTGCTGGATTTTGCCCGATACGCCGACGAATTCGTGGTTTTTCACATTGGTCGATTCGACCGTCGCCACCCCGGAAATCCGCTTGATCAGCGTGCCGGTTTTCACTTCGGCCAATTCATAGTTTTCCTTGACCGGCTTCACCAGCGGCGGCTTGAGCGGCTCTTCCTCCTTCGGAATGAGCGAGCAGCCGGAGCAGGCCACGGCGATCATGACGGCAAGCCATGCACGGCGCGCAAAGAAGTTAGCCTTGATCGACAATTTGCCCATCCTCCAATGCGTAAACCTGGTCGACGATTTCCATAATCGCCGGATCGTGCGTCGTAAGGACGATCGTCATCCCTTCGTCCTGCACCAGGTCTTTGAAAATTTTAATGATTTGCAGTCCCATCTTGCTGTCAAGCTCCGCGGTCGGCTCGTCGGCAAGCAGCAGTTTCGGCCGGTGCGCGATCGCCCGGGCGATGGCGGTCCGCTGCTGCTCGCCGCCGGACATCTCGAACGGGCGGTGATTCATCCGCGCCTTAAGCCCGACGGCGGTCAGCGCCCGCTCAGCCAGTTCCCGATGCAGGCGCGCCGGCACGCCGGCGATGCGCAGACCGAACTCCACGTTCTCATAGGCCGACATGAGCGGCATAAGCGCAAACGATTGGAACACGAAGCCCATTTGCGTGCGCCGCAGCTCGTTGCGCTGGCGCTCGCCGAGCGTCGTCATTTCCTGGCCGCAAAAGTAAATCGCCCCTTCCGTCGGAACGTCGAGCGCTCCGAGCAGGTTGATCAGCGTCGTCTTCCCCGAGCCGGAGCGCCCTTTAAGCGCGACCAGCCTGCCGTACGGGATGGACAGATTGGCGCCCTTGAGCGCATGCACCGCGCTCGGCCCCCGGCCGAACACCCGCTTGACGCCGATCGCCTTCAGGATCGGCTCGCCGGCTTGCGCCGGATTGTAGCGCATCGCGTCCGCCTTGCGAATCGTCTCCATCGCGTCCTCCCTCACCTCGTCCGTCGTGGACGGACGTCTCGATGGTCTTAATGTAAACGGATTCATGGAGGCGGAAAAGACGTCTTTTGTTGGAAAAAGGGGCGAATTTGTTCGACTGCCTGCGATGGCGAATCATTCCAGAGCCGAACCGGCAAACTAATGATGCGGAAAGGGGTGAAGACGATGGACCGCAATGAACGCGATCGCAAACGGAAAGGCGAGGAAAAACGGGAACCGACGATCGCTCCCGGCATGAATACGAGCGATCCGCTTGAGGAAAACGCGACGGAGGAAGAGATCGAGGAAGGTCAATATACGGAAGTCACCCGCCTGTATATCGACCGGACGCCCGACGACTAGTCAGTCCGGTTGCCGCCGGCCGCACGGCCGCTCCAAATCGGCGTAAGACCGCTCCGACGGCAGGCAGCACCGACGGATGGCGGCCTCTCTTTCTTTGCGGACTCCGCACGGGAAGATCCGTCCTATTTATGCGCCGATTCGTACTCCTTCGGCGTGCAGCCGACGAGCCGCTTGAACGTCTTAGCGAACGACTTCGGATCGGAAAAGCCGACGGATTCGGCGATTTCGTACACTTTCTGCTCGCCGGAGCGCAGCTTCCTCTTCGCCTCTTCGATGCGGATGCGCGTCAGCGTCTCGATCAGCGACTCGCCCGTTTCTTTGCTGAATAGGTCGCTTAAATAGCTGCGGCTCAGCTTGACATGCTCGGCGATGTCGACGGCGCCAATGTTGCGGTGATAGTGCTCGCGCATGAAGCGGATCGCCTTGCGGATAAACGGATTGTTCGACCGTTTGGCAAACTCGCCGTCGAACGGCTGGGCCCAGAGCGATCGCACGGCGTCCGAGACGAAAGCGCACAGCGGGTCGATATGCCCGATCGTGCGAATGCGCTCGAACGATCGCCACAGCGGATCGTCCTCCTCGTCGCGGACGCCGCCCTCCCCACGCGTCAGGCCGTAGGCCAGCGCCAACGTCTCATGCACGAACGAACGCACTTTCTCCGCGTCCGGCTTGCCGCGCCGGATCGTCTCCAGCATCGTCGACGCCCGCTCGATGGCCGCCTCCCGGTTGCCGTTGGCGACGGCGCGGAGGAAGTCGCTGCGCTCTCCGTGCGGCAGCGGCGCATCCGGCCAGGAGCCGGGCTCCGCCGTGACGAACCGGTCCGGCTTGCCGTAGAACCGCTCTTGCATTTGACGCTGGTGGTAATGCAGCGCGCGCGGGAAATCGGCCAGCTTCGGCATCGCCGGACCGAGGCAGACACACCAGTCCGCTTCTGCTTCGCCGGACGCGGCCGTCTGCATGTGCGCGTATACCCGCCGGGCGGCGGTGTACATCCGCTCGTGCAGCTCCAGCGCGGACAGCGACCGGCCGTAATCGAACACCACAATGCGGCACCGTTCGCTCCATCGGATGACGGCGCGGCTTTCCCCGGCCGCCAGCTCCTCGACCGGCGGCAGCGTCTCCGGGTCCGCCACGATCCAGACGCCGAACGCCCCGCGGCCGTGCGGGAACAGCTCCTCCTCGAGCCGCTCCGCCTCCGCTCCCGTCTGCAAATACCGTTTCAGCCACTCGGCGAGCCGGTACGACTGCGACTGCCGAAGCTGCTCCTGCCATTCGGCCATCGCCCGTTTCGTTCGCCGGTCGCTGTCGAGCTTTTCCCGCACCGTCTCCAGGACGGCCACGAGCCCTTCCGGCTCCATCGCCGGCTTCAGGATGTAATCCTGGGCGCCCAGCTTCATCGCTTCCTTCACGTAGTCGAAATCGTCGAGGCAGCTTAAGACGAGCAGCCCGACGTCGTCTCGAATCGCCTTCACTTCCCGCATCAGCTGCAGACCGTCCATCTTCGGCATGCGAATATCTGTAATGACGATATCGACAGGCTCGCGGCGAACCCACTCCAGCGCTTCCGCGCCGTCGGCCGCCTCGCCGACAAGCCGGAAACCGTACTCCTGCCAGTCCACCAGCGTTTTCAGGCCGACGCGGATGATCGGCTCGTCGTCCACGATCAATACGTTCATGCTTTTATGACTCCTCGCTTCGATGTATCGGCAACGACAGCCGGACGACCGTTCCTTCGTTCGGCTTGCTGAACACGTGCATTTTGTAATCCGGGCCGTAATACAGCTTGATCTTCTCGCGAATATGCCTGAGACCGATGCCGCTCATCCGCTCCATCGCCCCTTTGGCGGCCGGTTTCGTCCCGAGCGCCGCTTCCGGGTCGGCCATCCCTTTGCCGTTGTCCTGCACCTCGCACAGCAGCATGTCCCGGTCGAGCCATGCCCGGATCGTAATTTCCCCGTCTCCGGCGCTGTCGACGAGGCCGTGAATAAGCGCGTTTTCCACGAGCGGCTGCAGCATCATTTTGGGCATAAGGCAGATCGACGCCACCGGATCGATTTCCAGGTTGAGACGGACGCGATCGCCGTATCGAAACGACTGGATCGCCATATAGTTGCGGATCAGCTCGACTTCCTCCTTCAGCGTGAGGAAATCTCCCTTTTTGCCGAGGCTCGCCTGCAGCAGCCGGACGAGGGCGGTGACGGCGTCGGCGATTTGCGGCGTCTTGTGAATTTTCGCCACCCATTTGATCGTATTCAGCGTGTTGTACAAAAAATGCGGGTTCAACTGGTAGTGCAGCGCCTCGATTTCCGCTTCCTTTTTCAGCGACTCCTCCTGCTTCACCTGCTTGATCGTCTCTTCCAGCCGGTTGAGCATCTGGTTGTAGCTCGCCCCCAGCTCGTCGATTTCGCGGATGCTGCCCGGCGTCCAGTACGCTTTCAGATCGCCGGACTCGGCGCGTTTCATCAGGCGGCGCAGCACATGCAGCGGCCGGGAGAACAGCGTGGAAAACAGCAGCGAACCGGCTGCCGACACGACGAGCAAGATGGCCAGGAAGGCGACGACCGTATGGCGCAAGGACGCTCGCCTGGACATGGCTTCCGCAGCGGGCATCTCCAGGTACGATACCCAGTTTTGCCCCGGCGCGTCTAGCCGCCTGCGGGAGAGGAAATAGTCGCCTTCCCGGCGCACGTGGGCGTCCGCACCCGAATCCATCGCCGCCGGGCCTCCCGACGATCCGATGCGGCGGCTGCCGCTCTCGAGCACGACGGAGCCGGAAGCGATGTCCCAGACGGCGAGATCCGACAGTCCGGCTTCGTCGCGGATATCGTCCAGAAGATGCGCCATGTTCATGACCAGCTTCACATAACCGACGACAACGTAGCTGTTCGGATCGAACAGAGGGCCAATCCAGGCGATCCGCCCGCCTCCTTCGTCCCGGACGTAGATGTCGGAGCGGTTGATCGGCACGCGGGTCGGAACCGATTCGTACTCGAACGGGCTGCTCTTTACGCAAAACGGGCCGGCTTCCTCGACGGCGATGCAGACGTCCTGCGTATATTTGCGATATTGCGCGAAAAATGCGGCTTTGTCGACGATATGCCCCTCTGCTGCCCGCAGCGCCTCCTGCTGTGCCAAGCGATCCTCGCGGGCGGCACGGACCAGCGAGCGGACCGATTCGTCCTGCAGCCATAGCCGGTACTGGAAATCGAGCTCGCGGATCTCGCCGTCGATCCGGCGCTGCGCCAGCTCATGCTTGTAGGCGACGTTCGCCCGCCACTCTCGCTCCGAGCGCTCCGCATCGCGCATATACAAAAACGCGAGTGCGGACAAGACGGGAATGGCGCCAATGCAAAACAAGTAGAGAAACAAACGCGGCTGGAAGCCTCCGAACGGCCGGGTGCCGAACCACCGTTGCAATCGCTCCATAAGTCCTCCGTCTTCGGCGTAAACGGTTATTGCCAATTAACCGCATATATTCGACAACATCGCCCCCGATTCCTACCTGCCGGGCGTATGCCGGTTGAAAACGGTGCGGAGCGAAGCGACTGTCGGGCCGCAAATTCAAGACGTAGACGGTTTGTCGCAACAATCAAAAAGGCGGCCGCTTATAAAAAAGCAGCCGCGGTTCTAATCGGATCGACCTTCCATCCATTCCAAAGGAGCACGGTTTCAACAAAGGCTGGAGCGCATCGCCCTTCCCCTGGCCATCTCCACCCGGTTTCTCATCAACAAATTCGTCGCCGCTTTCACCCATCTCCGGCGAATCAGACGGCGTCCAGCTTGAGCCGGTTGCCGCTGAACTGGCTGTTGTACAGATCGGTGTAAAATCCGTTTTGCGCAAGCAGCTGCTCGTGCGTACCCTGCTCGATCACTTTGCCGTGGTTCATGACGAGAATCAGGTCCGCGTCGCGGATCGTCGAGATCCGGTGGGCGATGACGAAGCTCGTTCGGCCTTTCATCAGTTCGGTCATCGCCTTCTGGATATGCGCTTCCGTCCGCGTATCGACGCTGCTTGTCGCCTCGTCGAGTATGAGGATGGCCGGATCGGCAAGAATAGCCCGCGCGATCGTCAGCAGCTGTTTTTGGCCTTGAGACAGGTTGGAAGCTTCCTCGTTCAGCACGGTGTCGTACCCGTCGGGGAGCGTGCGGATGAAATGGTCGGCATAAGCCGCCTTCGCCGCCTGCACCACTTCCGCTTCGCTCACCCCTTCCCGGCCGTAGGCGATGTTGTCGCGAATCGTGCCGTTGAACAGCCACGTATCCTGCAGCACCATCCCGAACATGCCGCGCAGCCGGCTTCGCTTCAGGTCGCGAATATCGACGCCGTCGATCGTGATCCGGCCGCCGCCGATTTCGTAGAAGCGCATCAGCAAATTGACAAGCGTCGTCTTGCCCGCTCCGGTCGGGCCGACGATGGCGACCGTCTGCCCCGGCTCGATGGCGATGTTCATCCCCTCGATGACCGGAGCGTCTTCCTTGTACCCGAACGACACGTCGGTAAAGGCGACTCTTCCGCGCGGCGAAGGCAGTGCCGCGGCGTCGGCCGTCTCCGGCACTTCCTCTTGCTCGTCGAGCAGCTCGAAAATCCGTTCGGCGGAGGCAAGCGCCGACTGGATCAGGTTGGCGATATTCGCCACCTGTGTAATCGGCATCGTGAACTGCTGCGAATATTGAATGAACGCCTGCACGTTGCCGATCGTAATCGCGCCGCTCGTTACCATGATGCCGCCGACGACGCAGACGAGCACGTAACCGATATTGCCGACGAACATCATGAGCGGCATAATGATGCCGGAGACGAACTGGGCTTTCCAGCCGGAATCGTACAGCTGCCCGTTCAAGCTCTCGAACTTCTCCAGCGATTTGCGCTCGTATCCGTATGCCTTGACGATCGTATGGCCGCCGTACATTTCCTCCACGTGGCCGTTCAGCTCGCCCAGCGTCTTCTGCTGCAAGCCGAAATATTTTTGCGACCGTTTGGCGACGTTTTTCGTCACCAGCACGCTGAGCGGCAGCGTCACGATCGTAATGAGCGTCAGCAGCGGGCTGATCGTCAGCATCATGACGACGACGCCGACGAGCATGACGACCGACGATATAAATTGAGCGAGCACCTGCTGCAGCGTGTTGCCGATGTTGTCCACGTCGTTCGTGGCACGGCTCAAAATTTCCCCGTGCGTGCGTGTGTCGAAATATTTGAGCGGCAGCCGACTCAGCTTTTCCTGTACGTTTTTGCGCAGCACGAACACGACTTTTTGGGCGACGCCCGCCACGATATATTGCTGGACGAACGTGAACAGCGCGCTGATCCCATACAGGCCGATCAGCCACAGCAAGATGCGCCCGATATAGCCGAAATCGATCGCCGCCCCCGGGGCGCCGTTCCATTTGGCCATGGCGGCCCTGAACAGCTCGGTCGTCACATTGCCCATCAGCTTCGGGCTGACGATGCCGAACACGGTACTGATCACCGCGGCGATGAAGACGATGAACAGCTGGCCCCGGTGGGCTTTCAAATACCCCAGCAGCCGGCGCATCGCGCCTTTGGCGTCCTTCGCCTTCTGGACCGGCATGCCGAAGCCGCCGCCCATCGGCCCTCTGCCGAAGCCGGGTCGGCCCCCCGGAGCATGCTCCCGTCCTTTGCGTTGCTCGCTCATGCGATTTCCTCCTCCGACAGCTGGGATGCCGCGATTTCCCGATACACTTTGCAGGTGCCAAGAAGCTCGCGATGCGTGCCGATGCCGGCCACTTCGCCTTCGTCGAGCACGATGATGCGGTCGGCGTCCATGATCGTACTTACGCGCTGCGCCACGATCAGCACCGCGGCGTCGGCCGTCTCGCTCCTGAGCGCGGCGCGCAGCTTGGCGTCGGTTTTGAAGTCGAGCGCCGAGAAGCTGTCGTCGAACGCGTAAATGAGCGGACGCCGCGCCAGCGCCCGGGCGATGGACAGCCGCTGCTTCTGCCCGCCGGAGAGGTTCATGCCGCCTTGCGCGATGAACGATGCGAAGCTTTCCGGCATCTCCGAAACGAACGATTCCGCCTGCGCGATCTTGGCCGCGTGTCGGACGTCTTCCTCCGTGGCCGCTTCGCTGCCGAACCGGATATTGTCCGCCACCGTGCCGGTAAACAGCGCCGCCTTCTGCGGCACGAAGCCGATCAGGCTGCGCAAATGCTCCTGGCTCATGCCGCGAATATCTGTCCCGTCGATGCGGATGCTGCCGGAATCGACATCGTAGAAGCGAAGCAGCAAATGGATCAGCGTCGACTTGCCCGATCCCGTTCCGCCGATAATCGCCGTCACCTCGCCCGGTCCGGTGCGGAAGGAGACGTTGCGCACGGCGGGCTGCTCTGCGCCGGGATAGCGGAACGTGACATTGTCAAATTCGATATACCCTTGCTTCGCAACGTCCGTACGGGCATTCGAAGCGTCCGTGATCGAAGGCTTGGCGTTCAGCACTTCGTTGATGCGAACCGCCGAAGCGGACGCGCGCGGAATCATCATGAACATCATCGATACCATCGTCAGAGAGAACAAAATTTGCGACGCGTACTGGGTGAACGCGATCAGATCGCCCACCTGCATGGCGCCGGTGTCGATGCGGATGCTGCCAAACCACATGATCGCCACCATGGTCAAATTGAGTAAAAGCAGCATCACCGGGAAAATGACCGACATGATGCGCGTCACGCGAATGGCGACGGTGACCAGATCGACGTTCGCCTCCTCGAACCGTTTGCGTTCATGCTCGCCGCGGTTGAAGGCGCGAATGACGCGGATGCCGGTCAAATGTTCCCGCAGCACGAGATTGAGCCGGTCCAGCTTCTTCTGCATCATGCGAAACAGCGGGATCCCTTTCGAGGCGATGAGCACGATGACGGCGACAAGCAGCGGCAAGGAGGCGACGAGCACGAGCGACAGCCGCGTATCTTTGGAGACGGCCATCACGATGCCGCCGACGATCATGAGCGGCGCGCTCAAGAACATCCGCATCATCATGAACAGCACTTGCTGCACCTGGGTAATGTCGTTCGTCGTTCGCGTAATGAGCGACGCGGTGCCGAACGTATCGAATTCTTGCAGCGAAAATCGCTCTACTTGCTCAAACACCCGCGCCCGCAATATTCGGCTGAAGCCGGCGGCGGACTTGGACGACAGCAGACCGGCGACGATGTTGCACACGATCCCCGCGGCGGCGACAAGCAGCATCAGACCGCCGGCGCCCAAAATATACGCCGTATCGCCATGGAAAACACCGATATCGACGATATCGGCCATCAGCGTGGGCAAATACAGCTGAGAGATCGACTGCAAAAACATGAGCACCACGGTGGCCGCAATCGCCCAGCGATACGGCTGCAAATAACGAAACAATTTGAACATGAACTCACGCTCCAACTTGTAATGGATTAAGCTTGTGTTGGAATTAAGGTTGGTCCGGCTTCGGCGGCTTCGGATCGGATTGACGCGGCTTCGAAGCCGGCGGCCGGCCGCGCCGCGGTGCGGAACGCTCGCTGGGCATGTCGGCATCGCTGCCGGACGGCTGCCCACCCCCGTCCCGTTCGGCTTTGCCCGCCTGCTGCTGATCCATCTTCTCCGCCATCATACGCATTCGTCTCGGATCGGCGCCGAAAGCCATTCCCGGATCGGGCCCGCCGCCTCTCGCACCCGGGAACATCCCGGGATGAAAACCGTGGGACACGTGCGGATGGACACATGCGCGCAAACGTTCCACCATCCCTTTCTTCGCCCGAAACTCGTCCAGAATCGCCTCCTGCTCTTCCTCGGACAATTCCTTCTTGTAGCTCTCGATCTCCTCGCTCACAAGCAGCGACAGCCCTTCGTTGACCGACAAATTCAAGCTTTCGCAATATTTGCTGAAAAAGGCGAACAATTCGTAGTCGACCTTCCACGGATATTGATGATATTCTTCCTTCGACTTCTTCGCATATTTCTTCAAACGGCTCACGTTGCATTACACCTCGACGCATATGTTATATGGTCGTATTATTACATATCTAATTAGATATGTAAATGTATTTTTAATATTCGTTGATCCGAACATATCTTATAACGAAAATGTAAACTCCATATAAACTGAACGCTTCGCAAAGGCGGAAAAAAAAGAAGAACCGGCCATAACGACCGATTCTTGCTTTACATTTATTCCGGAAGCCCGTTGATAGGGAAGTTTCTGGTGCCGGTTCCCGTTCCTCCGCCGCCGGTGCCAGTACCGCCAGTGCCGGTTCCCGTTCCTCCGCCGCCGGTGCCAGTACCGCCAGTGGCGGTTCCCGTCCCTCCGCCACCGGTGCCAGTACCGCCAGGGCTGGCTCCTGATCCACCGCTGCCGGTGCCAATTCCGCCAGGGCCGGTTCCTGTTCCTCCGCTGCCGGTGCCAGTACCGCCAGGGCCGGTTCCTGTTCCTCCGCCGCCGGTGCCAGTGCCGCCAGGGCCGGTTCCTGTTCCTCCGCTACCGGTGCCAACGTCGCCAGGGCTGGTTCCTGTTCCTCCACCGCCGGTGCCAATGCCGCCAGGGCCGGTTCCTGTTCCTCCGCTGCCGGTGCCGACGCCGCCCGGACCGTTTCCGTTCCCTCCGTGGCCGTTGCCGGCACCGCCAGGGCCATTACCTTTTCCTCCGTGGCCGTTGTCGGCACCGCCAGGGCCGTTGCCTTTTCCACCGTTGCCATTGCCGATGCCGCCCGGACCGTTTCCGTTTCCGCCATTGCCCGGATGATCGTCCAACCCTTGCTCGGCCGGAACTTCGACGGCCGCCACGTTGGATTGCGGCGCTTCCTTGTTCGTTTCGGAGTCGTACGGCACGACGTAATATTCGTACCGGTCGCCGGGAAGGACGCCCAAATCTTTCAGCCCCGGGCTCGTCGTGCGCGGAAGCTCGATGAAGTCCGGTTCTTTGCCGCCCTTGCGGAACACTTTGTATACGATATGGTTCCCCTGAACGGGCGTCCAGTTCAAAATGACGGACCGGTCCTCCGGCCTGTAGACGGCCGCCAGGTCCGTCACCGCCTCCGGCGGCCGGGTCAGCTCGGGCACGTTGTTCGGCTTCTTGAACGTCGTTGCCTTATGGCCGGCCAGAGCCTTCGTCATCACTTCCTTGAACATGACCGCGGGAAGCGCGCTGCCGCCGGAGACGTAATGGTCTTTGTCCGTCGTGTCGAAGCCCATCCATACCGCCGCCGTCCATTCCGGCGTATACCCGGCGAACCAGACGTCGCGGTTGTACTTTTCCAGCCCCTTGATGTCCAGCTGGGTCGTTCCCGTCTTGCCCGCCACCGGGAAGTTTGCCAGCTTGGCGCTGGCGCCGGTGCCGTTGTCGACCGCGTTTTTCAGCATCACGGTCATGTACCACGCCGTGCGCGGCGACATCACTTGCTTCGGCGCGGGAGCCTTGTACTCGTAAACGACCTTGTCATTCGAATCTTTGATTTGGAGCACCGAATGGCTCGGGAGCAGCTGGCCGTTATTGGCGAACGCCCCGTAGGCCGCAGCCATTTGCAGCGGCGTCACCCCGTTCGTCAGCCCGCCGAGGGCGATCGCCAAATTGCGGTCTTTCTGCGGATCCAATTCGATGTTCAGCTTCTTCGCGAATTCGATTCCGCGGTTGACGCCGATTTCGTTCAGCAGCCAGACGCTGGCCACGTTGGCCGATTTTTGCAGCGCCTGCATCATGCTGATTTGCCCCAAATAAACGTTGTCCCAGTTGCTCGGCGTATAGCCGTTGAACGACATCTTCTCGTCCTTCAGCATCGAGTTCGGATTCCATTTGTCGAAATCGAGCTCCATGGCCGGAGCGTAAACGGCGATCGGCTTGAACGAAGAGCCCGGCGCCCGCGGACGGACGGCGCGGTTCATATCTTTCGACTTGTAGCCGCGGCCGCCGACCATGCCGACGATGGCGCCGCTTCTATGGTCGATGATGACCATCGCGCCTTGCATTTTTTGCTTCGGCCCGTCTTTCTGGAACAGCGAGTCTTTCTTGAACGCGTCTTCCATCGCCTTCTGGGCAACCGGGTCCATCGTCGTATAAATGCGGTAGCCGCCGCGGTACAGCTCATCCTCCGATTTGCCGGACACTTCCACCGCTTCGTTCAATACGTAATCGATGAACGTGACGTAATCGTTTGTCTTCGCCGGCGGCTCGTACGTGTATTCCACGGCGGCCGCCTGGGCCCGCTCTTCTTCCGTGATATAACCT
>Ga0310832_101258_pt1 | contig 11644 bp, 10 predicted proteins | sample WT_ome_7_FD_201303 | JGI IMG/M metagenome (GOLD analysis project Ga0310832, IMG submission 201303) | Sorghum-adapted microbial communities enriched on wild type (WT) sorghum from Joint BioEnergy Institute, Emeryville, California, United... ...
GCCGGCTGAGGCACCGCCCCGATTGCAGGAAAGCCACATTCCCGAAGCTGCGTTGCAGCAAAGTGGCTTTCCTGCAAACGCGGATCAGCCCAGCGCCGCCACCAGCGCCTCGGTGACCTCCGCCGTCGTCGCCGTCCCGCCCAGGTCGCGGGTGCGGGTCTCCGGCTTCGCGAGCGTCGTCTCCATCGCCCGTACGACGTCCGCGGCCACCGCGTCGTGCCCGAGGTGCTCGAGCATCATCGCCGCCGACCACACCGCGCCGACCGGGTTGGCGATGCCCTGGCCCGCGATGTCCGGCGCCTAGCCGTGCACCGGCTCGAACATCGACGGGAACTCCTTCTCCGGGTTGAGGTTGGCCGACGGCGCGATCCCGATCGACCCGGCCACCGCGGCGGCGAGGTCGGACAGGATGTCGCCGAACAGGTTGGAACCCACCACCACGTCGAACCGCTGCGGCTGCAGCACGAACTTGGCCGCGAGCGCGTCGATGTGCTCGCTGTCGAACCGCACGTCCGGGTGCAGGGCGGCCCGCTCGGCCACGACCTCGTCCCAGAACGGCAGCGTGTGCACGATCCCGTTCGACTTGGTGGCCGAGGTGACGTAGCCACGCCGCGACCGCGCCAGCGCGAACGCGAAGTCGGCGATCCGGGTCACCCCGACCCGGGTGAAGATCGACTCCTGGACGGCGAGCTCGTCCGGGAGGCCGCGGTTGACCCGCCCGCCGACCTCGGAGTACTCGCCCTCGTTGTTCTCGCGCACCACCACGAAGTCGACGTCGTCGGCCACCCGCAGCGGGCTCTGCACGCCGTCGAACACCCGGATCGGGCGCAGGTTCACGTACTGGCGGAACGCGCGCCGGATCGGGATGAGCAGGCCCCACAGCGACACATGGTCCGGGACGCCGGGCCAGCCGACGGCGCCCAGGAGGATCGCGTCGAACCCGCGCAGCGTCTCGAGGCCGTCTTCCGGCATCATCGCGCCCTCGCGCTCGTAGCGCCGGCAGGACCAGTCGAACTCGGTGTAGGACAGCGACACGCCGTGGCGGGCGCAGGCGGCGTCGAGCACGGTGCGGGCGGCCTCGACGACTTCCGTTCCGATCCCGTCGCCCGGGATCACGGCGATGCGACTCACGCGCCGAATCCCATCACAGCCACCATCAGCGGCAGCAGGATGATGATGAGGATCGCACCGAGGACGTCGAACGAGAACCCGGACCGGATCATCGTGGTGATCGGCACCGCGCCGGAGCCGTAGACCACGGCGTTCTGCGGCGTCGACACCGGCAGCATGAACCCGAACGACGCGGCGAACGTGGCGGCGAGCGCCGGCACGAACGGGTTGACGCCCGCGGCCACCGCCACCGGGATGACGATCGGCACGACGACCGCGGCCGACGCGGTGTTGCTCGTGGTCTCCGACACGAGGATCGCGAGCAGGGCGGCGAAGACCGTGATCGCCACCACGCTGGTGAGCCCGAGCGCGTTCGACACCCCGTTGCCGATCGTCTCGGCGAGCCCGGTGGACGACAGCAGGCCGCCGAAGATGATGCCGGTGCCGAACAGCACGATCGTGCCCCAGTCGATCTCCGCGGCGTCCCGCCACCGCAGCGTGAACTCGCGGCTTGGCCAGTCGACGGGCAGCAGGTACAGCAGCGACGCCCCGAAGACCGCGACCATGCCCTCGTCGAGCCGGACGGACACCGCACCGTAGAAGTCGGAGTCGGTGCCCGCGAACAGGGCCACGATGCCGGGGAAGATCCACAGGAACACGGTGACGCCGAACGCGACCAGCGTGTTCTTCTCCGCGCGCGACAGCGACCCCATCTCGGCGCGCTGTTGGGCCACGTACTCCTCGACGCCCTCGATCCGCTTGAGCTCCGGCTTGTTGAGCAGCAGCAGGACCGCCGCGAGCGCGACGAACATCAGGGCGCAGATCGGGATCGCCATGCCCATCCACGCGGCGAAGCTGATGCGCTGCCCGGTGGCCTCCTCGATGAGGCCGCGCCCGATGAGGTTGGGCGGGCTGCCGACCGGGGTGAGCAGGCCACCGACGCTGGCGCCGTAGGCGAGCATCAGCATGATCGCGGCGCCGACGCGCAGCCGCAGCGGATCGAAGTCGATCTCCACCAGGCCGCGCTCCTGCAGCAGCTTGGCGATCACCGCGAGGATGCCCAGTGCCGTGGGCAGCAGCATCGCGACGGTGGCGGTGTTGGACACGAACGCCGAGAGCAGGGCCGTGATGAGGCCGAACGCGATGATCAGCCCCGTCGTCGACCGGCCCACCCTCGGCAGCGCGAGGATGAAGAACGCGAACCGCCGCGCCACGCCGTGCTTGAGCATCGCCTGGGCGAGGATGAACGCCCCGATGAAGGTGAACACGGTGGACGACCCGAACCGCGCGAGGACGTCGTCGGCCGGTTCGACCTGCAGGAACACGATCACGGCCACGCCGAGCAGGCCGCCGATGGGGATCGGTACCGCCTCGGTGACCCACAGGACGACCACGCCGAGCAACACGGCCGCGAGCGTCTTCTGCGCCGGTTCGAGCGGCAACGGCAGCAGCAGGAAGAGGATCGTGATGGCCGGGGCGAGGACGAGCCCGATCGTGCGGCGGCCCTTCTCGAACCGTTCCTCGGCCGGCGAGAGCCGCTGTTCGCCCAGGCTGCGGTAGGTGGCGTGCCCGAGCAGGGCCTTGTCGACGTCGGTACGGACGCGCTCACTCTCCGCGGTCATCCGGCGATCGTGACACCGGGCACCGCTGCGTGCACTCGCAGGCGCAGGCAGGCACCGCCGCTAACGTGATCTCCGTGGAGGTCCTCGTCGTCGGCGGCAGCGGATTCCTCGGCGGGGAGCTCGCCCGGCAGGCGCTCGCCGCGGGCCACCGGGTCGCCGCCACGTACGCGACCCGGCCGGGGGACCTCGCCGGGGTGGCGTGGCACGCCGTGGACGTCCGCGACCGCGCGCGGGTCGGCGAGCTGGTGGCGGCGGTCCGGCCCGACGCGGTGGTCAACGCCGCCTACCGCAAGGGCGACTGGGCGACCACGGCCGACGGCGCCGCGCACGTCGCGGTCGCGGCCGCCGCGGCAGGCGCCCGCCTGGTCCACGTCTCGAGCGACGCGGTGTTCTCCGGCGCGGCGGTGCACTACGCCGAGTCGGCGGTGCCCGACCCGGCCAGCCCCTACGGCGCCGCCAAGGCCGCCGCCGAGACCGCGGTCGCGGCCGTCTGCCCGGCCGCGGTGATCGCCCGCACCTCGCTGATCATCGGCGACGGCGGCTCGGCCCACGAGCGGTGGGTGCACGACCTGGTCGCGGGCCGGGCGGCGGGCGTGCTGTTCACCGACGAGGTCCGCTGCCCCGTCCACGTCGCGGACCTGGCCGCCGCGCTGCTCGAGCTGGCGGCGTCCGAGCTCTCCGGCGTCCACCACGTCGCCGGGCCCGACGCGGTGAGCCGCCACGAGCTGGGCACCCTGATCGCCCGCCGGGACGGCCTCGACCCCGCCGCCCTCTCCGCCGGGCGGAGCCCCGGCCCGCCCCGGCCGGTCGACGTGCGCCTCGACTGCACCGCCACCCGCGCGCGCCTGCGCACCGAGCTGCGCGGCGCCCGCGAGTTCCTCCGCCGCCCGGCGGGACGCCGCCTGCTTTGATGATCGGCGTGCCGACGCCCGACCTCCCGCTCTTCCCCGTCCCCCGCTCGGTCGAGCCGCTCGCGGGGCCGGGGCCGCGACCGGACGCCCCGGTCGCGGTGCGCCCCGACGCGGACCTGCCCGCGCAGGGCTACTGGATCGAGCGCGACGCCGACGGCACGCGGATCGGCTACCGCGATGCCGCCGGGCTGCGCTACGCCCAGCAGACGCTCGACCAGCTGCGCGCCGACGCCGAGCTCGCCCGGCAGGCGGTGCGTGTGCGGGACTGGCCGGACTTCCCGGTGCGCGGCTTCATGCTCGACGTCAGCCGCGACCGGGTGCCCACCCGCCGCACCCTGCGCCGCTACGTCGAGATCCTCGCCGCGGCGCGGATGAACCAGCTGGAGCTCTACACCGAGCACACCTTCGCCTACGCACGCCACTCGGCGGTGTGGGCGGCGGCGAGCCCGCTGACGGCCGACGACATGCGCTGGCTGGACGCGCTGTGCGCGGCCCACGGGATCGCGCTGGTCGCGAACCAGAACACCCTCGGCCACATGGAGCGCTGGCTCGCCCACGAGGCCTACCGGGACCGCGCGGAGAAGCCGGACGGGTTCACCATCCACGGCCGGCACCGCGGGCCGAGCACGCTGCAGCCGACCCCGGAGAACGCGGAGTTCGCCCTCGGGCTGGTGCGCGAGCTCGCGGCCACCGTGCGGGCCCGCCGGGTGAACATCGGCGCCGACGAGCCGTGGGAGCTGGGCAAGGGGCGCAGCGCCGCCGACGCGGCCGCGCGCGGCCTCGGCCGGGTCTACCTCGACCACCTGCTGCGGGTCGCCACCCCGCTGCTCGAAGACGGCTACGAGGTCCAGTTCTGGGCCGACGTCCTCGCCGACCACCCGGAGATCGCGGGCCGGCTGCCGGAGGGCCTGATCCCGGTGGTGTGGCAGTACGACGGCCCGGCGCACGCCCGGGTCGCCCTCGACCGGACCTCCCCCGAGCGGCGCGCGCAGTGGGCCGCCGACGGCTTCGACATGGACGCCCTCGCGGGCGGCTTCCGGGAGCGGGCGAAGGCGCTGACCGCGGTCGGCCGCCCGTTCTGGGTGGCGCCGGGGACGGGGGCGTGGAACTCGCTCGTCGGCCGGCTGGACAACGCGGTGGAGAACCTCGTCGACGCCGCCGAGGTCGGCCGCGAGCACGCGGCGGGCGGCTACGTGGTGACGACGTGGGGCGACCACGGCCACCACGAGCCGCCCCCGGTGACCTACCCCGGGCTGCTGTACGGGGCGGCCGTGAGCTGGTGCCTGGACAGCAACCGCGACCTGGACCTGGCGACGGCGCTCGACCGCGTGGTGTTCGACGGGCCCGGCCTCGGCGCCGCGCTCACCGCGGCCGGCTCGGCCGCCGACCTGCTCGACGCGCCGCTGCTCAACCGCTCGGCGCTCTTCGACGCGCTGTTCGGTGACGCCCCCGCCGTGACCCCGGACGGGATCGCCGAGGCCGGGCGGGCGCTGTCGGCGGCGGCCGACGCGCTCGCACACGCCCGGCCGGCCGCGCCCGACGGTCCCGCCGCCGTGCGCGAGACCGCGCAGGCCGTCGCGCTCGCCCGGTTCGCGCTGGACCTCCTCGCCTCGGGCGGCCCCGACGGGCTCCCGCCCGCGAGGGCCGCGGACCTGCTGCACCGCCTCGACGGGCTGCTGGCCGAGCAGCGCGCCTGCTGGTTGCTCTCCGCCCGCCCGGGCGGCCTGGACGACAGCATCGCGAAGTTCACGCCGCTGCGCTCCGCACTGGCCGAACGCGCGGCGTCAGCTCGGTAGGGCGGTTCCAGCAGGGCACTCAGTAGGGCGCGGCGGCCGCCGCGTACGGGGCGGCCGGGCCCTTCGCGCCGGTCGGGAACGAGATCCGGTCCGGGTTGCCGTCGGAGGTGTAGCGCGAGCCGGGGCTCGCCGCCATCTTGTCCAGCCACACCGTCGACCCGTACTCGGCCTCGCTCCCGGTCGGCCCCTGCGAGCGGATCCGCGGGATGGCCTCCGGCTTGAAGTCCTCGGAGAACGGCGACGGCGCCGGGTTCGCCCCCACGAGGAGCACGCCGGAGTAGTCGTAGCCGTCACCGCGGGCCGCGAGCTGCGGGTCCCGCGGCCGCGCCCCGAACGGCAGCGCGAGCGTCCTGGGCTCGTGGCCGGGGACCGCCTGCCGGATCGCCCGGTCACCGCGGGCGATGTCGGCGCGCGCCTTCTCCGCCGAGGCGGTGCGCAGGTTGAGGTGGCTGAACGTGTGGTTGCCGATCTCGAAGCCGTTGTCGTGCAGCCAGCGCAGCGCCGCGGTGCCCGCCGCGCCGCCGCCGAACGGCTCGGCGTTGACGTACAGGCTCGCCACCGGCCGGAACCCGGGGTGGGCGGCGGCGACGTCGAGCAGGATGCGCATCGCCGTGCCGGGGGCGGGCGTGCCGTCCGGGCCGAGCGTGATCTGGGTCGGATCGCCGTCGTCGAACGTCAGCACCACCGGGTGGGTGCCCGCCGGGATGTCGATGCGGCCCGCGGCGAGCTCGGCGGTGGTGATGGGCACGTAATTCTCGCGCGCGAGGCGTTCCAGCTCCGCCCGGAAATCGGCGGGCGTGCGGTCGTAGACCGATGTCGGGGTGTCGACGATCCGGTGGTACATCAGCACCGGAATGCGCCCGAGCTCGTTGGCCTGGACCTCCGCGGGATCGACCGGAGCCGGAGCCGGGGCCGGGGGTGGCCCTTCCGAGGCGGATCGCGCGGCGTCGGAATCCGTTCCGCAACCGGCGGCCAGCAGCACGGCGATGGACGCCGCGACGATGCGCAACCGAGGCATGCGGCGAAGCTACCCAGGTCACCGGGCAGATTATGGCTTGATCACACAATGGTGTAGTTCCGGCACACGGACGGTCCGGGTACTGCGACAGTGATCACCTTCCATCCTGTCGAAGGAGTTCCCGATGGATCGCCCGGTGTCCGCGCCCAACCGGTTCCTGGTGCCGGGCGCGATCGCGCTGATCGTCGCCGGCGTGCTGGTCCTCGTCGTCGCGTGGCTGCAGCCGGATGTGGAGGTGACCGGGGTGGCCGACGGCGGGTCGTTCACCCCGGAGGCGCTGCGCGAGGTCGAGATCACCGCGCTCACCGATCCGTCGGAGGTCGAGGTGCTGCTCGACGGCGCGCCCGCCCCGGTGCGCCGCGACGGCGCCCGCTTCCTGCTCGACGCGTCCGCGCTCCCCGAGGGCGAGCACACCCTCGAGATCCGCTCCCCCGACGCGGCCATGCCCCTGCCCGGCTCCGGCACGACCATCGAGTTCACCGTGGACGCCACCCCGCCCGCCCTGTTCGTCGACCCGGTGCCGCCGACGTCGCTCGACGCGTCGGCCGAGGTGCGGGGCCGGGTCGAGGGTGCGGACGAGCTGCTGGTCAACGGGGTTCCGTACGAGCTCGACGACGACGGTGCGTTCGCCGTCACCGAGTCGGCGGGCGCCGCCGACGTCGACCTGCTGGCCCGCGACGAGGCCGGCAACACCACGGCGCAGCGGGTGCCGATCCCGGTCCTGCACCCCGGCATGCGCGCGGTGCACATGACCGCGCAGGCGTGGAGCGCGCCGTCGCTGCGGGAGCCGGTGCTGCAGCTGGCGAAGGAAGGCGCCATCGACACGATCCAGCTGGACATCAAGGACGAGAGCGGCGAGATCGGCTACGCCTCCCAGGTGCCGCTGGCGGTCGAGATCGGCGCGAGCAAGGGCTACTACGACGCGCGGGCGGTGCTCGACCAGCTGCACGCCGCGGGCATCCGGGTCGTCGGGCGGATCGTCGCGTTCCGCGACCCCGTGCTGGGGGCGGCGTCGTGGCGCGACGGGCACCGCGACCGGCTCGTGCAGACCGCGTCCGGCGGCGCCTACACGGGCGGCTACGGCCAGTACGCGTTCACGAACTTCGCCAATCCGGAAGTGCGCGCCTACAACATCGCGCTCGCCGAGGAAGCGGCCGCGCTCGGGTTCGACGAGATCCTCTACGACTACGTACGCCGGCCGGACGGCGCGATTTCCGGAATGCATTTCGAGGGCCTCACGACGTCGCCCGAACAGTCGATCGCCGACTTCCTCGCCGAGACCCGGCCGGTGGTTCGCAAGCACGGCGCGCTGCTCGGCGCTTCCGTTTTCGGGATCGCGGCGACCCGACCCACCCAGATCGCGCAGGACATCACGCTGATGGCGCCCTACACCGACTACGTGGCGCCGATGGTGTACCCGTCGCACTGGGGCCGCGGCGAGTACGGCATCACGAGCCCCGAGTCCTCGCCCTACGACATCACCGAGCGCTCGCTCGCCGACTTCGTCAAGCTCACCGAGGGCACGCCCACCTCGGTGATCCCGTGGCTGCAGGCGTTCAGCCTGCGGGTGTCCTACGGGCCTGCCGAGGTGCGCGCGCAGATCGAGGCCGCCGAGGCCAACGGGATCCGCTCGTTCATCCTGTGGGACCCCAACTGCCGCTACACGCAGGCGGAGGCGCTGCGGCCCGGCCCCCAGTGACCCGGGGCGGAGCGAGCCGGGCCGCGCGCGTCAGTCGCCCTTCACGTTGAGGATCTGGCGCAGCGTGTGCTCCACCTCGACCAGGTCCTTCGCGTCCTGGATCACCTGGTCGACGTCCTTGTAGGCCGCCGGGATCTCGTCGAGGAACGCCGTGGCGTCGGACGCCCGCCACTCGATGCCCGCCATGGCCTCGGCGAGCTGCTCCACCGTGAACAGCTTGCGTGCGGCGCGCCGGGAGTGGTTGCGGCCCGCCCCGTGCGGCGCGGAGTGGAACGCGTCCGGGTTGCCCAGGCCGGTCACCACGTAGGACCGGGTACCCATGGAGCCGGGGATGAGCCCGCGCCTACCCGTCGACGCGTCGATCGCGCCCTTGCGGGTGAGCCAGACCTCCTCGCCGAAGTGCCGCTCCCGCTCGGTGTAGTTGTGGTGGCACTGCACGTCCTCGAGGCGCTCGATGTCCCGGCCCGCCCACTCGGCGAGGCAGGAGACGATCCGGTCGAGCATCTCGGCGCGGTTCTCCAGCGCGAACCGCTGGGCCCAGCGCAGCTCGCGGATGTAGTGCCAGAACTCGTCGGTGTCCTCGGGCAGGTGGGCGAGGTCGCGGTGCGGCAGCTCGACGCCGCGGCGCTCGCACATCCGCTGCGCCGCGCGCACGTGCCACTGTGCGATCTTGTTGCCCACGCCGCGGAACCGGAGTACAGGAACACCCACAGCCGGTCCGCCTCGTCGAGGCACACCTCGATGAAGTGGTTGCCCGAGCCGAGCGTGCCGAGCTGGAGCCGCCAGTTCGCCGCGTAGGTCCCGGGGTCGAACAGCGCTTCCTCGGCGAGCTTCTCGAGCTGGGTGACGCGGGCCGCCGCCGTAGCGGTCAACGTTCGGTTGTAGCCGCCCGCGGAGGCGGGCACCGCCTCCTCGATCGCCTCCCGCAGGGCCGACAGCCTGCCGATCCCGGCGACGTCGTCCCTCGTGAGCTGGGTGCGGACCGCGGCCATGCCGCAGCCGATGTCGACGCCCACGCTCGCCGGCATGACCGCCCCGACGGTGGGGATCACGCTGCCGATGGTCGAACCCATGCCGAGGTGGGCGTCGGGCATCAGCGCGACGTGCGGGCGCACGAACGGCAGGCGCGCGGTCTGCAGCGCCTGCTCGCGCGTGCCGGGCTCGAGGATGGACGCCCAGTTCAGCAGGCCGTCGGCGATTCGCTCCACACCGAAGGTCTACCAACCCGGGCCGGGCCGCACCCCCGATCCGGCAGGCGCCGGTTCAACCCGGGCGGGCGACGGCGAAGATCCGGCGGAACGGCAGCCACGTGGTGCCGTCCGACCGCGCCGGGTAGGCGGCGCGCAGCCGAGGCGCCAGCTCGGCGCGGAACTCCTCGTAGGCCGCGGGATCGAGGGCGTCGCGCACGGGGCGCAGCGAGGTGCCGCTGATCCACTGCAGCACCGGGTCGGGGCCGGTGAGCCGGTGCAGGTAGGTGGTCTCCCAGACGTCGACGTGCGCCCCGTGCGCGGCGAGCAGCTCGGCGTACTCGGCCGGCTCGAGGCTCGCGGGCTCCCGGCGGACCTGCACCGCGTCCCGCCACCGCGGCTCGGCCAGGAGCTCGCGGACCAACGCGTGCGACGGGGCGTCGAAGTTGCCCGGAACCTGCATCGCGAACCAGGCGCCCGACGGCAGCGCCGCGAGCCAGCGCGGCAGCAGCCGCGGGTGCTCGGGCACCCACTGCAGCACGGCGTTGGTGATCACGACGTCGGTGTCGGGCGCCGGGGTCCAGTCGACGACGTCGGCGAGCTCGGCGTCGATCCCCCGCTCCCGGGCGGCGGCCACCATGTCCGGCGAGGAGTCCAGCGCCACGACCTGCGCGCCGGGCCAGCGGGCGGCCAGGACCGCGGTGAGGTGCCCCGGCCCGCAGCCCAGGTCGACGACGCGGCGCGGGGAGGTGGCGCCCACCCGGGCGAGCAGGTCGTGGAACGGCCGGGAGCGGTGGTCGTCGAAGTCGAGGTAGAGGGCCGGGTCCCAGGTGGGCGCGGTCATGCGCGCCCCAGCGTGCGCTCGACGTCGGTGACGACCTGGCGCACCACGGCCGGGTCGGTGCCCGGGTCCGGCCGCACCTGCAGCACGGTGCCGTCGCGGCCCGGCACCTTGCGCTGCACGAACCAGGCCCCGCCGCCGGGCAGCTCGCGCCGGTGGCGGCTGCGGATCGACCCCTCCACCCTGGCCTGCACCGCCTCCGGCGCCCGGCCGGGCTCGGCGAGCCGCAGCCGGCGGGGTGGCAGATCGGACAGCAGCACCGCCGCGCCGATGGTCTCGCCCTCCTCCGCCTCGACGAGGGTGAGCACGCCACCGCGCCACGTGGCCTTGCTGACCAGGTGCCACCCGACGCGCCGCGCGCCCTCCCCCTCGGGCAGCCACAGCCCGTGGGAGGTGACGACAAGCCGCGCCCCGTCGTCGAGCGTCGCGGCGGCGAGCACCCGCTCGTCGGCGACGAGGCCGCGCGCCACGGCGTCGGGCACGTCCTCGCGCCCGAGCAGCCTGCGCACCCAGCTCATCGGGTTCATCGGGCGGCCTGCTCCCGCAGCGCGATCCGGTACTGCTCCAGCGGCACCAGGTCGCCGAACAGCTGGTGGTAGCCGTCGGGGTCCTCCACCGGGTTGGTCCGCTGCAGCCGGGCCTTCAGCTCCGCCACCTGGGCCTCGACCAGCGCCAGCCGCACCCCGGCGATCACGCTGCCGACGTAGCGGGCCTCGTCGGTGTTGCGCTTGGGCAGCTCGAGCGGCTCGACGGCGAGCTCGGTGACCAGCCCGCGGGCCTCCTGCGGGCAGTGGGCGAGCACCGCCTCCAGCCACGCGTGGCCGTCCATGCCGCTGCACACGCCGCCCGCCGCCTGCACGGCCCGGTGGATCGCGGCGAACGCCGGGTGGACGAACACCTGCTCGGGCAGCTCGTCGTAGGCCGGGCCGGCCACGGCCGGGATCTGCAGCGCCGCCTTGAGCGCCTCCCGCTGCAGGTGCAGCCGCGGGTCGTCCTTGCGCGGCGGGGCGGGCGGCTCCCGCCGCCCGTTGCGGCCGCGCGCCGGTTCGGCGGGCGCCCCGGCCGCCTCCCGGACCCGCCGGACCACCATCGCGATGTCGTCCCAGCTGGTCCAGCCGGCGAGCCGGCGGGCGTACTCGTCGCGCAGGTCCTCGCGCTTGATCCGCGCCACGAGCGGCACCGTGCGCTGCAGCGCGGCGACCCGACCCTCCGCGGTGTCGAGGTCGTAGTCGCGCAGCATGCTGCGGATCGCGAACTCGAACAGCGGCTCACGGCGCGCCACGAGGTCGCGCACGGCCGTGTCGCCGTGGGCCTGGCGCAGCTCGCAGGGGTCCTGCCCGTCGGGCGCGATGGCCACGAACGTCTGCGCCGCGAAGTTCTGGTCGCCCTCGAACGCCTTCAGCGCCGCCGCCTGGCCCGCCGCGTCGCCGTCGAAGGTGTAGATCACCTCGCCGAGGTCG
>Ga0310832_101269_pt1 | contig 11542 bp, 10 predicted proteins | sample WT_ome_7_FD_201303 | JGI IMG/M metagenome (GOLD analysis project Ga0310832, IMG submission 201303) | Sorghum-adapted microbial communities enriched on wild type (WT) sorghum from Joint BioEnergy Institute, Emeryville, California, United... ...
AAGGTCAGGTGGCCAAGAGCCAGGAACTGACCGGCGCCTTGTTATTAATGGCCGGATTCCTATGCTTGACTGCATTTGCTGGTTATTTCAAGGACCGGTTGATTGGCTTGTTTGTTGACGTGTTTTATCATCGGCTGTCCATGGAAGTAACGAAAACGAACGTGATGGCGATGATGGGGGAGTACGCAGTGCAGGTGTTGTTGCTGCTGGCTCCAATCTTCCTGGTTGTCATCGTCGTGGCTGTTGTCGCCAACTATGCCCAGATCGGTTTCATGTTGATCGGAGAACCGCTCAAAATCAAGTTCAGTAAGCTGGATCCGATCAAAGGGTTTAAAAACATCTTTTCCATGCGGTCGTTGGTTCAATTTATCAAAACGCTTTTTAAGCTGTTGATCATCGGGTATCTCGTCTACTCCACGATTTGGGGGTACCGCGGGAGCTTATCCGCATTAGGGCATGTATCGGTGGATGATACGTTTCATTTTACCGCCCAGTTAACGATGAATTTAGGGTTAAAAATCGCAGCCGCTCTAATCGTACTCGCGGTACTGGATTATATGTATCAGCGATATGAACATGAGAAGAATCTGAAGATGTCCAAGCAGGATATCAAAGATGAATATAAGAAAATGGAAGGCGATCCGCTCATCAAGGGGAAAATTCGGGAACGTCAGCGGCGGATGGCCCTGCAGCGGATGATGCAGGAAGTGCCGAAAGCCGATGTAATTATCACCAACCCGACTCACTTTGCGGTCGCTCTGAAGTACGACGGATCCAAAATGGATGCCCCGCAAGTCATTGCCAAAGGGCAGGATTATGTGGCGCTGCGCATTAAGGAAATCGCCAAAGAACATGGCGTAATTACGATGGAAAACAAGCCGCTGGCACGGGCGTTATTTCAACGAACCGAAATCGGGGAGACGATCCCTGCGGATTTGTTCCAAGCTGTTGCTGAAGTGCTGGCTTACGTATACCGAATCAAAGGCAGACCCAAATCATAATGGGATCGGAGGGGAACTTACGTGAAGAAATTTAAAGATTTATTTATTCTAGTTGGTATAATTGGCATCGTTTTGCTGATGATCGTTCCGATCCCGACTTGGCTGCTGGATATTTTGTTGATCATCAATATTTCCCTCGCTCTGATCATTTTGCTTGTTGCAATGAACACCAAGGAGGCCTTGCAGTTCTCCATCTTTCCAGCCATGCTGCTCGTGACGACCTTATTCCGTTTGGCGTTAAATGTATCGACGACCAAGCTGATTCTGGGACAGGCCAAAGCCGGCCACGTGGTGGCTACTTTCGGATCATGGGTATCCCACGGTGAACCCGTTGTCGGTTTTGTCGTCTTCCTGATTCTCGTGGTCGTTCAGTTTATCGTCATTACCAAGGGGTCGGAACGTGTTGCTGAGGTTGCTGCACGGTTTACCCTCGACGCCATGCCAGGGAAACAGATGAGTATTGATGCCGACCTGAACGCGGGGCTCATTAATGAGCAGCAAGCCCGTGAGCGCCGAGGGAAGATTGAGCGGGAAGCCGATTTCTACGGTGCCATGGATGGTGCGAGTAAATTCGTCAAAGGGGATGCCATTGCGAGTATCATTATCCTCCTGATCAACCTGATCGGGGGCTTTATTATCGGGATGACGATCCATGGTATGAGCTTTGACGAAGCGCTTTCGACATATTCACTCTTGACGATCGGGGATGGCTTGGTCAGCCAGATTCCGGCGTTGCTGATTTCTACCGCAGCTGGCTTGATCGTAACCCGGGCTTCTTCGGAGGGCAACCTGGCAGACGATATTACGGGGCAGTTGTTCACCTATCCGAAGCTGTTATTCGTTGTAGCCGGGACGATCGCCCTACTTGGCACCTTTACGCCGATCGGTATTTGGACAACTTATCCGTTCGCGATATTGATGGTCTTTGCTGCAATTAAGATGCAGAAAAATATGGACCGGCGGCAAGTCGAACAGGAGCAACAGGAGGAGGAACAGCAAATCGAAGAAGTTCGGAGCCCCGAGAGTGTCATCAACCTGCTTCAGGTAGATCCTATCGAATTCGAATTTGGTTATGGGCTGATTCCTCTTGCCGATACGGGGCAAGGCGGGGATTTGCTGGATCGGATCATCATGATCCGGCGTCAATGTGCGCTTGAACTCGGTTTGGTTGTTCCCGTCAACTAAAACCGAATGAATATGTCATCAAAATAAAAGGAAATGTCGTAGGCGGTGGTGAATTATTACTTAATCACTATTTAGCCATGAGTCCAGGGGTGGATGATGACTCGATTACAGGTATCGAGACCCGCGAACCTGCGTTTGGCTTACCGGCCCTTTGGATCGATGAAGCGACCAAGGATCGGGCAGAATTGGCGGGCTATACCGTAGTTGATCCACCGTCTGTCGTGGCAACGCATTTGACAGAGCTGATTAAGAAGCATGCGCATGAGCTGCTGGGCCGTCAAGAGACGAAAGCCCTGGTCGACAACCTCAAAGAAAATTATGCGGTTCTTGTCGATGAATTAATACCGTCGGTGTTGTCGATTGGTGACGTCCAGAAGGTGCTGGCCAAATTGCTTAAAGAGAAGATCTCGATTCGCGATATGGTGACCATTTTCGAGACACTGGCAGATTACGGAACCTATACCAAGGATCCGGACGTGCTCACCGAATACGTCAGACAAGCGTTATCCCGACAAATTACCCAGCAATATACCCAACCGGGTGAAACGATGCGCGTAATTACTGTGGGACCGAACCTGGAGAAGAAAATCGCCGAGAGTGTGCAGCAGACCGAACAAGGCAGCTATCTGGCCCTGGACCCAGCTTCAACGCAAACGGTCTTCCAGAAGCTGACCGAACAAATTAACCGTTTGGTCCAAACGGGCCATCAACCGATCCTGCTCACCTCGCCAACGATCCGGATGTATTTGCGCCAAATCATCGAGCGCAGCATGCAAGATATTCCGGTGTTATCTTACAGCGAGTTGGAACCCAATGTTGAAATTCAAAGTGTCGGGGTGGTGAATTTATGAGAGTAAAACGATATATCGTCGACACGATGCCTGACGCCATGTTGAAAATTCGCAGTGAGCTGGGTTCGGATGCGGTCATCTTGAGCACAAAGGAAGTGAAGCTCGGCGGTTTCCTCGGCATGTTCCAGAAAAAGAAGATTGAAGTGATTGCTGCGACGGAGGAAAAGGCGGCACCGGCACCCAAAGCCAAACCGCCTTTGCCGGCACAGCCGTCGGTTCCGGCTCCTGTGGCACGCCAAGCCGTGCCGGAGGCATACCGCAAAACGTCGCAGTTAGCCCAGCCTGCTGCCTCGCCGCAGGCTGTGTCTGCTTCCCCGGTTCTCACGACAATAGGCGGTCAGGAACGAGAGGAGCCGATCATCACCGCGGTCATGCCGCCAGCACCAGTGACAGAGACGGAACGCCAAACCTTCATTGAACCGGCTTCCAGTGAGCCTTCAACTCGGTTGGAGGCGGCGATCGCACGAGCGGCAGATTCCGAGCAAATCCTAAGCAAGACGGATTTAGGGGGCGCCAACTCCGAAAAAGAAGAGCGCTTGCTGGAAGAAATTCAGCAAATGAAGATGTGGCTCAGCGAGCTGGCGAAGAAGCAAGCTGACAGCCGGGTATTCCCGCCGGGTTTACAGGCGATCCAACAACAGCTGATGAACCAAGAAGTGGGCATGGAGCTTGCCGGTCGGTGGGTAGAAGAAATTTACGAAGCCTGGTTAAGCTCAGGCAAGACATTAAGCGATGACGACATGCGGGCTAGGCTTCAGACCATCGTTACCAGCTTCCTAGATCACCGAATTGATGCGGGGATCGGCGATCAGACAAAGATCGTATATATCGCCGGACCGACCGGGGTTGGGAAGACGACAACCATTGCCAAGCTTGCGGCGGACCAAATTTTCCGGTTGCACAAAAAGGTAGGGTTCATCACGGCGGACACTTATCGAATTTCGGCCATAGAGCAGCTGCGGACGTACGCAACGATCTTAAATGTGCCTCTGGAGGTCGTTCAGTCCCCCGGTGATGTACAACGGGCTATGCAACGCTTAGAGCACTGTGACTTGATTCTGATGGATACGGCCGGAAGGAACTATCTAAATGAGCTGTTTGTGGCGGAGCTGCACAGCTTACTTGCTCCTTCGGATGTCAGCGAGACGTATTTGGTCCTTAGCTTGACCTCCAAAGTGCAGGACATGAAACGGATTACCGAGCACTTTAGCAAATATAAATTGGATAAGTTGATTTTTACGAAGCTGGATGAAACGGAAACGACCGGCGCGATCTTTAATTTGTTAAGCGAGTACCCGTTCAAGGTGTCTTTCCTGACCAATGGTCAAAATGTACCTGATGACCTGCTGCAGGCGGACGCTAAGTTAATGGTTGAACTGCTGCTGGGAGAGCGGAAGCCATGAATGACCAGGCCCAAGCACTCAGACAATTGGTATCTTCGCATCGAGAGGCGGCAGGGGCAACCGCCCGCAAGGATTCAGCCCGGATCGTGACAATTAGCAGCGGCAAGGGCGGCGTAGGCAAATCCAACTTCACGTTGAATTTTGCTTTAGCACTAAAGTCGCTTGGACGCAAAGTACTGATCTTTGATGCGGATATCGGTATGGCAAATATCGACGTGTTAATGGGCATCAGGCCGAGATATAACTTGTACCACCTGCTGAAGGGAGAAAAGAACATTACGGAAATCGTGGAGCTGGGCACGCATGCATTACCCTTTATTGCGGGCGGCTCCGGGCTCGCCGAACTGTTCACCCTGTCCGAAGGGGATCTGAATTACTTCACCTCGCAGATCGAGATAATTTCCGAGGAGATGGACTTCATCCTTTTCGATACAGGTGCCGGTTTGTCGAAGGAAACCCTCAAGTTCATCACCGCTGCCGATGAGTGTCTGGTCGTTACGACACCGGAGCCAACCTCGATCACCGATGCGTATGCCTTGATCAAGGTTGTTCATGGAATGGATCAAAATTTGCCGTTCCGGTTAGTCGTTAACCGGGTTTCCGGGGAGCTTGAGGCGAAGCAGGTTGCCGATAAAATTTCGTTGGTCGCCAGCCGTTTTCTCGATATGGAAATTCCCGTGTTGGGCTACCTCAACGACGATCCGCATGTGATGCAGGCGGTCAAGAAGCAAGTTCCTTTCTCCATCGCTTTCCCCGGTTGCTCGGCAACGCGCGATATTCAGCGATTGGCGTTGGCTTATCTGAATGTTCCGCAAACCAAGCCGAAGGATACTTTATCGGGAATCAAGGGATTTATGCAGAAATGGTTAAAACTGGCAAAATGATTCTTCGTAAAGGAACAGGAGTGGAACGTTGATGTCTTATCGAGTGATGGTGGTAGACGATTCGGCGTTTATGCGTAAGATTATCTCGGATCTGATCGAACAGGACGAGGCTTTTCAGGTCTCGGCAACGGCCAAGAACGGACGTGAAGCCATTGAGCAAATCGCACAGGTTCGACCGGACTTGGTGACGATGGACGTGGAAATGCCGGAAATGAACGGTCTGGACGCGCTCAAGGTCATCATGAAGGAACATCCGTTGCCGGTCATTATGTTATCGGGTATCAATGAACAAGGCATGCGGGAGACGATCATGGCACTGGAGCTTGGCGCCTTCGATTTCATCCGCAAACCATCGGCCACGACCAGCGAGCATGACATCCTGCAGGTCGGCCGCGAGCTGCGCGAGCAGATGCGCGCCGCGATGCAGGCGAAGGAGCGGCGCGATGCCTGGACGGCGGCGCAACTCCGCAGCGCGCCGGTGCTGCCGGCGGCCGGCAAGCCGCCACAGGCAGGCGTTGCCGCGCTAAAGCCGCCGGCGCGGAAGCCGGCGGCGCCCAGCCCGGGCAGCGCAGCGGCCGCGTCCCCGGCGCCGCCCGCCGGGTCGGCGCCTACCGGCGGCACCGCCGCTGCGCGCGCGCCGCTCGCGGGCTCGCCTCGTCTGACGACGAGGCTGCCCGCAGCGAACCCGGCCGCGCCGAGCGGCGGCCGGGATGGCCAGGGCCGGCGCCCGGCGAAGGCGCCGGCGGAGCGCGCGCGGCCTGCGGCGCGGCCCGCGTCTGGCCTTAGCGGCGGCACAGCACATGCCGCCCCGCCGGCCAAGCCCGCATCGCCGCCGCGGCAGGCGCCGGCGGCGGAAGTGGCCGCCGCTCGGGAGAAGACGAGCGGCCATGCAGGCAGAGGGCGTCCCCGTTCCGTACGCCCTGCAGGGGAGTTCACCGATCTCGTAGCGATCGGTACTTCAACCGGGGGCCCCAAGGCGCTTAAAGCCGTCTTGGAGAAAATCCCCGGGGACTTTCCGGCGCCAATCGTCATCGTGCAACACATGCCGCCAAACTTTACCAAGTCGCTCGCTCAGCGGTTGAACAGCTTATGCGAACTCAACGTCGTTGAGGCAGAGCAAGGCCAGGAGCTGCAAAGTGGGACGGCATACATTGCTCCGGGAGGTTTCCATATGAACGTCGTACCAAGTCCGACAGGCGGTTATCGCGTCCATTTGACGACCGACAAGCCATGTAACGGACATCGACCTTCGGTGGACGTCTTGTATGAATCGCTGCTCCCGCTGCAAGCACTGAAACGTCATGTTGTACTGCTAACGGGGATGGGCAGCGACGGGGCGAAAGTCATGAAGCGGCTTTATGACGCTGGCGTGACTTCCACTATTGCCGAGAGCGAAGAGACGTGCGTCGTATTCGGTATGCCGCGCTCGGCAATCGAACTGAAATGCGTCAGCCATGTATTACCGTTATACGAGATTGGCCCTAAGCTTGTACAAGAAGTAGCTAAAAAAGCCAGCTTGTAAAGATCCTAACCCTTTTTTAGCTCACCACGAAAATGAGTTATTAACGGAATCTCTTGGAGGAGGTGCCTCACCATGGACATGAATCAGTATTTATCCATGTTTATCGATGAGTCGAACGATCATTTGCAATCATTAAACGAAAAAATGTTGGAGCTGGAAAACAACCCTGAGGATATCAGCATCGTTCAAGTCATCTTCCGATCGGCGCATACGCTGAAGGGGATGGCAGCGACGATGGGGTTCGAGGATTTGTCCTCGCTCACGCACCAGATGGAGAACGTGCTGGACCTCGTCCGGAACGAGAAGCTGAAAATGCAGGAGTTTATCTTCGACACTCTGTTTAAGAGCTTGGATGCGCTGCAAATGATGGTGCAGGACATTACCCAAGGCGGCGAAGGGAAAGCGGACGTCAGTGAAATCGTTGACGCGCTGCAGTCCATCGTACGCGGGGATTTTGCGGAAGGCGGAAGTGCGGCGGCAAGCAAGCCGGCAGCAGGTGGATCCGCGGCGAACAGTGCATCGGCCATCCAACTGGATCAATATCAATTTTCCGTCTTGGAGCAGTCCATCACGGAAGGACATAAAGTGTTGTACATTGAAGTGGCGATCCGAGAGGATTGTCAACTGAAAGCAGCACGCGCCTACCTCGTCTTTGATCTCCTGGAACGATTCGGGGAAATCGTGAAGTCTTCGCCATCTGTACAGGATATTGAGCAAGAGAAATTTGATCGAAGCTTTTCCCTTTATTACATAACTCAAAAAGATTCTGCCGAGATTCAAAGCATGATTATGAATCTGTCGGAAATCGATACGGCACAAGTTGCAGCGCTGGATCATGAAACTTTGGCACAACTGAATGCCGGTTCGAAGGAGGCAGCTGCGGCAGCCGAAGCTGCAGCGCCAGCTCCTGCTCCAGCTCCAGCTCAGACCCAAGCTCAATCGGCTCCAGCTAAACCAGCTGCAGCACCTGAAGCAAAAGCAAATGCTCGCCCAGCTGGAGGAGCCTCCGCTCCTGCCCGTACGATCCGGGTAGATATCGACCGGCTGGACGTGCTCATGAATCTGCTCAGCGAATTGTTGATTGACCGTGCTCGCTTGGAGCAGCTGGCTACCGAAGTCAAACGAAGCGACTTAACGGAAACCGTTGAGCATATGAGCCGTGTCGGCAGCGACTTGCAGAACATCGTGTTGAAGCTGCGGATGGTTCCGGTCGATACCGTGTTCAACCGCTTCCCGCGGATGGTTCGCGACCTGGCGAAATCGCTCGACAAGAAAATCGATCTGAACATCGTAGGGGCCGAAACCGAATTGGATCGCACGGTCATCGACGAAATTGGAGATCCACTCGTGCATTTGCTTCGGAATGCCGTCGACCATGGGGTAGAATCTACGGCTGAACGGATTGCTGCAGGCAAACCGGAAACCGGGACAATTCAGCTGCGGGCTTTCCACAGCGGCAACCATGTATTTATTGAAATCGAAGATGACGGACACGGCATTGACCGTAATAAGGTTCTGCAAAGAGCGCTTAAGAACGGCATCGTCAAGGAGAGCGAAGCTGCCTCGATGACGGACGAGCAGGTGTACATGCTCTTGTTCGCTCCGGGCTTTAGTACAGCCGAGGTCATCTCCGATATTTCTGGACGCGGGGTTGGACTTGACGTCGTCAAATCCAAAATCGAATCCTTAAGCGGCGTCGTTTCGGTGGAATCGAAGCTGGGTGTCGGCACGAAGTTTTCCGTACAGCTTCCACTGACTTTGTCGATTATTTCGGCAATGCTCATTAAGGTTGGGGAAGAAAAATATGCGATTCCGCTGTCCTCCATCGTCGAAACCGGCTTAATCCGGCGCGACCAGATTCGAGAAGTCCACGGTTATACGATGGTGGCTTATCGCGATACCCATATTCCATACATGTCGCTAGCGAAGCTGTTTGACATACCGGGCTTCTCTGAAAGCGATGAAGAGGAGACAGAAATCGTCGTGATCCGCAAAGGCGACAGGCTAGCTGCCCTAGCGATTGAGGATTTCATTGGCCAAAGCGAAATCGTCATTAAGAACCTGGGCAAATATCTGCCTTCGATTCAAGGGGTTGCTGGTGCAACGATCTTGGGGGATGGTCAGGTAGCGCTCATCATCGATCCAAACGCCTTCATTAAATAAGGTCAGTTATACACTCTAAGGGAGGGTTTCCACATGGGAGAGGAATTAAAAGTTATCGTATTTAAGTTGGGGCATGAAGAATACGGGATCGACGTGGACAAAGTCCAAACGATCGAACGCATGATGCCGATCACGCGCGTTCCGAAGACCTATTCATTTGTTAAAGGCGTGATTAATCTGCGCGGCGTCGTCATTCCGGTGATCGATTTGCGCGGTCGCTTTGGATTGCCGGAGACGGAATATACGGATCAAACCCGGATCATTATTGTCTCGGCTAATGAAATGGAGGTTGGTTTCATCGTTGACTCTGCTAATGATGTGATCGACCTGAATACTGACTTGATCGACTCGCCGCCGGATGTTGTTGGCGGTATCAAAGCGAAATATCTGCATGGGGTAGCCCGGATTTCCGAGGATCGGCTGTTGGTGATGTTGAATTTGTCGGAAGTGCTCAGCCGGAAGGAAATTATTCAATTAGAAAGCTTAGAGGGCTAGTACCGTGGATTTGTTCAGAGGGTTCGAAGACTTCAAAATCGATATTTTGAAGGAGGTCGGCAATATCGGGGCGGGAAATGCCGCTACGGCTTTGTCCAAGCTGCTGGACAAGCCGATCGATATGGCCGTTCCGATGGTCCAAATGCTCCCGTTTGAAGCGATTGCGGATCGTGTTGGCGGCGCGGAAAACTTGGTGCTGGCTGTATTCTTCCGAGTAGAAGGCGATGCGCCGGGCAATTTGTTTTTCATCCTAAGCCCGGAAGCGGCGAAGAAGCTGCTGACTCGCTTGGCCGGCATCACGGTGGATAATGGTGAAACCTTCTCTGAGATGGAATGGTCGGCGTTATCGGAAATCGGTAATATTTTAGCCGGCTCGTATTTATCCTCGCTCGCCGATTTCACCTCCTTGCAAATGTCGCCTACTGTACCTGCTTTAGCTCTAGATATGGCGGGTGCGATCTTGAGTTACGGACTCCTGCAATTTGGTGAAATGGGGGATTCCGCCCTGCTGATCGACACGAAATTTATTGAAGGTCAAGATGAGGTGGAAGGTCAGTTCTTCCTCATTCCGGATCCGGATTCATTCGCCAAAATTTTTGCAGCGCTTGGAGTACCAATTGATCATGATCGATGAGCAGTACGTCGTCAAGGTAGGCATGGCCGAGTTGAATGTCATTACTCAGCAGGGATTGATACGTACAACCGGCCTAGGCTCCTGTGTAGGATTAACCTTATACGACCCGCAGCTTAAAATTGCCGGTCTTGCGCATGTGATGTTGCCTTCCTCGGACATCGCCCGGGAAGGGGCGTTAAATATCGCTAAATATGCAGATACAGCCATTCCGGCACTCTACCGGAAACTGCTGGATCTTGGTGCAGGGCCAAGCCGACTGGTAGCCAAGATGGCTGGAGGATCGCAAATGTTTACCTTTGCCGGCAGCAATGACACCATGCGGATTGGTCCACGTAATGTGGAGTCCTGTAAAGAGCAGCTGTCTGAGCTCGGCATTCCATTGCTTGCAGAGGATACGGGCGGCAATTACGGCCGAACGATCGAACTGGACAGCATGACAGGGATCTTATATGTGCGAAGTGTACAAATGGGGATAAAGGAATTGTAGCCATGCCAGGAAAATTGAGATATTACTTGTTGTCGGGCTTTATCGGTTTTCTAATTACGTATGCCGTTTCGGCAGGAAACAATTTGTTCATGACCAGCTTTGTACGAGGGCTTATTTCGTTTGCCGTTTGGTTTCTGTTGGCGTTTGCGGCCAACTGGATGTTGGGGTTCCTGAAGGAAATGCCAGGGGATTATGCTCCTGCTCCGGAGGTTGACCACGCATCTGAGGAGGGCAAGGGCACGAATCTCGACTTGCTGACGCCGGACGAAAGCGAGCAGCTCAATGATCTGTTAAAGCCAACTCCGACTGCTTCGGATGTGGAGAAGCAATTTGCGCCGCTAAATCCGCCAAAATTAGTGAAGACACCTGACGGCAAAGATCCTGAAGAGCTGGTTAAGGTCGTTCGTCACCTGACAGAACAATAAGGAGGGTGAAGGCAATTGAACGAGCGGAAGACATCCACTCTAAATCATGCCGACCTTTGGGAAAGTTGGAAAGAGCACGGTGATTTAGAGGCCAAGAAACAACTTATCGAGAAATATCTGCCCATTGTCGACTACGTTTCAGGACGTCTCGCTGTCGGTTTGCCCAAAAACGTATCCAAGGACGATCTCGCCAGCAACGGTGTTATGGGATTGATCGATGCGGTCGAAAAGTTTGACTACAAACGGGGACTTCAGTTCGAAACCTATGCATCTTGGCGGGTACGGGGGGCGATTTTGGACGGCCTGCGGCAAGGGGACTGGGTTCCCCGATCCGTGAGAGAGAAAGCCAAGAAAATCGAAGAAGGTTATCAACATTTAGAGCAGCAATATCTCCGCTCCGTCACTGACGCTGAGATGAGTTCCTATCTCAATGTAAGCGAGAAGGAATTTCAAAGTATGCTTCAGGAAGTTGCCGTGATGACCCTATGCTCG
>Ga0310832_101276_pt1 | contig 11484 bp, 8 predicted proteins | sample WT_ome_7_FD_201303 | JGI IMG/M metagenome (GOLD analysis project Ga0310832, IMG submission 201303) | Sorghum-adapted microbial communities enriched on wild type (WT) sorghum from Joint BioEnergy Institute, Emeryville, California, United... ...
GACGAAGTGTGGCGTCACGGGGCACGGACGAGCCCTCCTCTCGGGACTTGGGCGTAATGCTACCGGCCAGTAACCCCCGCTGTCGCCCCGGCCGGCCCCGGGTTGTCCATGCATCGGCTGGGCGCCTGCTCACTCCGGCTGTCAAGATCAACGTAAGGCGGGCGGGCACCGCGAGCCGGACGTACGCCTCACGGCGACCGTGGCGGGCAGCGTGCGATCCGGGTCACGGCCGGACCCGACGGACGATCACGGCCGTCAGCGACTCCGCCGCGGGGCGGTGGTGCGGCCGGAGCGGCGGCGCGGACGGTCCGGCGTAGGCGTACGCGTCTGGCCCGGCGCGGGCTGTCGGGGCAGGAAGACGTCGGGGTTCTCGGCGAACAGCCGGTTCGCCTCGTCGTAGTCGTCCCCGCGTCCGATGTCCAGCCAGCGGCCGTCATGCCGGTAGCAGGCGACCCGCTGCCCGGCGGCCAGCAGGTCCACGATGAGGGTGGGCATGTCGTAGTACCGGGGCGGGATGCGCTCCAGGGCCGCGGGCGACATGGCGTACACACCCATGGATACATCGAACTTGAGGGTGGGTTTCTCCTCGTAGCCGACCACGTCGCCGGTGGGTCCGATGTGGAGCACGCCCAGCTCGATCTTCTCGGTCCGCGAGAAGGTGCTCACCGTGGCGACCGCCCCCGACTCGCGGTGATGCCGCATGAGCGCGGCGAAGTCGAGATCGGTGAGCAGGTCGCCGTTGAGCACGAAGAAGTCGTCGGTGATCGTGCCGGCGAGCTGGCGCAGCGGGCCGGCCGTGCCCAGCGGTTCCCGCTCGCGGACGTAGTCGATCGTGAGCCCCCACGCCGTGCCGTCGTTGAAGTAGCCCTCGATGAGGTAGGCGAGGTGTCCGGTGAGGACGGTCACGTGACGCACGCCGTGCGCCTTGAGCTGCCGCAGGAGGATCTCCAGGACCGGCACGTCGCCGATCGGCACCAGCGGCTTGGGGAAGCTGGTCGTGAACGGGCGCAGCCGAGTGCCCTTGCCGCCCGCCAGCACGATCGCTCTCATGTGGCGTACCGATCCACGTCGAATCGATGGAGGTTCTCGCGGACGTAGGCGACGACGTTGGCCAGGCCCTCCCGCAGGGACACCTGGGGCTTCCAGTCGAACAGCTCGCGGGCGCGCGTGGTGTCCGCGATGAGCTCGAAGACCTCGGAGGTGGGCGGCCGCAGCCGCTGCGGGTCCTCGACGATCTCGAAGTCGTCCCGACCGGCGACCTCGGCCAGCAGCCGGGCGAGCTCACCGATGGTGATGCCCTTGCCGTTGCCGATGTTCGTGACCTTCCCGACGCACGCGTCGGTCGAGGCCACGGCCAGGAACCCCCGGGCCGTGTCGGTCACGTACGTGAGGTCCCGGACCGGCCGCAGGTCGCCCAGGGAGATGGTGCGCTTGCCGGCGACGAGCTGGGCCGCGATCGTCGGGATGACCGCACGGGCGCTCTGCCGCGGGCCGTACGTGTTGAACGGCCGGATGATGGCGACCGGCGTGCCGAAGGTGCGGTGGAACGACTCGGCCAGGTAGTCACCGCTGAGCTTGGCTGCGGCGTACGGCGACTGCGGCTGCGGCGGGTGCTGCTCGTCGATGGGCGTGTAGCGGGCGGTGCCGTAGATCTCCGAGGTCGAGGTGTGCACCATCCGCGGGATCTCCAGCTCGCGCACCGCCTCCAGCACGTTGAGCGTGCCGGTCACGTTGGTGGCCACATAGGACGCTGGCGCGCGGTAGGAGTAGGGGATGGCGATCAGCGCGGCCAGGTGGAAGACAGTGTCCATGCCCTCCACGGCCCGCCGGACCAGGAACGGGTCGGTGATGTCGCCCGGCATGATCTCGATGGAGTCCCGCACGTCCGGCGCGACGTCGGCCAGCATCCCGATGTCGGATCGGCCGTTGTAGTGGGTCATCGCGCGGACATGGGCGCCCGAGCGGACCAGCAGCTCGACGAGGTGCGAGCCGATGAACCCGCCGGCTCCGGTAACCAGGACGCGCCGGCCGACCCAGGACGTCATGTCACACCCTCCAGGAGATCCTTGGCGCTCTGCTCCAGTCCGATCGTGGCCGTCCAGCCGACCTCGTGCCGCACCCGGGCCGGGGACCCCACCTGGTACGCGATCCGTCCACTGCGTTCGTTCGGCGGGGCCGACACGAGGTCGACGACCGACCGGTCCAGCCCGGCGCAGGCGAGGAGAGCGTCAAGTACCTCGGCCACGGTCGTCGGTCGACCCGAACAGAGGTTATACAGCCGCCCGGGAACGCCCCGTTCGGCGAGGTCCGCGTAGCCCCGCACGATGTCGCGGACGTCGGTGAAGTCGCGGACCGCGTCGAGCCCGGCCACGCGTACCCGCTCGGCCCGACCCGCCAGGACGTCCCGCACGCGGGCCGCGAACGCGCCCCCCACCGTGGCCGTGCTCTCTCCGGGACCGATGTGGTTGAAGGCGCGGACGGGAACGACTTCGAAGGAGCCGTCGGCGGCCAGGCCGCACAGGGCGGCCTCGGCGGCGAGCTTGGCGTAGCCGTAGGCGCTGACCGGGGCGGGCAGCGTCGTCTCGGTCACCGGGTTCTCGGCCACCGGGACGGCGCCGTACTGGGCCGACGAGCCCGCGTGCACGACCCGGACGCCCCGCAGCCCGGCCCGCCGCAGCCCTTCGCCCAGGCCCAGGCTGGCCGCGACCGTCCGTGACACCACGTCGGGTCCGGTCGAGGTGGCGGCGAGGTGGAACACCACGTCCGGCCGGACGTCGGCGAGGCACTCGGCCATCGCGGCCGGATCGGCGACGTCGACCACTCGGCCGTCCGCGTCCGATCCGGTCGTCGCGTCCGATCCGGTCCTCGCGTCCGGTCTGGTCGTCGTGTCCGGTCTGGTCGTCGTGTCCCGCTGTGCCGTCGCGTCCGGCCGGCGATGGCCGACCGCCACGACCGACCACCCGCGCGAGCGCAGCTCCCGCCGGAGGTGACCACCGACGAAGCCGAACCCGCCGGTGATCAGCGCGACGGTCATCGGGCACTGACCCCACGAGGTCGTCGCGAGGCCCGCCCGTTGGCGTAGCGCTCGATGACCTGCCGGTAGTACTCGATGATCTTCTTTCCGATCTCGTCCCAGGCGAGCCACGCGTTCTGCTCGCGCCCGTTGGACCGGGTGCCCACCGCCAGCACCTTCTCCACCTGGTCGGCCAGGTCGGCGACCAACTTGGCCCGGGACGCCGGCGTGCCCCAGGGCTCGGGCCACTCGACCACCGCCGACGGGTGGACCCCCGACAGGATCTCGGCGACGTCACCCACGTCGGTGGTCACGACGGGCAGGTTCATCGCCGTGGCCTCCTTGACCACGGTCGGCGATCCCTCGAAGCCCTTCCGGGAGGTGAACAGGAGCACGTCGGCCGCGAGGAACTTCTGGGCCGTCTGGTGGCGGTCCTGCCCGGGCTCGGGCAGCACGAACTCCTTGACCGGCAGGCCGCGCTCCCGCAGGGCGGCGAGTACGGCGGAGAAGACGTCGTAGCCCTTGACCCAGTTGCTCGGCACGCCCCCGAAGAGGATGACCCTGTCCTCGGGCGAGAAACCGAACCGCGCCCGGGCGGCGTCCCGGTCACCGGGGGCGAACACCTCGAAGTCGACCCCGTTGGGGATCACCGGCCCGTCCGGCTCGCCGGCGGCGGCCGCCATCCGCTTGGTCAGGTAGAGCCGGTCGGGGATCGGGCCCCAGCCCATCCTGGTGATCCAGCGCTGCCAGTGCCAGTTGATGTCGTGGCCGTACAGGCCCAGCACGCGCGGCACGTCGCCGATGAACCGGCAGGCCAGGGCGCACATGCCGTGGTGGACGTGCACGATGTCGTAGTTGCCCTCCCGCACCCGGCGCCGGATCCGGGGCGCGGCGAGCAGGTAGTCCCGACGGCCGCGCGCCTGGGCCACCACCTCGACGTCGACGTGGGCGCCCAGCTTCCGCAGGGCGTTGACCTGTTCCTCCACGAAGACGCCGCGGAAGCTGCCGCCGACCGGCCACATGTTCGTCACGGCGAGGACGCGCAGGCCGCGGCCGGGCAGCGCGTCGTCGCCGGCCGGGGCCGTGGCCGTCACCGGCCCCGAGGACGTGGCGGTGCCGCTGGGCGTGCCTGGGCTGCTGGGCGTGCCGGCGCTGCTGGTCGGGGCGGCACCGCCGGTCGTGGCGGGGCCACTCTCCGTGGCGGCCGCGGTCCCGCCCACGGCCGGTTCGCTCGTCGGTTGCGCGCTCGCGGACGACATCGGCCCACCACCGGGTGAAGAAAGGGCGTCGGACATATCACTCCGTGTCTGCTCGCCGGGCCGACCGGACCCCGGCTGCGGCCCGGGCGCCCAGTCCGTCCTCACGCGAGCGGTTCGTCCTCACGCGAGCGTGGCCCGCCCGTGAGACTAGGCCATGGGCTGGTCCCGTGAGACCGCGGCCACAGCCGGTCCCGTGAGACTAGGCCATCGCCCGCCGTCGCTCGCGGGTGGTGCCCGGCCGCCGGTCGGGGAGGTTCGGGCTGCGGGTCGTGCCCGGCCGCGTACCCTGCTCGGTAAGTTTGTGCCTATGAAGGTACTGATCGCCGGCGGGGCCGGGTACATCGGCAGTACGGTGGCCTCCGCGTGCCTCGATGCCGGTATCACGCCGGTGATCCTCGACAACCTCAGTACCGGGCGGATCGAGTTCGCCCAGGGGCGGATCTTCTACCACGGGGACATCGCCGACGGCGAGCTCATCGACAAGATCTTCGCCGAGCACCCGGACATCGATGCGGTCGTGCACGCAGCCGCGCTCATCGTGGTGCCGGAGTCGGTGGAGCAGCCGCTGCGGTACTACCGCGAGAACGTGGCGAAGTCGGTGGACTTCATCGATCATCTGCTCCGCAACGGGGTCACCCGGTACCTGTTCAGCTCGTCCGGCTCGATCTACGCGCCGGGTCCGGACCTCACGGTCGACGAATCGTCCCCGCTGGCGCCGACCAACCCGTACTCCCGCTCCAAGGTGATGATGGAGCAGGTCCTCGAGGACGCGACCGTGGCCAGCAAGCTGCGGGCCATCTCGCTGCGGTACTTCAACCCGATCGGGGCCGACCCCCAGCTGCGCTCCGGCCTGCAGTCGCGCCGGCCGACCCACCTGCTCGGGCGGCTGCTCACCGCGGTCGAGAACGACGAGGAGTTCGAGATCACGGGGGTGGACTGGCCAACCCGGGACGGCACCGGGATCCGGGACTACATCCACGTGTGGGATCTCGCCCGGGCGCACGTTCGGGCGTTGGAGCGTTTCGATGAGGTGATCCCGCCCGGCAACGAGCGCCGGTACGAGGTGATCAACCTGGGTACGGGTTCGGGCACCACGGTGCGGGAGTTCATCGCGGCGTTCGAGGCCGCGACCGGGACGAAGGTACGGGTGCGTGAGGCGGGTCGGCGGCCGGGCGACTTCATCGGCTGGCACACCCGCAGCCAGAAGGCGCGGGAGCTGCTCGGGTGGACCACGCAGTTGTCGATCGAGGACGGCATTCGCGATTCCCAGCGCTGGTCGGCCGTCCGGGACCAGCGCCTGGCCGCCTAGGCCCAAGCTAAGGCCCCACCTCGTCGATCTAGGGCTGAGAGTGGTGAGTTGATCTCCAATCACCACTCCAGGCCCTAGATCGACGAAGGCGGGTCGGGTGGTCGGGACCCCTTACGGTCGCGAAATCGTGATCGGACGCGACGCGGTGGTCCCGGCGTGGTTGGTGAACTCGATGACGAAGATGTGCTCGCCGGTCAGCCCCGTGATCGGGATCTCGACCCGCTGCGCCGACGGTGTGGCCGGCGTGAGCTCACCGGAGGCGATCGGTTCACCGTCGCGCAGCAGTCGCCAGGAGCTGGCGTTCGTACCCCACCACAGGTTGGCGGTGAGGGTGAAGTTACCGTCGCCGTCCCAGTCGTCGTGGGAGAGCACGGGCGTGGCGGGGGCGGCGTCGGTGACATGGACGGTGATCGGTGCCGTCGGGGTGGTCCCCTGCGAGTTGACCAGCTCGCCCCGGTAGGTGTAGCTGCCGTTGGGCCGATCGGTGATGGCGACGCTGGCCTGCTGCCGGTTCGGCGTGTCCGGGGTCAGGGGCACGGTCGCGATGAGCTCGTCGTTCTCGTAGAGGCGGAACAGGGTCGCGTTGGTGCCCCACCAGAGGTTCATCCGGACCTCGTAGTTGCCGTCGGCGAGCCCGTACGCCCAGCCGCTGGTGTGGCTGAGGATGGCGGTGGCGGGCGGAGCGGTCTCGTTGTCGGCCGGGAGCTGGTTGGCCAGGCACTGCGCGTACTCCTCCGCGGTCGGCGACCACCGGAACCAGTCGAAGGTCGCCTCGATCTCGGGAGCGCCGAGCGCGCCGCGGAAGGCGTACGGGCCGACGTGGGTGAAGCCGTGCGCGAGGTCGAATGCTCGCCCGTAGTTGGTGAACGTCCGCCCGTCGTAGGACACGCTGGGCTGGACCGAGACGCCGTCGCTGGTCAGGCGCAGCCAGACGTCGGTGGCGCCGGGGACCGCGGGCGCCGCGGTGTCCTGCCGGTTGGACCCGTTGACGTGCTGGACGACCTCGAGGGTCAGGCCCGGGGTCGCGCGGCCGAGGTCGAACTTGCCGTAGACGGTGTCGCTGGCGTACAGCAGCAGGCCGGCCTGCTGGAAGCGTTGCGTTGCTTCGATATGTACCTTCGTCGTTACCTGCCACGGGCCGTCCGGAAGCTCCTGCTGCAGCAGCGACGCCGCGGCCACGCCGCCCTCGTAGGTCGGGATGGTCAGCACCCCGTCGCCGACCCGGTGGCGGGCCGACTCGGCCCGGACGGTCCGGTCCCACACGTCGGCGAGCGTGTCGCCCTCGAACTCGTCGGAGCCGGGCGCGGCGCACGTGTCGAAGACCGGGTTGTCCGGGTCCACCGGCCAGGTACCCGGGGTCGGCTCACCGCCGCCGGGGAACTCGACCCCCGGACCCGCCTTGGCGTAGGCGATCGTCGCCCCGAGTCGGTCGCCGGACTCGTAGAAGAGGTACGTGTACTCGCCCTGCGTGACGATCTCAGGGGCGGCGACGCGACCGGTGTCGGGGCCGACGCCGCTGGACGAGTGCAGCCGTTGCGCCGGGCCGATCTCGGTCAGCGTCGGGTCGACGGCGCGCGCCATGATGTTGCCGGCGCTGTTGTGGTAGATGACGTAGAGCTGATCGCCCCACTGCCACAGGTTGCCGCCCGACAGGTTTCCGTTGTCGCCGGTCTCCGGCTCGGCGATCGGGTCGGGCCGCACGTCCCAGGTCATGCCGTCCACCGACTCGGCGTACCGCAGCCGCCGGTGGTTGTCGGTGTAGTTGGCCATGTAGATCATGCCGTAGCGGTAGCCGGAGGCGGGGTCGGGATGCTCGAAGACCCGGGCGTAGCTGGTCTCGGTCACCCCGGGTCCACCCATGCTGTTCGATACCGCGATGCCGCCGTACTCGAAGTGGATGCCGTCGGAGCTGGTGGCGAAGCGCGTCTCCGAGTTCTCGCCATGGAAGTACAGAAATACCTTCCCGGCCTGTTCGTTCCAGATCGCGTCGGGCGACGAGACGTGGGAGACGCTGTAGTGCGGCGACCAGCTGCGGGCGATGATCGGGTTGCCCGGGTACTCCGTCCACGGCCCGTCGAGCGAGTCGGCGTACATGAGCATGATGCCGCCCGGCGGGTCGTGCGGGGCGAGGTACAGGTACCACTCGCCGAGCGGTTCGTCGAGATATGCGCCCGCGTGGAAGATGCTGGGGAAGATGAACTCGTTCGTCGGGTTGTAGATCATCGACGCCTTGTCGGTGATCACCCCTTGGAAGATGAACTGGGGGAACGGTTCGGCGGAGGCGGCGGTGGCCGGCGTGACGAGCCCGGCCGCGACGACCCCGGCCGCCACCGTGAGGACGGCGCCCCGTCGCCAGGTGAGGTTCATGCGAAGCGCTCCTTCGGGGGTTGGCCGATGGGGGCGGATCTGCTAATACGTATTAGCAACTGGATAGCCTCTAAGCTAAACCGCCCCGGCGCCGCGCCACAAGACCCGGCGACTCGCCGACCACGGGCGCCGGGCGTCCGGCAGTGACCACTGTGGATGATTGCGGTGCGATGAGTTCGCGCTCGGCGGCCCGCGCCGGCGCGTCTACCGCGAGCGCGGAAGCAGCGATCGCGATGGAGCCGTGGACAACCACGGAGCTGTGGACAGCGACGGCGCCGGGGACGACGACGGAGCCGGAGACGACGACGGAGCCGGGGACAGCGACGAAGCCGGGGACAGCGACCACCCGACGCGCCACTGTGGACGGTCCGACGGGCCGGGCCTGTTCCCGATCGCTGCGCGGATTGGGCGACTTGGGCTCCGGTCCACCGCGCGGCGGCCATGGTGAATGGCCGCGGTGCGGCGGACGCACGCGGTCGACCGCCCGCGGGCCGCGCCGCGGTCAGGGTGGGGGCGGCTGGGGGGCGCAGCGCTTATGCGTATTAGTCAGCCAACGTAGCGTTCCGGAAACCCGCTCGCAACCTCTTGACAAGCCAGGGTGGCGTGGCCACACTTCCCTACAACCAAACGCCAATACGTATTAGTAAGGGATCAGCGGATGCCGTCCACCCCTCGCCGGGTCACGCAGCGGGACATCGCCCGGCTGGCGGGCGTGAGCCAGCCGACCGTCTCGCTCGTGCTCAACAACCGGGCCGAGGGGGATGTCCGGATCTCCCCGGAGACCCGGGAACGGGTGCTGCGGGTGATCCGGGAGACGGGGTACGTCGCCGATCCGGTCGCGCGGCGCCTGGCGGCGAGGTTCAACCGCATCTTCGGCGTGTTCACCTACGAGCCGGCGTTCCCCAGCGGAAGTTGGGACTTTTTCTATCCGTTCCTGCTCGGCATCGAGGAGGCGGCGGAGCGGATCGGCTGCGACCTGCTGCTGTTCACCAGCGCCCCGGTCGTCAATGGTCGACGGCGCATCTTCCACCAGGACAACCGGTTGCGGCTCGCCGACGGCTGCATCCTGCTCGGTCGCGAGATCGATGCCGGCGAGCTGCGGCGACTCAACGAGGATGGGTACCGCTACGTCGCCATCGGCCGCCGCGACGACGCGGGCGGGCCGGTGCCGTACGTCGGGGCCGACTACGCCAGCGCGGTGGGGGAGCTGGTGCGACTCGCCCTGGCGCGCGGGCACCGGCGGCTGGGCTATCTGGGGCTGGGTGACGTGGAGTCCTCGCGCGACCGCCGGCAGGGCTTCGTGGACCACTCGGGCGACGCCGAGTACGCCCGGGTCTTCGACCCCACCGGCCCGGTTCCGGGGCGCCGCTCGCGGGGTGGGCGTGCGACCGGCGGCCAGCGGCGGGACCGGGTGCCGCGGCAGGCGGCCGGCCGAGCCGAGCCAGCCCGCACCGCCCGAGCCGAGACAGCCCGGCCAGAGACGGACCGGCCGGAGACGGACCGGCCGGAGACGGACCGGCCCGAGACGGCGCGGGCGGCCGCGGTGCTCGACGCGGCGCTGGCCGAGCGCATCACGGTCCTCTTCGTCGAGGACACGCCGACGGCCGTCGCCCTGCACGAGCTGGCGCGGGCGCGTGGCCTGACGGTCCCGGGTGGACTGTCCATTGTGACGCTGGGCGAGCCGACCACCCCGGTGTCGACCACGACCCAGTTCACGAGCTTCCGCATCCCTCGGGAGGAGATGGGCCGGCGCGCGGTGGAGGTCCTGGCCGCCCGGCTCGACTCCCCGCCGCAACCCGTCCCCCAGATCCTGCTGCCCTGCGAACTGGTCGAGGGGAGCACCCTCGGCGCACCTGAAGTCCCCGCCCGCGCCTGAGCGGCGGGGTGTCCCATCGGAAGGAATCACGTGAAGCAACTGCGTGCGGAGGTACTCGTCGTCGGCGGCGGCCTCGGCGGGGTGGCGGCCGCCCTCGCCGCGGCCCGGGCCGGTCGGAGCGTCATCCTGACCGAGGAGTACGACTGGCTCGGCGGTCAGCTCACCAGCCAGGCCGTGCCGCCGGACGAGCACACCTGGATCGAGCAGTTCGGGGCGACCGCGAGCTACCGGGCCCTCCGCAACGGCATCCGTGACTACTACCGCCGCTACTATCCCCTGACCGAGCGCTCCCGCGCATGGGTCGAGCTCAACCCGGGGGCGGGCTGGGTGAGCCGGCTGTGCCATGAACCACGGGTCTCGCTCGCGGTCATCGAGGCCATGCTCGCGCCCTATCGGGGCAGCGGGCGGCTCACCGTGCTGCAGCCCTACCGCCCGGTGGCGGCGGCCGTCGACGGCGACCGCGTGCTCGGCGTGACCGTACGCCATCGGGACGACGGCGAGGAGATCGAGCTCACCGCGCCGTACATCCTCGACGCCACCGAGACCGGGGAGCTGCTGCCGCTCACCGGCACGGAGTACGTCACCGGCTTCGAGTCGCGGCACGAGACCGGCGAGCCGAGTGCGCCGGAGCAGGCCCAGCCGCTGAACATGCAGGCCATCTCGGTGTGCTTCGCCATCGATCACGTCGACGGGGACCACACCATCGACCGGCCCGCGAGCTACGACTTCTGGCGCGAGTACAAGCCCGGGTTCTGGGGCGACCGGCTGCTGTCCTGGCGCTCGCCCAGCCCGCGCACCCTCGAGATCGTCGAGCGGAGCTTCACGCCCAACCCCGATGACGACCCGCTGTCCGTCAACGCCGACCAGCGCGTCAACCCAGGGGACGGCAACCTGTGGACCTTCCGGCGGATCGCCGCACGGCGAAACTTCATCGAGGGCGCGTACGCCAGCGACATCACGCTGGTCAACTGGCCGATGATCGACTACTTCGAGGGCCCGGTCATCGACGTGCCGGACGCGCAGACCCACCTGCAGCGGGCGCGCGAGCTGTCCTTCTCGGTGCTGTACTGGCTGCAGACCGAGGCGCCGCGGCCGGACGGCGGCACCGGGTATCCCGGGCTGCGGCTGCGGGGGGACATCACGGGCGGCCGGGACGGGCTGGCCCAGGCGCCGTACATCCGGGAGTCGCGCCGCATCCGGGCCGAGTACACGGTCGTCGAGCAGGACGTGTCGCTGGCGGTCCGCGGGGCGCACGGCGCCGTGAAGTACCGCGACTCGGTCGGGATCGGCATGTACCGCATCGACCTGCATCCGTCCACGGGCGGGGACAACTACATCGACGTCGCCTGCTGCCCGTTCGAGATTCCGCTCGGTGCGCTGATTCCCCGGCGCGTCGAGAACCTCATACCGGCCGCCAAGAACATCGGGACCACCCACATCACCAACGGGTGCTACCGGCTGCACCCGGTCGAGTGGAACATCGGCGAGGTCGCCGGTCTGCTCGCCGACTTCTGTCTGGCGCGGGGCGAGTCCCCGCGCGCGGTCCGCAACACCCCACGTCTGCTGGCCGACTTTCAGGACCGCATCACGGCCGCCGGCGTTCCCCTGCGCTGGCCCGAGATCGCGGGTTACTAGTGAACCCATTGAGGAGCACGTCCAT
>Ga0310832_101278_pt1 | contig 11461 bp, 9 predicted proteins | sample WT_ome_7_FD_201303 | JGI IMG/M metagenome (GOLD analysis project Ga0310832, IMG submission 201303) | Sorghum-adapted microbial communities enriched on wild type (WT) sorghum from Joint BioEnergy Institute, Emeryville, California, United... ...
ACCTTGCGAACGCTGCTGATTGCGGCCCTGGCTTTTGCTGTCGCCGCTGCCGTTCCGGCCGCCGGACCGCTGGCTTTGCGAACCTTGACCGCTGTCCCGGGATTGATCGTCGCTGCTGCCGCCGCGTTGCACAGGGCTCACCGTCCGGATATGGAACAGCGGAATGCGGATGACTTCCTTGCCGGAGACGAGCAGCAAGGTGTCGGGGCCGACTTCGACGATGAAGCCGGTCACTTTTTCCGGTCCGCCCTGGTTGATCTGGACGAATTGCTTTTGAAGCCGGCGAAGCACGTCATTGAAGCTGTACGCCATGATGTAGCCTGCGGGCCGGCCCATGGAGCGCCCGACGCTGTGCGATCCCTTGCCTTCCGTGATGCTCTTGATATGCGCCGCGTTCACATAGATGAATCCGTTATTCGTCCGAAGGACAATGTAGTCCGCATGTACGGCGATCAGTTTGCCGACGATCGACTCCGGACCACCCCGGTTGATTTTGACGTTCTTGCCGATGAACGACATCAGGTAGCCCAGATGCTTTCCGCCGTGGCGGAACATCGGATAAAACATTCTCCATCCCTCCGTTTTTCAAGCTTGAGAATGAAACGAGCCGGTCTGCGAAATGACTGCCATCCCTCCCTTGTCCCGACTGTGCGGACATCCCTCCTGTCCTTGTCCCATGCCTGCTGTCATGAAGGATGAAATGTAATACAAGCTTATGTATCCCGTTGACAAGCGGTAATAGATGAACGACCATTTCTTTCCAAATTGTGTTCAAGGCCAGTCCGACCGGTCGGAGGCTCACATAGCTTGTATTAGTTCAAGCGAAGGAGGAGGGAACAGCATGCCGGACAGGCATCGGAATGGCGCCGGCCGATCGGCAAACAGCCCGGCTGATGCGGCTCGCGGCGCCGGACGCACCGGCGGGCAGCGCGTCGGTGGCCGCCGTACGCAGGGACAACGCACCGCAGGACAACGCACCGCGGGTCAACGTACAGCGGGTCAACGCACCGCAGGACAACGCACCGCGGGTCAACGTACAGCGGGTCAACGCACCGCAGGACAACGCACCGCGGGTCAACGTACAGCGGGTCAACGCACCGCGGGTCAACGTACCGCGGGACAACGCACCGCGGGTCAACGTACCGCGGGACAGCGCACGGCGGGACAGCGCACGGCGGGACAGCGCACCGCGGGACAGCGCACCGCGGGACAGCGCACCGCGGGACGGCGCACACGCGGGCAACGCGACGGCGATCAGGGAGCCGGCGAACCGGGCGCCGGGCAGATTCGTCAGGCGAACTGGCCGTATACGGGCGAATATTGGCCGAACGGCTGGTACATTGCCGCCCGGAAGCAACCGAAGTGACCGGGACGGCCCCGGCGGCATAGCCTAGCAATGAAAATAGCCTATCGTCGCATGACGATAGGCTTTTCGCCGTTTCGGACCCAAATCGCGCGCCGGGAGGACCGATGTCCATGTCGTCCGCAACGCTCTCCACCCGCCGCATCCAGGTCGATCCCGCCTGGTGGGAAGCCATCCATCAGGATCCGTGGGAAGACCGGGAAGCGGATGTGCTCATTAATGGCAAGATCGCCGCGAAACTGAAAATCCGCGGCGGCCATACCCGGGGATACCCGAAGCCGTCCTACGAGCTTCGGGTCGTGAACGGCCACACCTTTCACTGGAACGCCGAGTATGACGATCCGTCGCTTATCCGCAACGCGCTGTCGTTTTATTTTTTCAACATGATCGGCCTGCCCGCCCCGAAGACGACCCACGTCCGCCTGGTTGTGAACGGCCGTCCGCTCGGCGTCTATCTCGAAATCGAGGCGGTCGTGCTCGCGTTCTTCCGGGCGAGGAGAATCCGCTGCCGCTCGATCGTCTACGCGGCGAACGACAGCGCCCATTTCGGCCTGAAGTCGCCCGAGACCGGCAGTTTCAAGCGATCGCTGTTCGAAGGCTACGAACTCGTGACGGGCGGATCGGCAGCCAGGCGGCGGCTGGAGACCTTCATCCGGGATCTGAACCGGCTCCGGGGCGCCGCGCTGAAGCGGATGCTGGCCCGGAGGCTGGACATCGACCATTATCTGAAATGGCTGGCCGGCGCCGTGCTGACCGGCAATTACGACGGGTTCGAGCAGAATTACGCGCTCTACGAACACTTGCCCTCGGGAAAATTCCGCATTCTGCCGTGGGACTACGAGGGGACATGGGGCAGGAACTGCTACGGGGAAATCAGTCCGGCGAACCAGGTGCGGATCACGGGATACAATACGCTGACCGTCAAGCTGCTGTCTTTCCCGGAGTACCGCGAGCGGTATTTCCGCCTGCTCCGCAGACTGCTGGCCGGCCCGTTCACCGAGCGCAGGCTGATGCCCGTCGTCCGCCGGATGACGGGCAACATCGCTTCGGCCGTGCGGACGGACGATACGCGCAAATACCATTACCGCGTGTTTCTGAACGAACCGCGGATCATCCGGCGCTATATCCGCGAGCGGCGCGCGTTCGTGCTGCGCGAGCTCGGCCGTCTGACGGGCGGCGGGCGGACGCGCGCCCGCCGCGCGGAGGCGGCCGCGCGCGTCGCGGCGGCGCTACGCCGCAAAGCGCGCAATTAACCCGCCAGGTTCCGGCGGATGAACAGCCAGCCCGCAAGCGGAGCGGCGCCGACCGCGAGCAGCAGCCAGGCGAGCGCTGCGGTCGAATGCACCCGGGCGACGACGGCCAGATAGATGGCGAGGCCGAGCGCCCGACCCGCGACCAGGCCGGTCTCCCGCAGCACGATCAGCTCCTCGCGCCGCTCCACGCTTTCCTCCGACTTGCCGATCAGGTCGAACACGGCGGATGTCATCGGAATGACATAAAGCGGCATGAACAGCGCCGTGCCGATCCCGGCGGCGAGCAGCGCCGCGTATCCGGTGTTCCACAGCAGGATCGCCGTCATGCCGGACACGCATGCCGCGCCCAGCAGCATGGCCGCGCGCCGGAAACGCGGGCGGAGCAGCCGGCCGGCCAGCCAGAACGACGCAAGCGCCGTGAGCGACGTCCAGAAGGTGTAATCGCCGAGGCTCCGCTCGCGGCCCGTCGCGAAGTAGACAAGCAGCCCGAGCAGGAACAGGTAGACGCCTTCCCTGAGGCCCTGCGCGACAAGCGCCGGCACCGCGGCCCGCCACGGGTTGCCCCGCTCGCGCAATTGGCCGAAGCCGTAAGCCCAGTCGAACGTTCCTTCCGAGCGCCGCTTCGCCAGAAAAAAGCTGAGCAGCGCCGCGGCCGCAAAGATCGCGAGCGACACCGTGAACACGATCCGGTATCCCCTGGCGCCGCCGGACATGCTGATGAACGTGCCCGACAGCCACGGGGCGATCATGCCGGCGAGCGACGAGAGCAGGCCGGCCCAGCCGTTGAACCGGTCGCGGCTGGCGGGTTCCGTGATTTCGAAGTAGACGACATTGAAGGCCAGCCAGAAAAGGCCGACGGCCAACCCGTTCAGCGCGCCAAGCCATGCCGCCCACCTGCCGGCCGCGTCGCCGAGCAGCAGGACGGACAGGTAGAACAGCGCCGAACCGACGAGTCCGGCCCGGAGGGCGATCGTCATGTCGCGCCGCTTGATCCAGGCGCCGGCAAGCCAGAAGACGCATCCCGACGCGAGATGCTGCGCCAGGGTGAACCAGCCGATGGTCGCGAAAGATTCGCTGGCCTTCCACAGATAGACGGGCACGAACGTGCCGGACAGCGCGCCCGCCGCCGCGAACATGCCCTGTACCGCCAGGAGGAGCGCCGCCTGCCGGCCGAGCGCGGCCCGGCGTTTCCGCGAAGATCCGCCGGACATCCACCCCGCCTGCGCGCGGGGCCTGCGCGCGGCTTTCGCCGCATGGCCCGCATAAACGAATTTGCCCTGCGCCATCGCCAGCCTCCCGCAACACTTGAATCTTCCCTAAGTTGCCCGGACGGGCGGGAAGACATGAGTTGCAGGTTCTGACATTGACGCAGGGCCGTCGCGTGATCTTATTTTCACTTCATTTACGGACTGATTCGCGGTCAATCGTCGCCTTCGAGATTGCCGAGCAGCCGCTCGCGGTCTTCCGGAGCGAGCCGGCTGTGCGCGTGATGGCAATTCGGACAGACGTACCAGACCAGGCGGAACGGCGCGGGCAGGATCGCCCGCTTCACCGCCGGCGGCACGGCCGGCTCCCAGCCGTCCGGTCCGACGGTCTGCGTTCCCGCCTCGATCATGTATTCGCGGCAGGACGGGCATTCCGGCACTTCGAGCTGCTCGTTCAGCATTTTCTCGAGCTTGCCCTCGAGCGCGATCAGCCGCAGGTTGACCGGCCGGAAGCTGTCCATATCCATGTCGTCCGGGAACCGGCCGCGGATGCCCGCGCCTTCCGCGCGCGCCTTCGGTTCCGCCGCGCCGTCGCCGTCCCCCTCGTCGTCGTCGCGCTCGATCTCCACGTTGATCGTCCGGTAGTCGCCGAGTTCATTTTCGCAATAGGGGCAGACGTTCTCGGGTCCGGTCTCCTCATCCCACGCGATCTCCGTCTGGCACCATGGACATACTGTCGCACTCTCCATCTGCATAACCTCCCCGCCGCGCCGGAAGCCGTTCGGGCCGCCGGCCGGCATCACATCAGATACAGCACGCCCAGAATGATGAAAATCGCCGCCGCAACCAGCAGCGTTCCCCACAGATACTTCAACTTGCGTTCCTCCCCGCCGGCGCGATTACGACAGCACGACCGCGCCGATGACATAGGACAGTGAAATCGAAATCATCATCGCGATGAAGCCGACCGCCCGGTTGTCCCGCCGGATCTCGTCGTCGATCCGGAAGACGGGCGTCAGAAACTCGAACACGAAGTAGGCGGCCAGCAGCAGCACGAAGCCGAGCGCGGCCCACAGCAGCGATTGGTACAGGTTGTCGCCGGACTCGATCGAGAAGCGGAACAGGTTGCAGATGCCGAAAATTTTGCCTCCGGTCGCCATCGCCACGGCCAGGTTGCCGTTCTTGATCTCGTCCCACGTCTTGTACCGCACCGCGAACTCGAAGCAGAACAGGAAGACGATGAGCGCCAGAATCGCGACCGAGAAGAAGGCGATGGACGCGAAATACGGGTTGTCAAGCCAACGATCCAACACTTGCTCCATCTTTGCTCTCCTCCGTTCCCCCCGGACTGCACTATTTCAGTTCGGCGACGGTGACGCCGATTCCTCCCTCGCCGTACGCGCCGTCGCGGAACGACTTGACGAGGCGGTGCTTGCGCAGGAAGTCGCGGATACCCGACCGGAGCACCCCGGTTCCCTTGCCGTGGATGATCGTCACCTGGCCAAGGTTCGCGAGATAGGCCTCGTCGAGGAAGCGATCGACTTCCAGGATCGCGTCCTCCAGCGTGCTGCCGCGCAAATCCAGCTCCATGCGCAGGTCGTCCTTCGTGCGCTTGAGGCTCGCCGCGGTCTGGAACTGCTTCGGCTTCGCCGGCTGCCCGATCGGCTCGAGGTCGGTCAGGGCGATCTTCATCTTCAGAATGCCGATCTGGACCAGCGCTTCCGACTCGCCGGCCTCGAGCACGACGCCCTTCTGGTTCAGGCTGACGACCTTCACCTCGTCGCCCGGCCCGACCTTCGCCGGCTTCCGGTCGCGCCGCGCGGACGGCTTCGGCTCAAGATCCGGAATCGCTTCGTCCAGCCGGCGCCGCGCCTCGATCAGCCTGTGCTCCTTCACCGAAGCCGCTTCCTCGAGCGCCATGCGGCGCAGATCCGCGATGATCGCCTCCGCCTCGCGCCGCGCCTTCGCCACCGCCTCGCGCGCCTCTTCCTGCGCCTTCCGCAGCATCCGGTCGCGCTGCTCCTCGAACTTGCGCAGCTCCGCCGCATGCCGCTCCTTCAGCCGCTCCATCTCGGCGCGCAGCGATTCCGCGGTCTGGCGCTCGGCCTCCGCGCTCTGCCGGTCCTCCTCGAGCGACGCGATCATGTCTTCGACGCGCCGGTCCTCCTCGCTCACTTCGCCGCGGGCGCGCTCGATGATCGACTTCGGCAGGCCGAGCCGCTCGGCGATCGCGAACGCGTTGCTTCGGCCCGGCACGCCGACGAGCAGCCGGTAGGTCGGGCTCAGCGTCTGGATGTCGAACTCCATGCTCGCGTTGATGATGCCCTTGCGGTTATAGGCATACGCTTTCAGCTCGCTGTAGTGCGTCGTCGCGACGATCCGGCAGCCGAGCCGGTGGATGTGCTCGAGGATCGCGATCGCGAGCGCCGAGCCTTCCGCCGGGTCGGTGCCGGCGCCGAGCTCGTCGAGCAGCACGAGACTCTTCGGCGTCATCGCGCGCAGCATGCGGATGATGTTCGTCATGTGGCCGGAGAACGTGCTCAGGTTCTGCTCAATGCTCTGCTCGTCGCCGATGTCGGCGTAGATCGCGTCGAACACGCAGAGCTGGCTGCCGTCGTCGGCCGGCACGAACAGGCCGGACATCGCCATCAGGCTGAGCAGACCGATCGTCTTGAGCGTGACGGTCTTGCCGCCCGTGTTCGGGCCGGTAATGATGATCGCCGTGTAGGTATTTCCGAGCTCAACGTCCAGCGGCACGACCGATTCCGCCGGCAGCAGCGGATGGCGGCCGCGCTTCAGCTTGATGAAGCCGCGGTCGTTCATCCTCGGCAGCGACGCCCGCATCTCGCGGGCGAGCCGCGACTTGGCGAACGCGAAGTCGATCTGCGCGAGGATGTCGAGGTTCGCCATGAGATCGTCGGCATGCTCCGCCGCCTCGGCCGTGAGGCGCATCAGAATGCGCTCGATTTCCCGCTCCTCGGCGGCCTTGAGTTCGCGCAACTTGTTGTTCATCTGCACGATCGATTCCGGCTCGATGAACAGCGTCGCGCCGGAGCCGGACTGATCGTGCACGATGCCGCCGAAATGCGAGCGGTATTCCTGCTTCACCGGAATGACGTACCGGTCGCCGCGGATCGTGATGATCGCGTCCTGCAGCATTTTCTGCACGGAAGGCGAGCGGATAATCTGCTCGAGCTTCTCGCGGATGCGCGCCTCTCCTCCCCGCAGTTCCCGGCGGATCGCCGCCAGTTCCGGGCTGGCCTGGTCGACGACGTACGCCTGCTCGTCGATGCAGCGGGCAATCGACTCTTCGAGCGGGCGATGCTCGGTGATTTGCTCGATGAGGCCATGCAATAGCGGCAGTGGATGATCCTCGTGGATCTGTTCGATATGGCGCTTCACGAGCCGTCCGCCGCGCGCGGTCGAGGCGATCTCGAGCAGCTCCGCCGCATTCAGCATGCCGCCGATCTTCGCGCGCTTGAGCGCCGCGCGTACATCCGCCACGCCTCCCAGCGGCGGCGCCCCCTTCAGCCGTTCGGCGGCGAACGCCTCGTCCGTCGCCCGGAGCCGCCGCTTCACTTCTTCGAGATCGCCGCTCGGCGCGAGCATGTCGCACTGTTCCGCGCCAAGCGTCGTCGCGGTCTGTTCCTTCAATCGTTCGATGATTTTGTGGTATTCCAGGATGTGCAGTACTTTGCCGTCCAACCCGCCACAACTCCTCTCAGACCCCTATTATAGCCGAAGCGCGGGCCGCACGCCATTTTCGCCGATGCCGCCTCCGTCTGTGACGCCGGCGCCGCGACAACGCCGCCCCGTGATGCCGCCGATGTCATAACCTGCCAAACATGAACGCCACGAATGCGGGAACACTAACGCCGAACAGCGCAACAGAAGGCGGCGGCGCCATGCAGCCATTTTCGCATTCGAGGAGGAAAGTGCCATGAACATCATCGGAACCATTGTCCGTTTCGTCGTCGCAGCGATCGTCCTGATGGTCGTGGACTGGATCGTTCCGGGCTTTGAGGTCGGCGGGTTTTGGAGCGCCCTGTTCCTTGCCATCGTGATCGCGGTGCTCGGCTGGATCGTCGAAGGGCTGTTCGGGAAGAAAGTTACGCCGTTCGGGCGGGGCATCGTCGGTTTCCTCGCCAGCGCGGCGGTGATCTGGGTCGCCCAGTTCGTTGTCGGCAACACGGAAGTGACCTGGCTCGGCGCCATCCTGGCCGCGCTCGTCATCGGGATCATCGACCTGTTCATCCCGATCAGTTCGCCGTACGAGGCGGGCAAGAAATCCTGAATTTGATCCAGGCAGCTTTCCGCGCAGGGAAAGCTGTTTTTTCGTTCGTTCACGGTTTTGTCAAGGATCATCCACCAGTTTGCCATGTCCCGTCCCGAAAAATCCGTTACAATGATTAATGTCACAATCGGTGAAAAAAATCGGGATTTTTCCCGGTCTTGGAGGGATGCGGGATGCGGACACGGCAATTGGCATTATTGGCCGCGGCTGTCGCGCTTGCCGGACTGCTCGCGGCTTGCGGAAGCGGCAAGGGCAAAGGCGCGCCGGGCATCGTCATCGACGAGTCCAACCGGACGCAGGCGAGCGAAGAACTCTCGGTCAAGGCGAGGAATTTCGAATTCGACCGGACCGAGTACCGGGTGAAGACCGGCGAGGCCGTCAAGCTTCACTTCGTCAGCGAGGAAGGGGTACACGGCATCCGGATTCAGAAGACCGGCATCGAGCTGCGGGACGGCCAATCGGTGACGGTCACTTTCGAAAATCCGGGCGAGTACGAGATCATCTGCAACATTCCGTGCGGCACCGGGCATGCGAAGATGTTCGCGAAGCTGATCGTCGAGGCGTGAGGCGGGCCGGCGCGGCGGAACATGGCCGGACAGGCGCCGGGGCGCGCGGTTGACGCGGAAGAAAAATGGCGCAAGCAAATCAGATCGGCCGGGAATCCTCGTGATTTCCGGCCGATCTTCCCGTTTCACCCGTTCGATTCGATCAGTTCGATCCATTCGTTGAACTCGTTCTGGAGCTTCGCGTATTCGTCACGAAGCCGGACGTGCTCGACGTTCAGCCGATCGTAGGCTTCCTGCAGCTCCGCGATCCGGCTGTCGGCGCCGTCCCGCGCCTCGGCCAGCTGCTCCAGGGCGGACTCCAGCTTCTCGCGAAGCGCGTCCGCCTCCGCGCGGGCGCGGGCGGCTGCCGCTTCGAACTTCTCCGCCGCCTCCCGGCGCTCCGCTTCGAGCGCCTCGGCCCGGGCGCGCCATTCTCCCGCTTCGGACGCCGCGGCCTCCAATTCGCGGATCCGCTCCTCGAGGCGCAGTCCGCGGCCGGCCTGCTCGTCGCGTTCGCGGGTCAGGCGCTCGACCCGATCCCGCATTTCGCGCAGCGTCTGTTCCATTTCCCGAACCCGGCCGCGCAATTCGTCCGCCGCCTGCCCGGCTTCGGCGGCGAGTCTGCCCCGCTCCTCCGCCTCGCGTTCCGCCGCTTCGGCGCGCTCGCGCAGCTCGGCGGTTTGCCGTCCGAACATCGCCTCCCGCGCTTCGGCTTCGCGCCGCAGCTCGGCAATCTGCTGCTCGTACAGCCCTTCCCGCGATTCGAACTCGCTTCGCAGCTCGGCTTCCCGCTCCTCGTACATCCGCCGCCAGTCCGCCTCGGCGGCAGCCAGCCGCTGGTCCGCTTCGCGCCGGCGCTGCGCCGCCTCCTCCTGCGCCTTCTGCCGCTCGGCGGCCATCTCCTGGCGCAGGCGTTCCCGTTCGTTCCGGAGCCGCTCCAGCTCCGTCCGCGCTTCGGCGAGCTCCTCCTCCGCCTTCCGCCGCATCGCTTCCTCCTGGCGAAGCCGCGACGTCTCCTGCCGCAGGCGGATGACCTCGTCCGTCATGTGGACGGCGGTCAGCACCGCGATGCGCGGCATGTCCAGCCGCGGGAACTGGCGCGCGAGCCGGTTCATATTGTCATCGACCATTTCCGCCACACGCCTGATGTGCTCTGCGCTGGAATGGCCGGTCAGACGATACTGTTGTCCGAAAATGTCGACGGTCACCCTCGTGCGTTCGGCGTCCATGATCGGTGGTTCCTCCCTGCATGATGTTGCGGTCGGCGGCGTCGGCCCACAGGCAAGCAAAGGCCGCATCGAACGTCTTCCGACTTACTTCGATGCGGCCGGGACCGTTTCCTGCCTACTTGCGCAATTCGGCGCCGAAGGCCGACGCCAGGCGGTCCAGGATCGCGGCGTGGCGCTCCGCGACTTCCTCGTCCGTCAGCGTCCGCTCCGGATGGCGGTAGACGAGCGAGAACGCGACGCTCTTCTTGTCCGCGCCGAGGCGGTCGTCAACGTAGACGTCGAACACGCGGACCGACTCGAGCAGATCGCCGCCCGCCTCGCGGATCGCGCCGAGCAGGCTGCCGGCCTCGACGGAACGGTCGACCAGCACCGCGAGGTCGCGATCGATGGACGGGTAGCGCGGCAGCGGCTGCTGGACGATCGCGGTGTCCGCGTGCTCGTACAGCGGCTCGAGCGCGAGCTCGAACACGAAGGTGTCGTCGAGCTCCTCCCGCAGTTGGACCGACGGATGGAGCTGGCCGACGTAGCCGACCAGGATCTCGCCGTCGCCGGTATCGAGCAGCACCTTCGCCGCCCGGCCCGGATGCAGGTTGTCCAGCTCGGCCGCCTCGCAGCGCACGCGCCCGCCGAGGCCCAGCAGGTCGAAGATCGACTCGACCACGCCCTTCGCGTCGTAGAAATCAACCGGCTCCGCCTTCACGTTCCATTGCGCGTCCGTCCGGCTGCCGGTGAGCAGCCCGGCGATCCGGTGGCGTTCCCGCGGCAGCTCGGTCAGCGTCTCTTCATTCGTCAGGAAGACGCTGCCGATCTCGAACAGCTTCAGATCGACGTTCTTCCGGTTCCGGTTGTAGATCGCGGCGTCGATCAGGCTCGGCACGAGGCTCGTGCGCAGCTCGCTCCGGTCTTCGCTCATCGGCATCGCGACCCGGATCGGCACCGCGCCTTCGGCGAGAAGCGTGAACATGCGCGTGCGGGACGGATGCGTAAGCGAGTAGGTGAACGTCTCCTGCATCCCCGCGTCGGCGAGTTTCGCCCGGAGCGCCCGGCGGATCGCCTGCGGCCCGGTCAGCCTGCCGATCGTCGTGCTGCCCTCGATCGCCGTCGACGGGATGTTGTCGTAGCCATGGAGCCGGGCGACTTCTTCGACCAGGTCCTCGGGGATGGAGATGTCGCCGCGCCGGGTCGGCACCTTCACGGTGAAGACGCCGTCTCCGGACGACTCCGATTCGAATCCGAGCCGCGCGAAGATCTCCCGCACTTCATCGGCGGAAAGCGACGTGCCGAGGTGGCCGTTGATCTTCGCGAGCGTCACGCGGACGACGGCCGGCTCCGCCTCGCGGACGACCGCCTGGACGACGCCGTCCAGCACCGTGCCGCCCGCGTAAAGCGCCATCAGGGCGGCGGCGCGGTCGACCGCCGGCACGACGCGCGCCGGGTCGACGCCCTTCTCGAAGCGGAGGCTCGCCTCCGAGCGCAAACCCAGGCGGCGGGACGTGCGGCGCACCGTTGCGGCGTCGAACTCGGCCGACTCCAGCACGACGTTCACCGTCTCATCCGACACTTCCGTGTTCG
>Ga0310832_101281_pt1 | contig 11439 bp, 11 predicted proteins | sample WT_ome_7_FD_201303 | JGI IMG/M metagenome (GOLD analysis project Ga0310832, IMG submission 201303) | Sorghum-adapted microbial communities enriched on wild type (WT) sorghum from Joint BioEnergy Institute, Emeryville, California, United... ...
TCGCCTCGACGCCGGGCTGTCCGACGTCACCGGGCGCCGAACTGGTCTGGGGCTGCGCGGGCTTCTCACCGCGAGGCTGGCTCATGCTGCTCCGGTTTGAGGGCGCGTGGTCGGGCCAACAGCGCTGGTTGCTTTCCCACGACGGTGGGCGGCGCGCCCACCGCATCGGCTGCCGGAGGCTACGCCGCTCGTACGCCCGCTCACGGGCGTTTACCGCCTGTGTTTGGTCAGACTAGGCGCTTGTGAACGTCTGCACAAATCGTGATCTTGAACATCACCCGGTCGGGCGCCGTCACGGCGGCCGGCGATCCGCTTGGTATGACAAGCATCACGGGGGATAACCCCACTCCCCGGACGCCGGGCGGCAGGATGGGAACCCCGCTCCCGACGCCCTAGCGTCACGAACATGACACCCATCGCCGACCACACCGTCGCCGTCGCGCCCCGCCGCCGCTGGCTCACCCAACTCGGCGTCGACTCGGCGTACGTGCTCGTCGGCCTCCCGCTCGGCGGCATCGCGTTCCTGCTCGTCCTGGCCGGGCTGACCGCCGCGGCCATCCTGATGCCGCTGCTGCTGCTCGGCGTTCCCGTGCTGGTCGGCACGGCGTACCTGGCCCGCGGCCTCGCCGAGGCCGAGCGCGCCCGGCTCGCCCCGGTGCTGCGCCGGCCCAGGGTCGGGGTGTACTACCGGCCGGCCAGACCCGACGCGAAACCGTTGCGTCGCCTGCTCACCCCGTTCACCGAGGTGCAGTACTGGCTCGACCTCGTGCACGCGCTGGTCCGGTGCCCGGTGAGCGTGGTCACCGCCACCGTCGTGCTGACGTGGTGGGCGGTCGCGCTCGGCGGGCTCACGTACGCCCTGTGGGAGTGGGCCGTGCCCCTGGACCCCGCGGATCCCCCGGGCCTGATCGTGGTCAACGACGTCCCCCTGGTGGAGGTGTTCGGGCTACCGAACACGTTCGCCAACCGGGTGCTGGTGGCGGTCGCCATCGGCGCCGCGTTCGCGTCACGCTGCCGTTCGTCGTGCGCCTGTGCGCGCTGCTGGAGGCGTGGCTGGCCCACGCGCTGCTCAACGGGGTGGCCGGGCTGCGCGACCAGGTGGCGTTGTTGGCCCGGGATCGCGACGCCGCCCAGGCCAAGACCGCCGCCGCGGTCTCCGCCGAGGCGACCGCGCTGCGCCGTCTGGAGCGGGACATCCACGACGGGCCCCAGCAGCGGCTGGTCCGGATCGCGGTCGACCTCGGCCGGGCCCGGCAACAGCTCACCTCGGACCCCGAGGCGGCCGCCCGTACGGTCGACGAGGCGCTCGCCCAGACCCGCGAGGCGCTCGACGAGCTCCGCACGCTCTCCCGGGGAATCGCCCCACCGATCCTCACCGACCGCGGGCTGGCGGCGGCGGTCGCGGCCCTGGCCGCCCGCGCGACCGTGCCGGTCGACGTGGATGTTCCGGCTGACCTGCCCCGGCTCACCCCCGTGGCCGAGCAGACCGCGTACTTCACGATCGCCGAAGCCCTCACGAACGTGGCCAAGCACAGCGGCGCCACCCGCGCCTCGGTCGTGGTGGGGCTGCACGACGACCGGCTCGTGACGACCGTCACCGACGACGGCCGCGGCGGCGCCCACGTCGCCAAGGGGCACGGCCTGGCCGGGCTGACCGACCGGTTGCAGGCGGCCGGCGGCGAGCTGTGGATCAGCAGCCCACCCGGCGGCCCGACCAGCGTCCGGGCCGAGATCCCCCATCCGCTCGCCGACGGGGCCGACCACGGTGGCGGCGCGGCGACCACGCACCGCCCGGAGTCGCCGGCATGAGGATCCTGCTCGCCGACGACGCCGTCCTGCTGCGCGAAGGGCTGGCCCGCCTGCTCACCGAGCAGGGTCACGAGGTGGTGGGGGTGGTCGGCGACGGCCCCTCGCTGGTCTCCTCGGCGCTGTCCCTGCGGCCCGATGTGTCCATCGTGGACATACGGATGCCGCCGACGCACACGGACGAGGGGTTGCGCGCCGCGGTGTCGATCCGGCACGCCTGGCCGGGCGCGCCCATCCTGCTGCTGTCCCAGTACGTCGAGGTCTCGTACGCCGACGACCTGCTCGCCGACCGACGCGGCGCGGTCGGCTACCTGCTCAAGGACCGGGTGGCCGACATCGCCGAGTTCTCCGATGCGCTGCACCGCGTCGCCGCGGGCGGCACGGTGCTCGACCCCGAGGTGGTGGCCCAGTTGCTGGTACGTCGTCGGGTCCGCGATCCGCTGGCGGCCCTGACTCCCCGTGAGCGGGAGGTCCTGGCTCTCATGGCCGAGGGTCGATCGAACACCGCGATCGCCCGCACGCTCGTCATCACCGAGGGCGCGGTCGAGAAGCACGTGGCGAACATCTTCGCCAAGCTGTCGCTACCGCCCGACGAGGACACCAACCGCCGCGTCCTGGCCGTACTCACCTTCCTGCGGAACTGAACCGTCCGGCAGCTGAACCCTCCTGCGCAGCTGACGCCACTTCACCGGCGCCTCAGCGGCCGGCAACCTCACGCTCAGCGACCTCAGGCCCGGTCCGGCCCGGCCCGGCCACCTCCGCGGCGAGCGTGACGGCTTCCAGGAGCGTGTGGGCGACGGGTAGGCCGGTGGCCCGCAGGCGCTCGGCATCGGTGAACCCGCCGGCGTACAGGACGATGGCTGCCCCGACCTCCTGCGCAGCCTGGGCGTCGTCGATCGAGTCTCCGATGAGCACGCAGTCGGACCCCTTCAGGCCGAGCGCGTCGAGGTGGGCCCGCAGGTGCGGCGCTTTCGAGCCGCCGCCGAGGCGATCGCGGAGGCCGTCCACACGCAACAGTTGTGTGTGGAGCCCGTGCTGGGTGACCAGCGGCACCAGCTCGTGGTGGAACCACATCGAAAGCAGCGATTGCGTGCCGGTCCAGGCCGCGATCGCGTCGCGCGCGTCCGGGGCGAGGGTCGCGCTGGTCAGGCCTTGCCGGTACGCGTCGTGGAAGACCTGGTCCAGCCGCGCGAACTCCCCGTCCGTCAGGCGGCGCCCCAGCACGTACTCGTAGTAGGCCCAGATTGGGCGGCGAAAGTCCCGCCGGTGCTCCTCGGCCGTCACCGACGGGCCGCCGACGCTGGCCAGGGATGCGTTGGTCGCGGCGACGACGAGGGCGAGGTCGTCGAGCAGCGTGCCGTTCCAGTCCCAGACGAGGTGAGCCACGGCATCGACCTTACGAGAAGGCCGCGTGGTATCCGAAGCCTCACATGCTCACATCCAGGGCGGGGTCCCGGGCTCGGCGGCCAGCGCCCGCCGCAGCCGAGCCTCGTCCACCCGCCAGTAGTCGTGCACTCGGCCATCGACAAGGATCACCGGGACCAGATCCGAGTACTCGGCCAGCAGCGCGGGGTCGGCGTCGACATCGACCTCGGTCCAGGCCACCCCGACCTCGGTCGCGACGCGGTCGACGACCTGCTTGGCCACCTCGCACAGGTGGCAGTTCACCCGGCTGATCACCGTGATCCGGGCCGGCTCGCTCACCCCGCCTCCTCCTGGCTGGGACCTCGCTCCTGGCCGAGGCCTCGCTCCGGCTGACCCAATCCTGATTGAACCTCCATCCTGGCCGGTCCCCTCCGGGCGGGTGCGCGGGGCCGCCCAGCGCGCCCGGGCACCGGCGTGGCTTGACGCTGGCGTGGCTTGACGCCGGGATCGGCTGTCGGATTGCCGGCCGGGTCGGCCAGGTTGCCTGACCGGTCGGCCAGGGCCGGACCGGTTGGCCAGCCAGGACGTGACCGGTCGTGTCACCTGGCCAGCCATGGCACCCGACGGATCGGGTCACCTGACCGGTCAGGTCACCGGACCAGACAGATCACCGCCAGTCGGTCACCGGAGCGGTGCGGCGCGACCGGGCCCAACAGCGAATCGTCCCACGGATGCCCCGCGGCCGAGCGGATCGCACAGTGTGTCCGCTGAGTCGGCTAGGAGTCACCAAAGAATCCCGTCTTGGCCGCTGCAACTCCCCCACCCGGCCACATGTCGCCCGTATCCTGCTCAGGACGACAAATCCGTTTTGGGCGACTCATACCCCTCAGACCGGAGGAGGCCATAGTGCCGTGTTCATACCCACTGGTCCTGACCACCCGACTGACGGGACCGCGGCGGTGACCCGGTTCGACGCGCCCGGCGACAGCTCGCCGAGCCGGGGGACGCGAGCGACCGTCGGTGAGGACGCCCCCGGCTGGACCACACCGGCGAGCACGGGCGAGCCGAGCCTTATCGCGCCGGAGGGTCCGGCCCGCCTGTCCGCCGGCTCCGCTCGGACCAACCGTCGCGGCGAACGGCGGGCCGCCCGACGCAACGACGACGACGCGCTTCGCCGACGAACGGACGCCGACGCCCCCGACCGCGAGGGCATCCGGACGAACCAGCGCCACCCCGACGGCCGACGGGGGAACCCCATCTCCTGGTCGACGGGCCCGACCCGGCCGCTCCAGGCCGCGACCCTGCCCGCGATCCCGTCGGCCCGCGAGGAGACCGTCGAGCTCGCACCCCTGCCACCCCCGCCGCCCGGGGCCCTGAACGGCCAGGCGCCCCGCGCGGTGCCGACCCAGCCGGACTACGGCGTGGTCGACCGCGACACGTCGGCCCCGGCCGAGCGGGAGCAGGACGAGCCCGCGTCGCGCCCGGCCCGACCCGCGGCCGGCGACGCCGCGGCCGAGGTCTGGACGCTGGTCGAGCGGGCCCAGGCCGGCGACTCCGACGCCTTTGCCCAGATCTATCACCGGTATCTTGACGTTGTATTTAGGTTCATCTACTTCAGAGTGACCAATCGGCAGGTCGCCGAGGACCTGACCGCCGAGACGTTCCTGCGCGCTCTCAAGCGCATCGGCGGGGTCACCTGGCAGGGCCGGGACATCGGCGCCTGGCTCGTCACGATCGCCCGCAACCTGGTCGCCGACTACTTCAAGTCGGGCCGCTACCGGTTCGAGGTGACGACGGGCGACGTGCTCGAGGCGGATGACGAGGACCACGGCCCCGAGGGCAGCCCGGAAATGGCGGTCGTCGACCACATCACGAACGTCACGCTGCTGGGCGCGGTCCAGCGCCTCAACCCGGAACAGCGGGAATGCATCGTGCTGCGCTTCCTGCACGGGTTCTCGGTCGCGGAGACCGCGCAGGCGATGGGCAAGAATGAGGGTGCCATCAAGGCCCTCCAGTACCGGGCCGTCCGGGCGTTGCACCGCCTGCTTCCGGAGGGCTTCCGGCCGTGACCGTGGGCGCCGGTCGCCGTCGCGCCGCGACCGTTACGGGACCTGGACCGTTACTCGATACGAGAAAGAATCGCCGGGCCGAAGCTGCTGAAATCGGTTTCGACCCGACGGGGGAGGTGGCGTGATGAGCGACGGGACGGGCGACGCCGCAGCCGGTCCCTTGCGGAGCCGCCAGCGAAACTGGCCGCGTTCCCGCGTGGACCGGTTCGCCATGCTGGTGGAGGAGACGGGCCCGGGGCGCCACCACCACCGGCCCACGGATGACGATCGCGACCTGTTGGCCCTGGTCGAGCTGGCCCACCAGCTCGGACGGGTCCGGCAGCCCACGGTCCGCCAGCGGTTCCGGGAGGAACTGCACGAGCGCCTTCGGCTGGAGTTCGCGCGCCAGCGCGCGGCCGGCATCCCGGCCGCCCGGAGCGCCCCGGACGGGGAGGCCGTCGTCGACGGCCGCGACCGCAGCCTCGCCGCCGTTGACCCTCTCGCCGTTGACCCTCTCTCCGCTGATCCTCTCTCCGCTGACACGGTCGCCGTCGAGACGCTCACCGGAGTCAACCCTCGCGCCGGCGTCAACCCTCGCGCCGACACGGACACCCACGCCGGCAAAGGCACTCGCGCTGTCGACCCGCTCGCCGACGTCAAGACCCAGGTGGTCCGCCAGGTGCGGCCGCGTCGCAGCCACGCCCGGCTCGCCGTCGTCATCGGGCTGGCCACCGGTGCGCTGGCCCTGTCGGGAGTCTCGGCCGCCAGCGGCGGCGCCCTGCCGGGCGACCCGCTCTACTCGGTGAAGCGCTCCGGGGAACAGGCCCAGCTCATCCTGGCCGGATCGGACGCCTCGCGGGGCCGGCTGCACCTGGACTTCGCCCGCAACCGCCTCGCCGAGGCCCGCCAGGTGGGCCCGGATGAGGTCGCGACGGTGCTCACCGAGATGGACCGGGAGCTCACCGAGGCCGCCCGGCTGCTCTTCTCGGCCGCCGTCCAGACCGGCGACGTGAGCCTGATCGACACGGTGACGGTCTTTGTCCGCCAACAGCGGGTCGAGCTGCTCCGGCTGCGCGCCTCCGTACGCCTGCCGGGCGATCCCGCCGGCGCCTCCCTCGACCTCCTCGACGCCGTCGAGCTGCGCGCCGAGGAGCTGCGGGCCGCCATCACCAGCGGGTGTCCCATCGTGGACGCCGATCGGCTCGGCCCGAAGCCAGCCTGCTGACCCGCCTGGCCTCCAACCGCTACGCTCGGTCGCAGATCGGAACCAGCGGGGAGCGGCTGCGCCGGGCGGGCGACGTCGGCGTGGAGGCGACGGGAGGCTGACTCGGGTGCGGCTCACACGGCGCAGGGCGCGGACGCGGGCCGAGATCGACACCGGCGTGGACTACGCCGTCGCGGATCTGGAGCCCGCCCCACCACCGGACACCACGGCGGCCGGGTTCTTCGATCTCGACAACACGATGCTGCAGGGCGCCGCGATCTACTACCTGGCTCGGGGTCTCGCCTCTCGCCGGTACTTCACCACGCGCGACCTGCTCCGCTTCGGACTCCAGCAGCTCCGCTTCCGGCTCACCGCCACCGAGCACGGCGGGCACATGGCCCAGGCCCGGGAGCTGGCGCTCTCGTTCGTCGCCGGCAAGCCCGTCGAGCAGCTGCGCGGCCTGGCCGAGGAAATCTTCGACGAGCTCATGGCCGAGCGCATCTGGACCGGGACACACGCGCTGGCCCGGGTGCACCTGGACGCCGGCCAACGAGTGTGGCTGGTCACCGCCGCCCCGGTCGAGGTCGGCGCGGTGATCGCGACGCGGCTCGGCCTCACCGGCGCGATCGGCACGGTCGCCGAGGTGCGCGACGGCGTCTACACGGGACGCCTGGTCGACGGGCTCATGCACGGCCCGGCCAAGGCGGCGGCGATCACCGACCTCGCCCAGCGGGAAGGTCTGGACCTGTCCCGCTGCGCGGCCTACAGCGACTCGATCAACGACCTGCCGATGCTCTCGGCGGTCGGCCGGGCGGTCGCGGTGAATCCCGACTCGGCGCTCCGCAAGGTGGCGGCCGAACGGGGATGGGAGATTCGCGACTTCCGCACCGGCCGCCGGGCCGTCAAGATCGCCGCTCCGGCCGCCCTGGGCGCCGGGATGCTCGCGGGCGCCGTCGCGGCCGCCGTCGCCGTCAGCCGCCGCGGCAGTGTCACGAGAACGGATCGGGCCGGCGCTCGAGCAGCGCATAAAGAGTCTGTTGGATCGTCTCCCGCACCTGATCGGCGACGTTGAAGACGACCACGGGGTCGTCCGCGTCCTCGGCGCGACCCACGGTCGGGATCGGGGCGCTGAACTCGATCAGCCACTTGCTGGGCAGCGGAACCATCCCGAGCGGCCCGAACCACGGGAACAGCGGCGTCACCGGGAAGTACGGCAGGCCCAGCACCTTCGCCAGCGGGGTGATCGAGCCGATGATCGGGTAGATCTCCTCGGCACCGACGATGGAGACCGGTACGATCGGCGTCCCCGTGCGCAGGGCGGCGGAGACGAACCCGCCCCGGCCGAACCGCTGCAGCTTGTACCGGTCGCGGTAGTGCTTGCCGACGCCCTTGAACCCCTCGGGGAACACCCCCACCACCTCGCCCGCGTTGAGCAGCCGCTCCGCGTCCGGGTTGCAGGCCAGGGTCGAGCCGCTCTTGCGGGCGAGCTCGGAGAGCACCGGGATCCGGAACACCAGGTCCGCCCCGAGCAGACGCATGTGCCGGTGGGTCGCGGTCTCGTCGTGCACCGCCACCGAGAGCATCAAGGCGTCGACCGGAATCGTGCCGGAGTGGTTGGCGACGAGCAGCGCCGGGCCGTGGGTGGGCAGGTGATGCGCCCCGATCACCTCGACCCGGAAATAGTGCCGGTAGAGCAGGCGCAGCAGCGGGTAGAAGACGGTATCGGTCAGCTCGGGGTCGAAGCCGAACTCGTCCACCTCGTAGCGCCCGGTCAGCCGGCGACGCAGGAACGCGAGCAGGTCGGCGACCCGCTCCTGCCAGTCGTCGGCCTCCGCGGCGTCGTCCACCCCAGGCGGTTGCCCGGCCGGACCGGGGCGTCCGCCGTTGGTCCGCGTCGCGCCCTCCGTCCGGGCCCGCGCTCCGCTCTTCGCCGCGGTCACCCCGCTCTCGGCCCTGGTCGCGCCGTTCTCGGTCGCCTCGGCCTCCTGCCCGGCGGCCACCGTCGGCACGGCGGTGGCGGCCGCACGGCTGCGGCGGCCGTTGGCGCCGTCGGTCGAGTCGGTCCCCGAGGGACGGTGGGTCGTGGCCGCCGGACGCCCACGCCGTACGGTCGGCCCGTCCCCCGCGGCCGCCGCCGCTGCCTTCCGCGGCCGGGTCACCGGGTCACCTCGGCCCGCGACTGACCGGCCGGCCGGCTCACGCACTCGCCCAGCCGCCGAATGCCCTCGACGGTCGTCCGCTCCACCGCCTCGACCGTCTCCGGACGCAGGGCAGCGAAGGCGGGACGGTGCAGGCCCCGACCCCGTACGAAGTCGTCGAACGCCTCGGCGGTGCTGCGCGGGCGGACGCCGAACTCCTCCACGAGCGCCCGGGTGTCCACCACCCGGCCGTGGACGAGCAGGTCGAGCTGGTCGTGGCTGAACTCCCCCAGCCGCAGCGCCCGGACGAGGGCGGCGAGGGCGCCCAGCCCCGGCTCGACGATCGGCACCGCGATCCGCCCGGCCCGCCGGATCGCCTGCGACAGCACCAGCACGCCCTCACCCGCCACGTTGTAGGTGCCGGGGTGGTTCTCCACCACCGCGCGGACGAGCAGCTCCAGGGCGTCGTCGAGGTGGATGAACTGCAGCCGCGGGTCGCGGCCCAGCACGGTCGGCACGACCGGGAGGGAGAAGTACCGGGTCAGGGTGGTCTCGGCCTGGGGCCCCACCATAGGGGCGAGCCGCATGACGGTCGTGATGACGTCGGGGCGGCGCCGGGCGAAGCCGCGCACATACCCCTCGATCTCGATCACGTCCTTGGCGAACCCGCCCCGGGGGGCCAACGACGGCGGGGTCGTCTCGGTGAACACGCCCGGGTCGCGGAACGAGGCGCCGTAGGCGGCGGTGGAGGAACGGACGACGACCTTGTGCACCTGGGACGAGACCTGACAGGCGGCGAGCAGCTGCATCGTGCCGATGATGTTCTGCTCCTTCATGGCCGCCCGGCCGCCCGCGCCCGGGGTCGAGATGATCCCCATGTGGGCGACGGTGTCCGCGCCCGACCTGGCCAGCGCGACCGCGACGTCCCGGGCCTCGCCCGTGAGCACGGCAACCCGGTGCTCATCGAGCATCTCGCGCAGTGGCGAGGGCGGCGCCGCGCTGTCGAACCCCGACACTCGTTCGACCCGCGGGTGGGCGGCGAGCCTGGCCGCGAGGTGCGCGCCGAGGTATCGGCCCACGCCCGTCACCAGGACTCGCACCGTGGCCTCCCGCTGACTGCGCTGTCGGTTCCGGACCCGCAGGACCTCACGTTGCGGGGCCGGGCCAGTACGTTCACGCCGGCGGCGCCCGGAGCGCTCAGGCCGCGAGGCCGGAACCGACGCGGTTACTTACCGAGACGGCGACGCTGGATGCGGGTCTTGCGCAGCAGCTTGCGGTGCTTCTTCTTCGCCATACGCTTGCGGCGCTTCTTGACCACAGAGCCCATACGGCCGTCTCCTCAAAGAAAGTCTCGTGCGGCAGGGACGTACCGGCCGTGCGCCGGCCCAGTCCGACTGTCTGTCCTGGTTTGACCGCGATCTGTGCCTCGTGCCGCGGACGCGTACGCGCCGACCGTCGTACTGAGGTGGCGACGCGTGCCAGCCGGACATCCGGAGAAACTCCGGACGGCGTCCTCGTGGTCGGGGTACAGCGTAGCCTGCGCCCCGTCCGAGGTCGAAACCGAGGTACTCCCCCCGCACCCGGGCGCGGCCGCGCCCGGTGACCCCCAGGTCGGCTGCCTAGGCGCTCTCGGCGAACGCGTCACGCAGGTACTCGTGCACCGCATGCTCCGGTACCCGGAAGGACCGGCCCACGCGAACGGCCTGCAGCTCCCCGGTGTGCACCAGGCGGTACACGGTCATCTTCGACACCCGCATGAGCGCCGCCACTTCGGCCACGGTCAGAAACTTGACGTCTGACAACCGGCCCTGGGACTGCTGCGATGCAGTCATGGCTCACCCATCCCATCCCCCGGGCGCCCCGCGCCCGCCATCCCTCACGACCAGGGATGGCCGCGACGCGCCTGTTACCGGGTTACGGTACCGGTACCCGAGTGACCGGCGGACCGGCTTACGCCAAGTCGATCACGCAACAACACGCTCGCGTGACCGGGCGGGATCACGGTCCCCCGCCGTCGCATTCAGTGGTATTCGGCGGAGCCGTTACCGCGTCGCCACCAGGTCCCGGGCCGCTGAGTCGCGGGCGACCGCATCCCGGGTGGCCGAATCCCGGGTAGCCGCATCCCGGGTGGCCGAGTCCCCGGTCGCCGAATCCCGGCCCGCCGAATCCCGGGTCGCCGAATCCCGAGCGCCAGGCTCCTGCGCGGTCGAGGCCTGCGGGGCCGAGTCCCGGGCGGCCGAGCCGGACCGGGCCGACCCGTCGGCGCCCGCCCGCTTGCGCGCCCGGTGGGCGGCGACGTGCGACCGAGTGGCGCAGCGCTCGGAGCAGAACCGGCGGCAGCAGTTCGACGAGGTGTCGAGGTAGACATTGCGGCACCGCTCGTCCGCGCAGACGCCGAACCGGTTGCTGCCGTACTCGCACAACCAGACGGCCAGGCCCCACACCGCGCCCGCCATGTGCTCGGCCGCGACGCTCGAACCCCGGCTGGTCACGTGCATGTGCCAGTCGTTGCCATGGTGGTACGAGATCCGCGGCTGCACGGGATGGGCCTCGAGCAGCAGGTTGAGCGCGGCCACGGCCTCAGCGTCCCGGCCCGCGGACCCGTGCTCAAACACTTCGCGCAGGCGCTTGGCACCCTTGCGTAGCACCGCGACGTCCTTCTCGGTCACCTCGGCCGCCTGCCAGCTGCCGGGGCCGTAGAAGGCACGCAACTGCTCCAGCGTCTCGACCTTGGCGTTCACCAGATCGACCGCCGTGCGCGCGTACTCGTCGAAGTTCACGCGTCCACCGTAGCGGCCACCGTCGGCGCGGGGGAGTCCCCGACGCGCCGCGCTCGGCGGTCCCGCTGGCCGGGCCCGGGGGCTAGGCTCGGTGTCAT